>Ga0272447_1000031_pt1 | contig 99929 bp, 88 predicted proteins | sample YNPCB0133_FD_194589 | JGI IMG/M metagenome (GOLD analysis project Ga0272447, IMG submission 194589) | Hot spring microbial mat communities from Yellowstone National Park, WY, United States - YNP-CB-013-3 | ecosystem: Environmental > Aquatic > Thermal springs > Hot (42-90C) > Sediment | place...
TGCAGGTGACGGGTGTTCTTCCGGAACATTCCGTTCTCCCCCGGCAAAGTTTTCTGGAATTATAGCCGATTCTCCCATTTCGGGAAAGACGAGCAGGCAACTCCTACCCTTTTTGCAGTGGATTCAAATTTGTAATATATACAGATCAGCGGTTTCAGCGCATCTTAGGGACATGGGGTGGGGATGGTGGCCGTGCAAAAAGTGCCGGACATTGTGGTGGGACGGTTGCCGGTGTATCTGCGGGCGCTCCAGGTGATGGCCGCCGAGGGCCGGGAGATCACTTCCTCCCAGGAGCTCGGGGAGCGTCTGGGGATCAGCTCCGCTCAGATCCGAAAGGATCTCTCTTACTTTGGAACCTTCGGCAAACAGGGGACGGGGTATCGCATCCCGGATCTGATCGAGCATCTGAAGCGCATCCTCAAGGTGGATCGGACGTGGGACATGATCTTGATCGGGGCTGGCAACTTGGGGCACGCCCTGGCGCAGTATCAGGGCTTCACCCCGCGGGGCTTCCGGCTGGTGGCGATCTTCGACAACGACCCAGAGAAGATCGGCCGGCCCATTGGCCCTCATGTGATCCGGGATGTCCAGGAGCTCCTAGAGTTCGTCCGGGCCCACTGGGTCCATATCGCTATGATCGCCGTGCCGGCCTCCGCTGCCCAGCAGGTGACCGATCTCTGCGTCGAAGCGGGCATCCGCGCCATCCTGAACTACGCTCCCATTCGCCTCAAGGTCCCCAGGGGGATCCTAGTGCAGTATATCGACCCAGCGATCCACCTTCAGCAGATGACGTATTATTTAGGGGATGAAGGATAAAGCAGGGCCGCGAATGGCACACGCTCCGCACATCCCACGGGAAGAGATCCAGCGAGAACTGTGGGCCCTCGCCCGGGCCTACACGGAGGCGCTGCGGCGGAGCTTGGGGGAGCGGCTGGTCGCCGTCGCCCTGTTTGGATCATTGGCGCGGGGAGAAGCAAGCCCGTCTTCGGATGTGGATCTCCTGGTGATCGCTGAGGGCCTGTCGGCCCGTCGGTGGGAGCGCTACGGATGGCTAGAGGAAGCGGAGCGGACGGTGGAGCCCCAGCTGAAGGCCTTGTGGCAACGCGGGATCACCGCGGAGGTCTCCGTGATCTTGAAGACGCCAGAGGAGGCGGCGCGGATCACCCCGCTGTACCTGGACCTGACGGAGGACGCCCACATCCTTTACGAGAGGGAGCCATTCCTTTCAGCGATCCTGGAGGGTCTACGGGAGCGGCTGAAAGCCCTAGGAGCCCAGCGAAAACGTCAAGGCGCTTTCCACTACTGGGACCTGAAGCCGGACTTCCAGCCCGGGGAGGTGATCGAGCTGTGACCAGCGAGGAGATGGCGCAGGCTTATCTTTCCCAGGCCGAGGAGATCCTCCACGAAGTCAAACGCCTCTACCAGCGCCGGGCATGGAACCTCGTGGTTCGCCGATCCCAGGAGGTCGTCGAGCTGGCCCTGAAGGGCATCCTGCGCGGAGTTGGAACAGAAGTGCCCCGAACTCATGATGTAGGCCTATGGTTGAAAAATTATCGGGATCGCTTCCCGCCCTCCTTTCGGCAAGATATCGAGCGTCTCGCTTCCATCTCGCGACATCTCCGCCTGGAGCGGGAGCTAAGCTTCTACGGAGACGAAGACCTAAGCGCACCGCCCCAGAAATTATATACCGAAGACGACGCTAAAAGCGCAATGGAAGAGGCAGAATGGGTCCTTGAGCAATGCATAAAAGCCTGGTCAGAGATGCGAAATCTCTGAGCCTCCCCCCATCCATCCTGGAGCCTCTGCGGTCAGAATGTGGACCAAATCGTGGTGAGGGTGCGCTGGAAGAGGTGGATGTTCTCCAGGGCCCTGCCCGCCCCAATGGCGACGCAGGCCATGGGGGCGTCCGCAACGTAAACCGGGACGCCGGTTTGCTGGGTCAGGAACTCATCGATCCGCCGCAGCAGCGCCCCGCCGCCCACCAATCCCATCCCCCGATCGATGATGTCCGCGGCCAGCTCGGGGGGCGTGCGCTCCAGGACCGCCCGGACCACCCCGACCACCGCCTGAAGGGGCTCCTGGATGGCCTCCAGCACCTCATCGGAGCTTAGGATGATGGTGCGCGGCAACCCGGTGACCAGATCACGGCCCTGCACTTCCATGGTTAGGGGCGGATCCAGAGGCAGGGCCGTCCCTATCCGGATCTTCGCCTGTTCTGCCGTCGGCTCCCCGATGGCCAGGTTGTATTTCCGGCGCACATATCCAATGATGGCCTCATCCATCCGGATGCCGCCCACCCGAACGGAGTGAGCAGTGACGATCCCCAGCATGGAGATCACCGCCGCTTCGGTGGTGCCGCCCCCTAGGTCCACGATCATGTTCCCAGTGGGGGTGTCCACCGGCAGGCCCGCCCCCAGGGCCGCGGCCAGCGGCTCGGGGATCAGATAGACATGCGCGGGATGGGCGCCAGCCGCCACCGCGGCCTCGTGCACCGCCCGGCTCTCTACGCTGGTCACCCCATAGGGAACTGAGATCATCACGTGGGGGCGGAAGAAGCGGAGGGGGCCACAGACCTTGCCGATGAAATACCGGAGCATCCGCTCAGTAATGTAGTAATTGGCGATCACGCCATCCCGGAGGGGTCGAATGACCTCAATGATCTCCGGGGTGCGGCCATACATCACCCGGGCTTCCTCTCCCACTGTCAGGATCTCATCCCCGTTCACGGGCATGGCCACCACGGAGGGCTCCTGAAGGACGATCCCCCGACCCACTTCGTAGACCAGCACATTGGCGGTCCCCAGATCGATGCCCAGCCGTTTGGTCAGCATCCCGTGTGCGCTCCCCTCCTTCAGGTTTCCGTGTTCCGCTGCCGTGCGCATGGCCGCTCATCCGGCCCGGATCCAGCGCCCTGTTTGGGGATCCGGGCGGTCAAAAGAGGCTTCATGATCCGGATGAGCTCTCCCGACGGATCCGGCGACGACGGGCGACCTCCAGGCGGACCCGCGAGCGGCGCAGGGCAACCAGGGCTGTGTGGAAATCCACGCCGGACGGCCGCTCTTTGAGGAGCTGCTCCAAGCGCTGGCGGGCCTTCTCGGCCCGGGCGATGTCGATTTCCTCGGCCCGCTCGGCGACGTCCGCCAGCACGATCACCTTCTCCGGGGTGACCTCCATGAAGCCCCCGTGGATGGCAAACCAGAGCTCCTCACCTCCCCGGCGGGCCAGCAAGGGCCCGATCCCCAGGGCGGTGAGCAGCGGGGCATGTCCGGGGAGGATGCCCAGCTCCCCTTCCACGCCAGTGGCCACGACGATATCCACATCCCCACTGAACAGGGCCCGTTCCTGGGTGACGATCTCCAGACGCAAAGGGCTCATCCCGCAATCTCCTCCTCGAGGTGACTCCAGCGGACCGGCAGCTCCGGAAGATCGGCCTCCTGAGCCAGATCGTGCGCCGCCGCCTCAATATAGTTCCAGTCTAAGGAACCTCGCTGGCTTTCCAGAACCGCCCGCACATCCCGCTCGTCGATGGGCTCCCAGCGAGCCAGCTTATAGACGATCAGATCCTCTGGGGTGGCAACGCGCAACGCCAACCCGAACAACTCCACTTCCCGGGCGCGCCAGATCGCCTCCTGATCGAGTTGAAAGGAGGCCTGACGCAAGTCTACCGAGAAACAGCGGGTGAAGAAAAGCTTGACCGGGCACCCTTCCTGGAATCGCAGGAGGGCCTCGGGGTCTGCACGGAACCCTGCTTCCTGCAAACAATCCAAAAGAGAAGCCAGCGAATTCGGTGAGAGGATCAGCACCACATTCACATCCACGGTGGTGCGGGCAACGCCCCAAAGAGCAGCGGCCAGCCCTCCGATGATCACGTAGGGGATGCGGTTCTCCTCCGGGATGCAATGGAGACGTTGGAGCATCTCGCGAAAGGGCAACGCGGCGGAGGGGGCCGCCATTCGCTCCACCTCCTCCAGGAAGTCCCACAGAGCCTCCACCCGCGCGACGCGCTCCGGCAGGGTGGCGTCCGCCAGATCCCGTCGTTCCTCCTCGCGGAGGGCCTGGTAGCCTGCCACGACGCGCTGCCAGCGCCCCCGCGGATCCTGTCCCTCGAGGCTCATCGCAGCTCGCCCCGGCGTAGGCGCTCCGCCTTCTCCACCACCTCGTCGATGGTGCCGACCATGTAGAAAGCGGCCTCAGGCAGGTCGTCGTGCTTTCCCTCCAGGATCTCCTTGAACCCGCGCACCGTCTCCTTCAACGGGACGTAACGGCCGGGCAGGCCGGTGAACTGCTCGGCCACGAACATCGGCTGGCTGAAGAAGCGCTCGATCTTGCGGGCCCGGGCCACGATCAGCTTGTCTTCCTCGGAGAGCTCGTCGATGCCCAGGATGGCGATGATATCCTGGAGATCCTTGTAGCGCTGCAGCACCCGCTGCACCTCCCGGGCCACTGTGTAGTGATCCTCCCCCACGATCCGCGGATCCAGGATCCGGCTGGTGGAGGCCAGGGGATCCACTGCCGGATAGATGCCCTTCTCGGCGATGCTCCGCTCCAGGGCGATGGTGGCATCCAGATGGGCGAAAGTGGCCACCGGTGCCGGATCCGAATAGTCATCGGCGGGCACATAGACCGCCTGCATGGAGGTGATGGCCCCGCGGCGGGTGGAGGTGATGCGCTCCTGGAGCTGGCCCATCTCGAAGGACAGGGTGGGCTGATAGCCGACCGCCGAGGGCATGCGGCCGAGCAGCGCCGAAACCTCGGAGCCGGACATTACGAAGCGGAAGATGTTGTCAATGAAGATCAGGACGTCCCGCCCCTGATCCCGGAAATACTCGGCCATGGTGAGGGCGGTTAGACCCACCCGCAGACGCACCCCCGGGGGTTCGTTCATTTGCCCGAAGACCATCACGGTCTTGTCGATCACCCGCGCCTCGATCATCTCCCGGTAGAGCTGGGTGCCCTCGCGAGTGCGCTCCCCGATGCCAGCGAAGACCGAGATCCCCTTGTGGACAGTGGCGATGTTGCGGATGAGCTCCATGATGATCACCGTCTTGCCCACCCCGGCGCCCCCGAACACCGCCACCTTCCCGCCCCGCATGAAGGGGGCGATCAGATCGATGACCTTGAGGCCGGTCTCGAAGACCTCAATCTGCGTGGATTGCTCCTCCAGGGAGGGCGGGGGCTGGTGGATGGGCCGGTATTCCGTGGCGTGGACGGGGCCCTCGTCATCGATGGGCTTCCCAAGCACGTTGAACACCCGGCCCAGGGTGGCCTCCCCGACCGGGACCGTGATGGGGTCTCCGGTGTCATAGGCGACCATGCCCCGGCGTAGACCATCCGTGGTGTCCATGGCGATACAGCGCACCACACTCCCGCTCAGGTGCTGCTGCACCTCCAGCACCAGCCGCTGTCCGTCCCGGGGGACCTCGATGGCGCTGTAGATGTCCGGGAGCTCCTCGGGTGGGAACTCCACATCCACCACGTTCCCCAAGACCTGCACGATCCGACCCACAGAGCCCTTGGCCATCCGTGTTCACCTCCTGGATTAGGATTCTGAGGCTCAGGGCAGGATATCGAAGCACCCTTCCCGGAACATCTTCTGCGCGCTGGAGCCATGGAACAGGCCGCCTCAGCGGCCTGTAGGAGTGCGGACCCGCATCTGAATCTGGGCACGGGCGGCCTGGCGCATTGCCTCTGCGCCCCCCGCGATATCCAGCATCTCGCTGGTGATGGACTGTTGGCGGGCTTTGTTGTAGCTCAGAGTCAGGGTGTAAATCAGGCTCTCGGCGTTCTCGGTCGCGTTGCGCATGGCTACCATGCGCGCAGAATGCTCGCTGGCCAAGCTCTCCAGCACCGCCTGATAGAGCTGGAGCTCCACAAAACGAGGCAGGATCACCTCTAACAGCTGGGCTGGGTCCGGTTCGTAGATAAACGTCTTGTTGGCCACCGCCCGGGTGTCCAGCCGTTCCACAGCCTCCGGGACCGCCGGCTCGTAGGAGCCGGTGAGGCGGAGGGGAAGCAGCAGGCGGACACGGGGACGCTGAACGATGGTGTTGATGAAATCTGTATAGGCGACATAGACTTCACCGACATTCCCCTTCAGGAACTCCTCCATCGCCAGGCGGGCAATGGGCCGCACGTCCGCAAAACGCGGCCAGCGAGGCATGGGGGAGAAGTCCGCGATCAAGGCCCCCCGCACCCGCACCATGGCATCCCGCCCCTTGCGGCCCACCGTTAGGAAGGCCACCGGGGCGCGGCTCACGGCGGCGAACCGGAAGGCCAGGCGGATGATGTTGTCGTTGTAAGCGCCGCACAGCCCGCGATCTGCAGTGATTAAAACGAGCAGCACCCGATGGACCGGCCGGACCTCCAGCAAAGGATGCAAGAGGGTGCTAGCCTCCGCCTGGTGAGCGAGATGGACCATGACCTCCCAGGCTTTCTGAGAATAAGGGCGTGAGGAGAGGGTCATTTCCTGGGCCCGCCGCATCTTGGAGGCCGAGACCGCCTCCATGGCCCGGGTGATCTGAGAGATGCTTCGCACGGTCCGAATGCGACGCCGCAATTCCCGAAGGGTAGGCACGACCGCATCCTCCTCTTAACTCGTGGGTAAAAGCGCCTGCCAGCATTCGAGGACAGAGGGAAGGGGTTCTTGCCACAGCCACTCTGCCTGGATCCGAAACCCCCGCACCGCCTCCCAAACCACCCAGCCCTCGTGGATCGCCTCCGGCTCATACCCCCGCCCCTGCCGCTCCACGATCACCACCTGCCCCTCCACATCCACTAACCACAGCTCCCCCACCCCCGCCTCCCGATACAGTCGCCGCTTCTCCCCCAGATCATAATCCCGCGTGGATTCTGAAAGCACCTCCACTACGAGGTCCGGAACCCCTTCCACCTCCTTTGGGCCGACCCGCTGCTCGTCCCGCACCACCATCACATCCGGGGCGAGCCGCCGCTGCCTCCACCGGAACACCGCGTTGCCTCCCATCACCCGGCCCATCTGGTGGGCATCCACGTGGAGCTTCAAGAGGGTGGCGAGGAAGAGCTGTCGCTCCTCATGCCGAACGCTTGCCGGCGAGTGCACGATCATCACCCCGTCGCGGTATTCCGTTTTAAGGTCCTCGTCAGCCAGGGCCTCGAACTCTGCCTCGCTTACCCCATATAGGCGAAGCAGATAGGGGTGGAAGGGCGTGATCTCCACATGGACGCGGGGGCAGGTGGCGAGGGCCATCGCGCAAGCCTCCCCTCACCCCGCCAGCCAGCCGCGGTTGAACTCCTCGATGGCGCGGCGCAGCTTCTCCTCAGTCTCCTGGGTGATCCCCTTGCGCTCGGCGATGTCGCGGCCGACCTCGGGGTAGTTCGTGGCCATGAAGCGCAGGAACTCCTTCTCCCACTGGCGCGCCCTCTCCACCGGGATGGCGTCCAGGTAGCCGTTGGTTCCGGCAAAGATGACCATCACCTGCTCCTCTAGGGGCATCGGCTCATACTGAGGCTGCTTGAGGACCTCCGTCAGCCGCTTGCCCCGCTCGATGATGGCCAGGGTGGTCTTATCGAGATCCGATCCGAACTGAACGAAGGCGGCCAGCTCCCGGAACTGGGCCATCTCCAGGCGCAGGCGCCCAGCCACCTGCTTCATGGCTTTCGTCTGGGCTGCGCCACCCACCCGGGAGACGGAGATCCCCACGTTGATGGCTGGGCGGATGCCGGCGTTGAAGAGGTCGGTCTCCAGGTAGATCTGGCCGTCGGTGATGGAAATCACGTTGGTGGGGATGTAGGCTGAGACGTCCCCCAGTTGGGTCTCCACAATGGGAAGCGCCGTGAGGCTCCCGCCAGAGCCCTTCACCTTGAGGATCTTGAGGTTCTCCTTATCCGGGCGGGCCTCCAGGGCCTTCGAGGCCTCCTTGTAGCCCAGGGGCCCGGTATAGAACCTCCCGTCGATACCTTCCTTGGTGTCCTCCAGCGCGTCCTTCGGCACGATGATGTATTGATTGGCTAGCCGGGCGGCACGCTCGAGAAGGCGGGAGTGGAGGTAGAAGATATCGCCCGGGTAGGCCTCCCGGCCGGGCGGGCGTCGGAGCAGCAGGGAGACCTGGCGGTAGGCCCAGGCGTGTTTGGTGAGATCGTCGTAGACGATAAGAGCATCGTTGACCAGCTGGCCATTGACGATCACCCCGTTCTCCATCACCTCCTCGCCCATGGCGCAGCCCGCATAAGGGGCGATGTATTGCAGGGCAGCGGGGTCGGAGGCAGTGGCTGCCACGACGATGGTGTAATCCATCGCGCCGTATCGCTCGAGGATGTCGACCAGGCGGGCTACCTGGGCGCGCTTCTGGCCAATGGCTACATAGATGCAAACCAGCCCTTTGCCCTTCTGGTTGATGATGGTATCCACGGCGATGGCGGTCTTCCCCGTCTGGCGGTCGCCGATGATCAGCTCCCGCTGGCCACGCCCGATGGGGATCATCGCGTCGATGGCCTTGATGCCCGTCTGCACCGGAGTGTCCACGTCCTGGCGTTTGGTCACGCCAGGGGCGATGCGCTCAATGGGGCGGTAGCGATCCGTGACGATGGGCCCCTTGCCGTCCAGAGGTCGGCCCAGGGGGTCCACCAGGCGGCCCAGGAGGACCTGGCCCACCGGCACCGAGGCGATACGGCCGGTGCCCCGGACCTTCATCCCCTGGCGGACGCCGCTGAAATCTCCCAGGATGATGATGCCGACGTTATCGCGTTCCAGGTTGAAGGCAATGCCGATCACGCCGTTCTCGAACTCTACCAACTCGCTGGCCATCACGTTGCGGAGGCCTGAGCTCCGGGCAATACCATCCCCGGCCTCGATGATCTCGCCGATCTCGGCGACCTCCATCTCCGGGGTGTATGCCTCAAGGCGCTGCTGTAAAGAGGCAATCAGCTCCTGCCAGGCGTCCGTCCGATCCGCCATCATCCACCTCGCGTTCAGTGAGATGTTGGAACCCTGCTTCGGCTCGTTGTGAAAGACGTCGCGGAGATATTATAACCCAGACGGCCTCCCTTCATGGCCTCAGACAAGCCACCGTCTCTGCATCCAGGCGCTGCACCAGGGCTGTGGCCAGGGCAATAGCCCGTTCGACGTCGTCCCGATGGACGATGGCGCCGTGGCTGTGGATATGCCGGGCGGGGACGCCGAGGACCAGCGTGGGCACCCCGCCTTTATGCAGATGAATGACACCCCCGTCGGTAGCACCCCCCTCGATCACAGAGAATTGAATGGGAATCCCCATGGCCTGGGCAGTTTCCACCGCCAGATCGCGGAGACGGAGGTTAGGGATCATGCGGGCATCGTAGACGACAATGGTGGGGCCTCCGCCCAACTTCACCGTGGACTCCTCAGGCTTGATGCCCGGCACATCCCCGGCGATGTCCGATTCCAGGATCAGGGCCGCCGCGGGGTTCACCTTCTCCACACTGGTAGCAGCCCCCCGCAGGCCCACCTCCTCCTGGACCGTCGCCACACCGTAGACGGTGTTAGGATGTCCCTCCCGGGCCAGGCGGCGCATGACCTCCACCAGCACCGCGCAGCCCACTCGGTCGTCGAAGGCCTTGGCGAGATATGCTTTGCCGCCGGCCAGCACCTGGAACGGCGCCAGGGGCACAACGGGGTCGCCAATGCGCACCCCAGCTTCTTCCGCCTCCTTCGCGGAGGTGGCGCCGATGTCGATATACATGTCCTTCTTCTCGATCACCTTCTTGCGCTCGTCCGGCGAGAGCAGATGGGGCGGCTTAGCGCCGATCACGCCGATCACATCCCCTTTATGCGTCTTGATGACAACGCGCTGGCCCAGGAGCACCTGATCGAACCATCCACCTAGGGGAGTGAAGCGGATGAAGCCTTCGGGGGTGATGTGCTTGACCATGAAGCCGATCTCGTCCATATGGGCTGCCAGCATCACTCGAGGCCCACCTTCGCCGCGCCGGCAGATCAAGCTGCCGATGTTGTCCTGCTCGACCTGCCCGAGGCCGTCCAGGAGCCGACGCATCACCTCGCGGACCTCGGTCTCATAACCCGGAACACCATGGGCCTCGGTCAAGGCCTTCAACAACGCCGCCATCTCATCCATTTCCATCGCTCCGCCTCCTGCTCTCACCGAGATGAGGGGCTTACCGGATGGGAAAGGTCTGCGGGACCCAGAGCCGTTCGTGATCCCAGCGGCCGCCCACCGTCATCAGGCCGTAACGCTCCGGATGCCGACTGCGCACCACCCGGAAGACGTAGGCCCGATCATGATAATCGAACATCTCGATGTCCCGCTCATCCGTGGCGGCCACTGAGATCAGATAGGTTCCCTCCAGGAGTGGGAGGGTCGGGATCGTATAGATGATCTCCCCTATTCCCTCCACCCACGGGATCTCAAAGCCGGAGAAGGCGGTGTTAGGGCCGCAAATGTGAACTCCATCCTGTCGATGGATCGCCAAGCCGAAAATCGGTCGATCGATCCGCTCCTCTGCGCGATAGCGCAGATGGATGCGCATGGTCTCCCCGTTCTCAAAGTGATAACGCTCCCGGCCCTCGCCATCGCTCAGATAGACCTGCTCGATCCGTATGCGACCGCTTCCCCAGCGCGCAGGCGCTTCATGTGGATTGCAATCTCTCACAGCCTGGTTGTCCCGCTGGCGGACCTGGTCCAGATAGGCCTGGACCACGCTGGATGGCGTCCCCTCCATCTGGATCCGGCCATGATCGAACCAGAGGGCGCGGTGGCATAGCCGCTGCACTGCTTCCAGGTCATGGGAGACCAGCAGGATGGCCACTCCGGCCCGCTGGAGGGCTATCAGATGATCCGTGCATTTGTGCTGGAAGGCCGCATCGCCCACCGCCAGGACCTCGTCTACCAATAGGATCTCGGGATCCAGGTACACGGAGACCGCGAAGGCCAGACGCACATACATCCCGGAGGAATAGTGCTTGACGGGGACGTCGATGTAATCCTCCAGCTTGGCGAAGGCGACGATGGCCTCCAGGCGGCGGGCCATCTCCTGGCGGGGGATGCCCAGGAAGGCGCCGCTCAGAAAGACGTTCTCCCGGCCCGTGAGCTCGGGGTGGAAACCCACCCCGAGCTCCAGCAGGGCGGCCACCCGCCCCCTCACCTCCACCCGTCCGGACGTGGGCTCCAGGACCCGGGCGGCGAGCTTGAGCACGGTGCTCTTACCTGCGCCGTTGGGCCCGATCAGCCCTATCGTCTCGCCAGGCCTCACCTCGAAGGAGACGTCCTGCAGCGCCCAAAAGGCCTCCCCCGGCGTTCGACGCCAGAACCGCCAGCCTTCGACGAACAGCTCGTGAAAAGAGCGCGGACGCCGGCAATGGATGTAGAACCGCTTGGAGACCCGATCGAAACGGATCATCGCGCTACCCATGGCTAAGGGAGAGCCCTTCACGTGCGGACGCCGAGCCGGTTAGCCACGATTTCTGCGATCTCCTCCGGATGGCGAGCGACCGGAATGCCCACGCTCTCCAGCTTGGCGATCTTTTCCGCAGCGGAGCCGGTCCCTCCCTCGATGATCGCCCCCGCATGCCCCATGCGCTTGCCCGGAGGCGCCGTGCGCCCGGCGATGAAGGCCGTCACCGGCTTGCTCATCTTCGTGGCGATGAAGTCAGCCGCCCGCTCCTCCTCCGTTCCGCCGATTTCGCCGATCAGCACAACATGCTCCGTCTGGGGATCCTCCTCAAACATCGCCAGGACGCCCACAAAATTGGTTCCAGGGACAGGATCGCCGCCGATCCCCACACAGGTGCTCTGACCGATGCCCCGCCGGCTCAAGGCCGCGATCACTTCATAGGTCAGGGTTCCCGAGCGCGAGACGATGCCCACCGGGCCCGGGCGGGTGATATGGCCAGGGATGATCCCCGCCTTGCATTCCCCCGGGGTGATCAGGCCCGGCCCGTTGGGCCCAATCAGCCGCACGCCCTTGCGGTCCAGATAAGCGCGCACCTGAATCGTGTCCTGCACTGGGATCCCCTCTGTGATACAGACAATCAAAGGGACCCCCGCATCGGCGGCCTCCAAGATGGCGTCGGGGGCGAAGCGAGCGGGGACGAAGATCACCGAGCAGTTGGCCCCAGTGGCCTCCACGGCCTCTCTCACAGTGTCAAACACCGGGACTCCCAGGATCCACTGCCCGCCCTTGCCCGGGGTGACCCCAGCCACCACCTGCGTGCCGTATTCCAGCATCTGCTGAGTGTGAAACTGGCCTTCACGGCCGGTGATGCCTTGCACCACCACGCGAGTGTTGCGGTGGACCAGGATGCTCATCGTCGATCTCCTCCTCGAGAGGATAACCTCCGCCCGCTCTTATCCACCGGGTCCTGCGTCCTCTTCCCGCTGCCAGAGACATTGGCCCTCGCGGAAGGCGATCCAGACCAGAGAGCCAGGTTGCCCAGATAGGGCACGCGCCTCTTCCTCTGTGTAGACGAATATCTCGAGAGGCAAACCTGAGCGCAGAGGAATATACCGCAGCGCACGATCCTCGAAACGCCCCTCCGCTTCGCGCACGATCAACAGCAGATCCACATCGCTCCCTGGCCACTCCTCCCCTCGCGCATAGGATCCAAACAGCCAGACCGCTCGAACCTCCTGCGCCGGTTCGATGACCTCCCTCAGCCAGCGCTCCAGACCGCTTTGGATCTTCTGACGGTCAGTCTTCCAGATTCGCACGGACATAGCTTAGGATCTCATCGGCGAGCCGGAGGGCCTCCAGCGCTTCACGGCGGGTATACAGCTCAAAGGGCGCTCCGGCTGGATGGGCGTTCGGGTACCGCGGGCCGATGTAATATTTATCCAGAATGCGCGCTGCCTCGAGCAGGCTTTCGGGGGTCTCCTCACCGAGCTGCTCCAGCAACAACCGCACCGAATGCCCCCAGGCGATCTGGTTGCGCCTCATGTAGAGAGCTTTCAAGGCTTTCTCCGCAGCTTGCTGGGCTGCGAAGCATGCCCAAGCGTAATCCTCCAGCGGCACGCTCTCTCGAGCGTGCCGCAGATCCGCCTGAGCCTGTCGCCACCAGTCCCGCCATCGGTTCATCGCCGCTGCTCCGGCCCGGAGACCGATGAGGGCCCGTGCCCATCGCTGGCCAGGCGCACGGCTTGCTGGGCAGCTTCCACGAGGGTGGTCGCGGTATACAACGCAACCCCCTGAGCCTGCTGCAGGATCGCCCGTCCTCCCTCTTCGTTGGTGCCCACCAGCCGGACGACCACTGGGACCCGGGGGCGGACCATTTCGAAGGCGGCCAGCATCCCCCGGGCGACCTCATCGCAGCGGGTGATGCCGCCGAAGATGTTGATCAGCACCGCCTTTACGTGGGGGTCCGAGAGGATCAGGCGCATGGCCGCCGCCACCCGCTCCGCGCTCGCGCCGCCCCCGATGTCCAGGAAGTTCGCCGGGCACCCCCCGTAGAGCTGGATGATGTCCATGGTCGCCATCGCCAAGCCAGCTCCGTTGACCATGCACCCGATATTGCCATCCAGCTGCACGTAGCTGATCCCGTATTTGCGGGCCTCCCGCTCCGCCGGTGTCTCCTCGTCCTCATCGCGCATGGCCACCAGATCCGGATGACGGAACAGGGCATTGTCGTCGATGATCACCTTCCCGTCCAGGGCCAGCAGCGCTGGACCAGGCACCACCGCCAGGGGGTTGATCTCCGCCAGGGTCGCGTCGTTCTCTTCGAAACAGCGATACAAGCCGAGGGCGATCTGGGCAAAGGAGGCCCAGAGGGAGCGATCCAGCCCGATCCCTGCCGCCAGCGTGCGGGCCTGGTATTCGCGCAGGCCGAGCTCCGGCTCGATGGTCACCCGCACGATCTTCTCCGGCGTGGTCCGCGCGACCTCCTCAATGTCCACTCCACCCGCTAAGGAGGCCATGGCCACCGCACGCTGGCGCGCTCGGTCGATGGTGAGCCCGAGGTAAAGCTCGGCCTGGATCTCCGCCGCCTCATCGACCAAGACCCGACGCACGGGCAGGCCTTTGAGGGTCATGCTGAGGATCTGCTCAGCGACCTGCTCCGCCTCCTCAGGGGTGCCGGCCAAGCGGATCCCCCCTGCCTTGCCGCGTCCGCCCACCAGGACCTGGGCCTTGACGACCACCGGCTTCCCCAGCTCCTCAGCGATGGCCCGGGCTTCCCCCGGGCTGGTTGCCAACTTCCCCCGGGGGATCGGGATCCCATACCGCGCGAAGAGCTGTTTGGACTGGAACTCATGCAGCTTCATCGTTCCTCCCCCTGCGTTGAACTGGAGATCTCGGGGTGCAGACGATCCGGGAACTCCCGAAACGCTCGAAGGTCGCGGGAGACATCCTCAAAGCACTTCGAGAGGCCGCGCGCCAGCTCCTTCAAGCAGGCTCGATCGAACGCGAAGGCATATACATTTCGAAACATACGGCGGAACCGACGGTATTCACCGAGACAATCCGCGTGCTATGCCGGAGCACCGCTGGTCGGAGGGAGGAGATCTCGACGCTTGCCTGGCGCAAGAGCTCCTCATGCCGGTGGGGGCCCTCCGGCATTGCCTGATCCGCCACCCGGGCGATCTCGTAGAGGATACGCTCCACACCGGAATAGAACCTGTGGAGATTGAGGGCAATGGCATCCCAATGGGCCTCTTCCTCCGAGCGAAGCGCCTGCTTCGGGAGGGGGGTCGCGCGTTCCATTGCCCACCGCAGATCTTCTAGATCCCCCTCAATTCGACCGATCAGCACCCGCACCTCAGGCCTCACAGATCCACCCCCTTTTCTTCAATGCGGCGAGGCAGCCGAGGCGCATCTCGGAGCTCTTCAAGGGGAACGAGGTCCATGCGGAAATCCGGGGCCAGCTCTGTTAGGGCGGCCTCTGCTTCGCCCAGACGCTCGAGGGGAACGTCCTCCACCGCCAGATCGATGTCTGAGCGCTCCCGGAACCATGGAGTGGGAAGCAAGCCGAAGGCCTGCACCCGACGGGCGCCGAAGCGTTCCTTCAACAGCCGGGCGGCGCAGGCCACTGCCCAGTCCTGCTTCTGACGCCGGGCCGGCCAGGCTCCCTCCTCTGCCCAGCGCCGTCGCCGAGCCTCACGATACGCCTCGAGTTCCTCCGGGGTGAGATCCGCCGCCGTCTTCGGCATCTACCATGCTCTGGAGAGGGAATCCGAAGCCGATTATAGCACGTGCCTCCTTTCACAAGCAGCGTGGATACACCTTCACGGGATCTCAAAGGCCATGACCCGGTGACCTCCAGAGTCCACCACCCACACGCGCTTGTTGGGCCCGACGGCGATCCCATGCGGCAGGAGGAACGAAGCAGTGTCGTCCCCATACTGGCCGAAGGCGAGGAGGGGCTGGCCTTTGGAGTCGAACACCAAGACCCGGAAGCCGGTAGGGTCGGTGACAAGGATCCGCCCACGGGCATCCACAGCAACATCGGGCTTAGTGGTGGGGGACTGATCCATCCATCCTGCGACCTCCCACGACCGGACAGGATCCCCTTCCAGCGTCAGGATCTGGATCCGCCGGTTCCAGGTGTCGGCGATCACTAAGTCTCCGTCCGGCAGGACGGCGATGCCCACCGGCTCGTCCAGCCGCCCGGGCTCAACGCCAGGCCCGCCCCAGGCCGCTAGGAAGCGTCCCTCGCGGTCGAAAACCTGAACACGCTTGTTGCCGGTGTCGGTGACGTACACCCGATCCTCCAGCACGCGGACGCCCCGGGGCCCGAAGAAGCCCCCGGGCTGATCCTGCGGATCCTCCACCCGGGCGAAGCTGCCCCACGCGCGGAGGAAACGGCCATCGATGGCGAACTGCTGAATCCGATGGTTCCACAGGTCCGCCACATAGACCGTGCCGTCGGACCCCACGGCGATCCCCCAGGGCTCGTTGAACTGCCCGGCGCCCAGCGGCATCGGCCCTGAGCCGTCAGGATCCACGCATCCTGGGGTTCCACTCTCATAAAGTGCGCAAAAGGACCCCCATGTTCGCAGGAGCTGACCATCCGGGGAGAAGACCTGCACCCGGTGGTTGCGCCCATCCGTCACGTAGAGAGCTCCGTCCGGCCCGATGGCGATGCCGTGAGGCTCCTGGAAGCGCCCGGGCTCACTCCCGGCTCCCCCGATGATCCGGACGGCGGTTAGGCTCCTGTACACCACGGCGTAGGGGTCGGGCGGTGGGGTGGGCGCGGCAAGCGCCTGCTCGGGGCGCAGGGGCCAAGCCTGCGCCGCGATATCCCGGCGGATGAAGAGCTTGAAATCGTGGGCCAGCGGCCAGGCCTCAAGGGTATGGGTTTTCCCCGTGATCTGATCGTAGCGGGTATAGTCCCGGCTCCAGAAAATGTCCCACAGGGCCGCCCGCCGCGCCGGATCCGAAAGCCAGCGCCAGAGGCGCTCCCAAGTCAGCTCTCGGTAATCCTCCATCGGCCACCAGATCAGATGGTATTGATATGCCTCGTGGGTGTTGCGGAGGGCGTTCTCCACCTTATACCAGTTGGCGCTGCCCACCAGGATCACTGGGGACTCCAGATCCTCCCGTCGCGGGTTTGCTCCAAAATAGCGCTGCTTCCAGTCCCGTAGATACCAAGTGAAGGGCCAAGAGCTGTCGTTGTCGTAAGCCACCGTCACCGCGTCTCGCCCGAGGGCGCGGGCGATTTCCTCGATCCGGCGCATAGCGATCTTCACATCAGGGGCGCCGTGGGCATAGACCCCGTGCTCTATAGCCAGGTCGTAATCAATGAAGGTGAAGCGCCAAGCCACGCGGAAGGTGGCGAAGAGGAGAACAGCCAGGATAGCGAGGGCGAAGGATTGGAGGAATCCAGAGAGGCCAAGGCGAGGGCGCAGGTAGATCCAGACCCCCAGGATGACCCCTATGCTAATCAGGGCCGCAATGGCTTGGTTGGCCGCTTGAAGAGACTCTAGGGTCGGCGTCTGCACAGCCAGGCGGGCCCGAGGCCAGGCCGTCAGCAGACCCAGGAGGGCGGCCCCGAAGGGGAAGACCAGCAGCGCCGCAACGGCCCCGCCGTCTTGCCACCACCGCTTCCAGTCCAAAGTCCCCAGGGTGTCGTTCAGGAAGGTCGCCGAGAGCAGGATCATGGGGACCGCGAGATGGACCGTGAGCCAGGGCATCTTCTCCCCGGCCAGCGTGTAAATGACCCACGAGAGGATCACCCAGAACCCCAAGAACCCGCGGAAGGCGGCGTCCAGGGGGTTGGGGGACAACACACCAGCAAGCCATCGCCTGGCGTAATAGCCGAGGGCCAGCAGGGATAGCAAGATCGGCATGAATTCATACATCGGGGCGATCACGAAGTAGTAAAAGAGGGGCTGGCTCCCCCGCTGGACGCATTGCTGCGCCATCCAGTAGCCCAGGGAGCCGATGTAACCGGTAGCGATCCCTGCGCCATTGGTGAAAAAGGTTGAGAACAGCGGGAGGGTGATCCCAAAGAAGATCCCCATGAGGATCGGCCAGCGCCCGGGGTCCCAGGCCATCCCGAGGGCCGTGCTCAGGGCCCCGAAGAGCAGAAAGAGGATAAGGATCCGAATCATCTCCTCGGTGATCCCGCTGAAGGAGCCGCTTTCGAAGATCGAAACGGAGACGAAGAGGCGACCGAAGAGGAGCTGGGAAACGGGGTTCAGCCAGATCAGGGCAGCGGGGGAGAGCATCCATAGGCTCAGACCGCCGATGACGATCATCGGGTTGAAAGGCGGATACTCTTGCAGGCGAGCGCGTCCCCATTCCGCCAGCCGCCATCCCAGGCCTCCGATCCCGACCAGGGCGAGCAGCCCGCCAATCAGAGCCAGCAGCTGACCCCGCTCGGAGATGGACTCCGGCCGACAGAGGAAGGCCATGGGGATCTGCGACTCGTTTTGCTCCAGCCCCCACAGGGCCAGCCCGCCCCCAAGGAGGAGCAGAGCCGTCCCTCCTCCGAGTATCCGCCGGTCCTCTCCGGACCATCGGGGATCCCGGAGGACCGCCACGGTCCAGGCGAAAAAGATCAGCACACCGAAGATGGCCAGGTAAATGAAGGCCGCCTCCATCGTGGTGTAGAAGAGGGCGGTGATCGCCGCCAGGCCGTAGAGCCAGCGATCCTGTCGCGTCTCCATATACGCGAAGATCATCCAGACGGTGAGAACCGCCCACAGGGCCATCAGACCCTCATCGCGGATGTAGCGGCTGTGATACATCACCATAGGGGAGATCAGAAAGAAAACGGAGGCGGCGAGGCTGCCCCAGCGGCCCAGCCAGCGGCGCATGAAGAGAGGCAGCATCACCAGGGCGATCCCAGCCAGGGCGACAGGCAGGCGCCCGGTGAAGTCGCTGGCCCCGAACAGGAGATAGGCGAGGGCGTCTAGGTGGAACTTAAGAGGTCCGTGCATCAGGGGGGTGTGCACAAACCCTTTCCCGCGGAAGAGCTCATAGGCGTAGTAGACATGGAGGCTTTCGTCGTGGCTCATCACCCGCTCCCCCAAGCGCCAGAGGCGGGTGAAGACAGCGGCGGCCAACAACAACGCCCAGGCGAGGCGCTCCGCTGGCGTCAGATCTTCCCAGAGGTTTCGCCATCGAGTTAACACCGAAACAGGGATCATTGCCTCCATCGGTTTGCTCCCGCGAAAATGCCGAATGCGGATTATAGCACACCCGAGGGACCCTCGCGCCGGAGCTGAGATGACAGGTGTATCCTGAAGTCGTCGGAAGCTCAGGTGGATGTAGGCCAACTGCGGGCAGTTGGCCTACATGGATAGGCAAAGCGGATTATAGCGCGTCCAGGGACCCCTCACACTGAACCCGAGATGGCTTCAAGTATGACTTCGTGAGCCATATGCCTCGCGTATACCTGCTGATCGCAAAGGAAGTCCAGCCACTACTTCCCTTCGTCCAGCAGACCTCACCGTGACCGCGCCCACAGGATCCAGCGACGTTCAAGAGGCCCCTCGGCGCTACGGAGATCGATCTGCACAGGGAAGGCATGTCCTACCCATTGCGCAGAATTTAGCGGTAAGAACATTCCCTCCGGAGCAATCCAGAAATCCACCTCCTCAGGATCCCGAAGGGTCTCCACCCGATGCAGGGGGAACTCCCTCAACGTCCACTGCCAGAAAGGCGCTTCCTCATCCGCAGCCACGATCCCCACCTGCAGCGCCCCGCGCCCTCCAGGACGCCAGCGGGCCTCCTCCCGCAGCACCTCCACCAGATCCCGCAAGGCGGGGGCGGCCATCTCTGCTCCAGACAGGCCGGGGACTGGATCGACGCGACGGATCAGCAAAGCGGTCGTGGCCAGCTGCGCCAGACCCACCGTGAGAAGAACCGCCCCCAGGATGCCGGCCCAGGCCGGGCTCCACAGCCTGCCCCTCCCCCGCGGGCTTTCTTCCTCGGGACGCATCAGGCTCTCAACCAGGAAGAGGATGAGGATCAGGACCCCACTTACGCCTCCTATGCTGAGCCAGCGCGCCCATGGATCCGGAGTCTCGACATACAGCATCATCAGAACCGTTCCTATGGCGATTCCTCCGATCCCGAAAGCAGCGCCGGATGCAGCGTGCTCTGCCCGCAGGGCGGGCGCGAGGGCCTCCCATCCCCGTTGAACCGCCAGCCCGGCCAGCAGTGTCCAAGGCAGGAGCAACACGGTGTGCTCCGTGAACGGAGCGCTGAACCGAACCATGCGCAACGTCGTCACCAGCGCCGCAGTGACCCCCACGGCGATCCACCGCCGATCCCCAAGCCGTATGCTGAAAAAGGCCCCCGCCAGCCCCAGGAGCAGAAGGGGCACTTCCAGACGGACCAGGGCGGCCAGGGAGGCCCACCAAAGGGCGAGGCCCTCGGGGGAGAAGCCCCTCCACCAGGCCGGGAAGGTCTCGATGATCTCTCGGACACCGCTCTCTCGAACCCCCCCCCACGTCCCGACCAAGAGGGCAGTGGCCCCCAAAAGCCCGAGAGCCTTCCAACGGGGAAAAGCAGAATCCGGAGGATCCAGCACAAACGCAGGGAGAAGGGCCAGCACGCCGGTCCAGAAGGTAGGACCTGACGTCACTCCTATCCCCAGGGCCACGGCCAGACCGATCCAGCGGGCTGGATGAGGGACTCTTTGGAAGGCCAAGGCGGTGGCCAGCGTCGCAGCGGCAATGGCGCTGCCGTCTGAGAAGCGGGCGGCCATCACGGCGGTGGGGGAAACGGCCCAAAGGATCGCTGCTCCGATCGCGGCTGCGCGCCCGAAAGGATATAGAAGGGCCCACAAGGCCAGGATGGTAAGGGCACTGGCCAGGGCGCTCCCAGCGCGCATCCAGCCTTCATCGGGTCCGAAGAGGGAGAAGACCATCGTGCTCCATCCGGCGAGCCACGGACTGCCTCCGGGGGGCAACTCTCCGCCTCGCCAGGCTGCCCACGCCGAAGCTGCCTCCCCCGGCGCCGCTGGCCGCGCGCCGAGGTCCCATGCCCGCGGGACCAACGCCAGCCCGAAAAGCCCGAGGAGGATCCAACGGTCCTCGCTACGGCGCAACAGGTCCTTCACTCCCTCCTCCGGTAGATCACCGTCTCCCCACTGCGGAAAACCGGGTCCATCAGCAACTCGAACTTCCGCAAGACAGAAGGTGAAAACAGCCTTCGCTCGGTCTGACCGACAATAACGTAGACGATCTCATATTTCTCCAGGAGCTCTAGGGTTTGCTCGAGATCCGGGGATTGCCAGAGGATCCGGAGATCTGGCTCCCGGCGGGCCATCTCGGCGTAGGATCCGCGCCACTGATGCTCATGGCCGCCCCAGCCCAGCACGGTGGGCAACCCGGTATGCGCAGAGAAGCGTCCGATCTCGGGCTGGAACGAGATTCCTCCCCAACCTGGCGCCTCCAGGATCACCGGTGTGCTCCGCACGTGGGCGTTCAGCCACTCGATGGCTGCCAGATCGTCCGGCGCCGACCGCGCCAGGTGGGCATAGCCGTCCAGCGTCGGCAGGCGGAGGAAGAACTCCGCTTTGATAGGGATCATCAAGATCGGGTAGAGGACGGCCAGGGCGATCGTGGCGGCGAACCCAAGAGCGAAGGCTGGGCGCGCGCGGTCGCTTCGCTCCCAGAGCGCCCCCATCGCCCAGGCTAGGGCTAGACTCCAAAGGACCCAGACCTGATAATAGAGCTTGAACACTGTGTTCATCCGGGTTCCGAAGAAATCCCGGATGTAAAAGAACTCTACCGCCCAGGCCAGGGCGGCTCCGGAGACGATCAGCAGGCGAATGAATGCCTCGTCCTCCTTGTTCTCTCGCCGCCAGAGCCGCACCGCTCCGATCGCTATCCCAGCTAGGAGCATCGGGACCCATGGCCCGCTCCCCGGCAGCGCCTGGCCGCTCACCATCACCGTCCCATCCCGAAGGCGCCCCCACACCCACGGCTCCAGGGCGTCCAAGCTCACCGGAAGCGGAAGGTCCTGATACCACACGAGCTCGCGCAATGCGTAATACAGGCCAACCCACAGGGCGACCGGGACTAACCCAAGGCCCAGCGCGCCACCCAGCACACCGGCGACCCAGCTCCGAAGGCTCCCCTGCCCATCCCGGGCCGCGCGCCAAGCTTGCGCAAGCAACCAGGCGACCAGCCCGACGACCTGGAAGCCAAACATGACCATAAATTGGGGCAGCCGCGTGCCATTATAGAAATTGGGAAGCAAACCACCCGCCTGGGATCGAAACCCGAGGTAGAAGGGAAAATACAAAGCCCATCCCAGCGCGAGGATCCCGATCCCCAGGCCAACGATCTCCCGAAGCCAGGCAGAGGAGGAGCGTCCGGCGCGCCATGCCCCAAGACCCCAGGCGGCGAGCCCCAGTCCAGTGTAGATCGGGAAATCCCAAGTGTTCAGGAAGGCCAGCCCGCCGAAGGCGATCGGTAGGATCCAGAAAGGCGGCCCGTGCGTTTCCATAAAGCGGAGCAAGGCCCTGACCGGCTGGTCCGGTTGGAAGCCAGGGAACCCTTCCCCGGCCCGGAACAGGGCGAGGGCGAGGGCGACCGCCATCAGATTGAAGGGCAGCGCCAGCACATGGGGATGAAGATCCCCAAGCAGGAAGCTGAACTGAGGGAACTCGTCAATCAACTCCTGATGCTGTCCATCCGGCGTGTAATCCCGCACCACCCGGGAGGCTCGCCACCAGACCCAGGGCCGCTCCAGGGGAGGCCAGCACGCAGGCCACGGGCGGGTGGGAGGCGGCGTGTTCAGCTCCGGGATGTCCAGCCAGGCCCAGAACTTAGGGTCCCGGATCCACCCGCACGAATGGGCCAGATCCAGGATCGCCTCGCCGTTCCCCGCTAGGCCTACCCAAAAGGCGGCTAAGAGGGCAACTACTCCCGATGCGTGCGGTCGGCCTGGCCGATGGAGAGCCCACAGGTTCCACCCGACACCAGCGGCCGCAAGCAGCGTTAGGGCGAACCATGAAGAAACCCCAAGGTTGAAGGTGACGCGGGTTGGCAGGCCAGAGAGCTCGGTGAGGAGCCCCAGGAGGATATAGCCAAAGTAGTAATAGCTGATAGCGAAACCCGAGAGCCAGGGATCATGGGGTGGGAAGCCCTCCGACCGCACCACGGCGTTGAGGAAGGCCAGCTCCATCGGCTTCTCGGTGTAGGTGATCTCCGGATTATAGGCCCGGAAGAGGGTCCAGCCGGCGAAGGCGAGGGCGAACAGGAGTTCATAAAAGAGGACCTGGCCGAGGCGCGCGCGGAGCCATCCCCATGGGGATTCCCCGGCGCGCCCGGCCAGCCAGAGGCCCAAGGCGAGGATCAGCCCTCCGGCGGTCAGGGCGCCCCCGGCGGAGGATGGCAGCAGCCCTAGGCTGCCACCCCACCACCAGAGGAAGCCCATGAGCAGCAACCCCAGAGGCCGCGCGAAAGCCAGCCCGCGGTCCGGCAGGGGGCGGAAGACAAGGAAAGTGAGCGGCCAGGCCGCGAGGGCGATCAGGGTTAATAAGAACCACCAGAGGAGCCCGGGGAACATGGCACGGGGCGGATCGAGCCAAGCCCACACTTATCCCCCGGAGGGAGACTCCGTGGGGACGTCCTCTGGGTATGTGTAAACCTCCATTTCCATCTGCTGGGCCAGATCGCGGGCCCGCGAATCCACTATGGGGGAGATGAGAATGCGTCGGGCGACCGGCAGGCCAGTGCGGCGGGTGTAGAACTCGGCTTTCCGCTGGAAGGCGGCCACGTCGCCCCTGCTAACCGAGGAGCGGATCTCGATCAGGATGGCTTTCCCATCTCGGATCACCGCATCGATCTCTACTTGGTCGGGGCGCCCAAAGACGTAGCCCTCCAGGTCCATAGCGAGGAAGCGATCCACCTGCCAGCCCGCCTCCTGCAACAACGCCGCTATCCCGTCCCGGAAGGCGGCCTCGCTGTGGAGGCCCCAACGAGCCCCGATGGCCCCAATCGTTGTTCCCAAGCGGCGGATCTCTTGGGAATGCCGATCTACAGCCGCCAGAAGCCGTTCAATCACCTGGGCATGATGCTCCACCTTTTCCATCAGCTGTCGGATGGCCTCGGAGTGCTCCTCCAGACGCCGAGAGTGCTCCTCCACCCGCTCCGTCAGCTTCCGAATGGCCTCCGAATGCTCCTCCAGACGCCGAGAGTGCTCCTCCACCCGCTCCATCAGCTTCCGAATGGCCTCCGAATGCTCCTCCAAACGCCGAGAGTGCTCCTCCACCCGCTCCATCAGCTTCCGAATGGCCTCCGAATGCTCCTCCAGACGCCGAGAGTGCTCTTCTGAGCGAGCCACCAGCACCCGGATCGCGTCCGAATTCGCCCGGCTGGTTTCGATCAACTGCTGGACTGCTTGCGTCAGTCCGGCCAACACCTGTCGATCAGACTCCCGTTGCTTTTCCACCTCCCGACGGAAGTCCCGGAGCTCCGACAGCACCTCCTCCCATGGCCGCAGCACCTCGATGAGGGCCTCTCGGAGGACCTGGCGGATCGCCGGGTCCTCCCGCAGCCACTGTGGCAAAGCCTGCCGGACCATCTCCTTCAGATTCTCCACGGCCATCGGCTCATCTTCCCGGATGGAAGACTCCTTCGGCCAATTCTACATCCGAGCTCTAAATGGCATGTTGAGCCAAAACGGCGAGGGAGCCGGAACCTTGCACGGCTCCGGCTCCATCCTGATCACGTGCAGCAGATCCTCAGCCCATGAGGGCTGCCCGCAGCCCCTCCATTCGCGCCCGCATGCTGCCGTCCACCACTCGATCGCCTACCCGAAGGATCGTGCCTCCCAGGATGGTGGGATCCACCCGGAAAATAATCTCCCCTGGGGAATCCAGGCGGGTGGCGAGCTCCTGATGGATGCGCGCCTTTTCCTCCTCCTGGAGGGGGAGGGCGCTGATCACCTCCACGCGCTCCCCTTTCAGACCCCGGAGCTCCTCTAAGGCTTTTGGGGGGATCGCCGTAAAGAACTCCTGGATCAAGCGCCGGTGTCGGGACTCGTCCAGAGCATCCCCCACTACGCGATGGGCAGCGGCCAGGGCTAGGGCGGCGATCTGGTTGCGCAGCTCTCCCAGGACGCGCTCCCGTTCCCGTTCGGCCTCCTCCCGAGCCACTTCGAGGAGGCGCTGGGCCTCCGCCCGCGCTTCGGAGAGGATCTGGGCGCGTTGCTGCTCCGCCTGGCGCACCGCCTCGGCAACAATCCGCTGGCGCTCGGCTATAGCCTCCTCCAGGATGCGCTGGCGTTCCACTTGCATGCTTGATCGCAGCTGCTCCGCTGCTTTCGCGTCCTCCAGTCCCCTCTCGATCAGCGCCCGCCGCTCCTCCATGGCCCGGAGCACCCGGGGGAAGACGAGGCGGGACAGGAGGAACCAGATCAACAGGAAGTTGAGGATCTGGGCGATTAGATAGATCGGGTTAATCCCAAGGGCCTCCAACGCCAGCCTCCCGGACCGCTAGGTTCAGGTGTTCGACTAGGCGACGAACTTCAGGAGCAACGCTACGACCAGCGCATAGATGGCAATAGCCTCGGCGAAGGCAATAGCCAAAATCATGTTCAGCTGGATCTGAGGGGTCGCTTCGGGGTTACGCCCAATGGCCTGCAGAGCCCCACTGGCCAGAATCCCGATGCCGATCCCAGGGCCCAGCCCCCCCAGGCCGATCGCCAGACCGGCCCCCAGCACACTCAACGCCTGCGGCGAAAGGATCTCCTGCGCTAAAATCAATCCCAGCATCTTACATCCTCCTTTTGAGAGATTTTTGTGCTTGATGAGGCAATCCGGTACGCACCGGCATTGAACAGGCCGGTTCCGGATCCTTCTCTACGCTCAGTGATGACCTTCTGGATGCCCCTCCCCATGCCCGGCTGTCGCCAGGGCAATGAAGACCAGGGTGAGCATCATGAAGATGAAGGCCTGGATCAGCCCTACGAAGATCTCCAGGCCATAGAAGACTGCCGGTACCAGCAGCGGGAGCAGGAAGATCATGATCCCCAGCAACACGTGACCTGCGAAGATGTTTCCGAACAATCGGAAGGAGAAGGAGACGATCTTGGCCGCCTCACTGATCAGCTCCAGGAGGCTCACGAAGAACTCGATGACTCCCATGAAGCCGCGACGAAGCGCCTTCACGTTGAAGAACTTCCAGAAATAACCCAGCCCCAGGGCTCGCACCCCCCACACCTGCACCATGAAGACCGCCACGAAGGCAAGCCCAATGGTGAAGTTCAAATCGGTGCTCAGGGCCCGGAGGTAGGGAACCAGAACGAACCCAGCCCCGTGGGCTTTCCCCGCTTTCGCGCCTCCTTCCGCGTGTTCCTCGCCTTTCCCGTGCGTGCCCGCCTTCGGACCCGAGGCCTCTGCGGGGGCTGCCGCTGGCTCCGCCGTCAGCAACGTGATTGGACCCCAATGGAGGACGTCATAGCCTGGCCCGGGGCCATGGGAGGGCTCCACTTTCCCGATGGACTCAAAGCCCGGGATCAGGCTCAGCCAGTTTGCCATGAGCACTATCAGGAAGATCGAAGCCACCAGAGGGAAGGCAGGGCGGGCCCGGGGGCCCAGGACCACCTTGGCCAGGTTCTCATACAGCGTCTCGACGAGGAACTCGAAGAGGTTGACCAGGATCCCTAAGCCGCGCACCGGAGGCGGGAGGGGGCCTGCTCGCCGGGCTGCTAGGAAGCCCAGCCCCAGGACCACCAGGTCCACCAGAACCATGGCCACCATGGTGTTGGTGAGTGGGGCGCCGAAGAACAGGGGTCCGGTCAGCGGCTCGGGCTTTACCAGGATCACCGGCAACACAGTCTTGATGGGCTTGCCTGCCACGGAGAGCCCTTGCCCCAGGGTGCCGAAGAACAATGAGGTCCCCAGCACGAAGCCCAGGATCAGGGGAATGACCACCAACCTCTGGAGGTAACGGATCACCCGCGTGTCCCGCAGCCCCCATAGCGCGAGGGCGATCAAAAGGGCATCCAACAATAGCAGCCTGATCAGCTCGCTCGCCGAGGGAAGTGAGGTCACACCCAGCCCGCCAACGAGCGCCTGCAGGCTTCCCAGCAACCAGAACGAAGCCTGTCCCCCCACCATGCCCGAGAGGAAGGCAATCAGCCCCAGCAACGCATAAGGACCCATCCTTCGGATCAACTTGCCCATCGCAGCACCTCACCCCCCGAATTGGTTGATCGATTCACTGGCCCGGGGCGTCCCCAAGCCATATCAAGCCACTTCCCTAGCGTCGTCCAGCTCATCTTCCTGCCGAAGCCTGGAGGGGCCAGGGCCTTGCCTCCTAGGTTCCATCCCCTCCATCCGAAACCGGGAGGCCGCCGTCATCGCCGCGCGGACCATCATTACGAGACCTAGGGCCGCGCCGGCGATCATGCAGGCTGCCATCAGCAACGGCTGGGTCCCCAACTGCATGTCCAGCCATAGCCCGCATAGCATCGCCCCCACCACAAACACCACTGGGATGAACCCGATCTGGGAAAGCGCCCCCGCCAGCGCCAAGTTCCAGGCCCGGATCCGCCATCGCCCAGGAGATTTCATCGAAAGCGCTTACCTGAGAGTTTGTCAGCTTGGGCATCGCGCCCGTTGAGCTGCACGGCCATAATGATACCGGCCTGCCTGCATGTCGGCAAGTCCCCTCCTTGAAAATTCGTCCTCGTCAGCCGATTTTGATCCGTCTTAGAAGGCCTGGGCGGCCATCTGCGCCAGCTGGTAAAGCGGGTAGACCAAAACAGTGAGCAACAACACCCCCACTACAGTGAACCACAAAGTGAAACGAGCCGGGCGGGAAATCCACACTGGCTTCGCTTCCTCAGGCGATCGGTCCACATACATCGCCCGGGCCACCATGATGTAGTAATAAAACGCTACCATCGCATTCAACACCCCGGCGATGGCCAGCCAGAGCAATCCGCTCTCAAGGGCCGCGGCGAACACAAACAGCTTGGCAAAGAAGCCGACCAGCGGAGGGATCCCCCCAAGGGAAAGGAGGGCGGCCAACATGGCCAGGGCCAGTCCGGGGGAGCGCTGGGACAGCCCCGCCAGGTCCCGGATCTCCTCGCTTCCTGTGACATTGGTCATAATCACCGCAACGGCGAAGGCGGCGATGTTGGTTACAGTGTAGATCCCCAGATAGAAGATCGAGGCCGCAACCCCAAGGGGGCTGGCCGCCGCCACCCCGATCAGGACATAACCGGCCTGGGCAATGCTCGAGTAGGCCAGCAACCGCTTGAGGTTGCGCTGGGGGATCGCCAGGAGGTTCCCCACAGTCATGGTGACGAAGGCCAGGGCGGAGATCAGAGCAACCCAGTTCCCCTGCACCGCGGGGAAGGCCTCGATCATCGCCCGGATCAGGATGGCGAACCCAGCCGCCTTAGAGGCTACTGAAATGAAGGCAGTGATCGGGGTCGGCGCCCCCTCATAAACATCCGGCGTCCAGAAATGGAAGGGGACAGCAGAGACCTTGAAGCCGAACCCCACCAGGACCAGCAAGAGAGCGGCCATCACCGCCGCCGAAGGCAGCGCACCCAGAGCTTGGGCGATGCGGGCGTAGGCGATCTCCCCCGTGAAGCCATACAGCAGGGCCAGGCCGTAAAGCATGACCGTGGAGCTGAAGACCCCGAACAGGAAATACTTCAGCCCGGCCTCCGCTGAGCGCGGGGTGTCCCGCAGATACCCTGCCAACAAATAGAGGGAGATCCCCACCGTCTCCAGGGCTACATACAAAGTCACTAAGTTGGCCGCCGCCCCCATCAGGCCCATCCCAAGAATTGACAGAAGAAGGAGAATGTAATACTCGCCGCTCTGGCGCAGGGGGCGGAAATCCATGGAGATCGCCACCGTGAGGATCCCCGAGAGCAGGAAGATCAAGCGGAACAGCATCGCCGCGAGATCCGCTCGCACGGATCCGCCGAAGGCTTCATAGGGAGCCGCTATCCCTCCGGTCAGCTGCGCCACCTGGACCGTCGTAACCCCCATGCTCGCGGCCAGCCCGCCGATGGCCCAATAGCCCAGCTCTCGCTTGCGTCCCTCCGGCAGCCAGGCATCCACGGCCATGATCACGACCGCCGCAACCACCAGCACGATCTCTGGCAGGACCGACCAGAGATGCGCCCACCAGGACAGCTCGCTCATCCACGCCTCCTCCGGAACAGCAGGATCTCAACGAAGGGAGGCCAGCATCGCCCCGCGGAGCAGCGCCGCGATCGGCTCCACGCCCGTCTGGATCAGGTCGGTCATCACCCACGGGAAGACCCCGATCAGGACGAACCAGACCGCCAGGGTGACGATAGCCAACTTGTCTAGGACAGTCACATCCTCCACATGGGAGTAGCGCTCCCGGTTCAGCTCCCCGAAGAACGTGGCCTGGAGCGCCCGCAAGATATAAGCCCCTGAGAGCGCGATGCTAGGCGCGGCGAGAATCGTCACCCAGGGATACCACCAGGCGACGTCCCGAGCCGCCCAGATCCCCGCGAAGACCTGAAACTCAGCGATGAACCCGGAAAAGCCTGGCATCCCCATCGCCACCAGCCCACCCAGGACAAAGCCAAAGGTCGCCATAGGCATCACCCGGGCGAACCCCCCCAGATGGGCAAGGTAACGGGTATGCGCCCGATCGTAAACCATCCCCACCACGGCGAAGAGGATGGCCGCCATCGCGCCATGGGAGAACATCTGCAGCACTGCCCCTATCAGCCCGGTGACGTTCATCGCTGCGAACCCGATGGTCACAAAGGCCATGTGCCCGATGCTGGAGAAGGCGATCACGTATTTGAGATCCTCCTGCACTAAGGAGAGGGCTGCCGAATAGAGGGCCGCGACCACCGCCAGGAGGACCACCACGGGCAGCCAGTAGACCGCCCCGCCCGGCATCAGCTCGATCCCCACCCGCAGGGCGCTGTAAGCCCCAACCTTCATCACCACCCCGGCCAGGAACATCGAGCCCGCGGTAGGGGCCGCTGAGTGTCCATCCGGCACCCAGTTGTGGAAGGGCCACAGGCCAGCGGTGACCGCGAACCCCAAGAAAACGGGGAGAAACCAGAGATAATCGAAGCGCACCGTCTGGCCGAACACCTCCACCGGCCGCGCGAAGGCCCCCTGGGCTGCGAGCTCGCGCAACACGTCCATGTCGAAGGTGCGCACGGGGGAGACGAAATACAGGGCCAGGGCACCCACCAGGGCGATGATAGACCCCACCAGTGTGTAGAGCACCAGCTTCATCGCTGCGTATTCCTTGCGGGTGGAGCCCCAGATGGCGATCAGGAAGTATTTGGGGAAGATGGCGATCTCATAGAAGAAGAACAGGAGCACCAAATTGCGGGCCACGAAGACCCCCGTGATGCCGCTGGCCAGAAGCAGCATAAAGGCGAAGAGCTCGTGGGGACGATCTTCGATGTTCCAGGAGACCAGCACGCCGGTGAAGAGGACCAGGGCGGAGAGCAGCACCAACGGCAAGCTGACGCCATCCGCCCCCACGTAGTAATGAATCCCCAGCTCAGGCAACCAGGAGATCCGCTCCACGAACTGATAGCCGCCAGCCGAGCGGTCGTAAGCGACGAACGCCCACAGGGCCAGCAGCAGCGTGAAGCCAGAGACTGTGGCTGCGAAGACCCGCGCCGCCTCCTTCTGATGGCGCGGGATGAGCAGCAGGATGAGCGCCCCCACCAGGGGCGTGAAGACGATGAGGCTGAGAATAGGAAGCGTCACCGCCGGGATCGTCATCCTTCACGCTCCAGAGACGAGAGTAAGTCATTTAAATCATAAAACGGGAGAAGGTCCAGACGCTGCGCGGTGGCGAAATTCGATAAGACTGTTGTATCAACTATTGCCGACATTCTGGAAGCCCTCCAACGCTCGGATCTCGGCCAAGGCTTCCGCGCGATCTGCAGGTCCCAAGCGCAGGGGCACGCCGTAGCGCTCCAGGACTTCCTCTAAGCGCCTCCTTCATCCGAACAGCCCGCGCAAGGCCGCATCCAGGGTGGGCACGATCCAGGCCGGCCATACGCCGGTGATCAGCATGAAGACCATCAGCGGCATCACCGCGAGCAGCTCCCGCCAGCCCACATCCGGCAACCGGGCCCACTGGGGGTTCAGCGGCCCATGCAACACCTTCTGAATGGCCTTCATAATGAACGCGCCTGTGATCAGCAGCCCAAGCATGGCAACCGCCGTAAGACCAGTGAACACCGGCCAAGCCCCCTGCACCACCATATACTCCGCCACGAAGCCCGCCAGGCCGGGCAGCCCCACTGAGGCCATGGCGCAGTAGATCAGCACCCCGCCGTAGCGGGGCATCCGCGCCCACAGCCCGCCATAGGCCTCCAGATCTCGGGTGTGCGTGCGATCGTAAACCACTCCCACCAGGGCGAACATCGCCGCCGAGGAGAGACCGTGGGCGAACAGCTGCAGCGCTGCCCCGTTCACCGCTATCAACGCGTGATCCCGCGCCGCCGGGTTGCCCAGGGCATAGCCGGCCACGGCAATCCCCAGCACCACGAAGCCCATGTGGTTCACCGAGGAATACGCCACCAGGCGCTTGAAGTCCCGCTGGCCCAGCGCCGCATAAGAGCCTAGGACAATGGCCGCGGTGGCCAGGAGGGCCAGGGCAAATGCAAACTGGGCAGATTCCACTGGGAAAAGCGGGAAGACGATGCGCAGGAAGCCGTAGGCCCCCAACTTCAGGAGGATCCCCGCCAGGATCATTGAGCCCGCAGTGGGCGCTTCAGTGTGGGCATCCGGCAGCCAGGTGTGGAAGGGCCAGACCGGCACCTTGATGGCGAAGGCGATCACGAAGGCCCAGAACACGATGGCCTTCACCAACTCTATCGGAACCCCCACCAGGGTGCCCTGGAGGGCTGGCCAGCGCCGGCTGATCTCCAGCAGATCGAAGGTTCCGCCCTGCGCACCTCCCAAGGCGGCCCAGATCAGCTGGATCCCCAGCAGGAGGCCCAGAGACCCTGCTATCGTGTAGAGGATGAACTTCAAGGCCGCGTAATGCCGCCGCTCCGGCGCCCCCCAGTTGTTGATCAGGAAATACATGGGCACCAAGCCGAGCTCCCAGAACAGGAAGAAAAGCAGCAGGTCCAGGCTGACGAACACCCCCAGGATCCCTGTCTCCAGGGCCAGGAAGAGGGCGAAATACGTCCGGGGGTCTTGGGTGATGTTAAAGGAGACCAGGACCCCTAGGGGCGTAAGCAGCGCCGTCAGAAAGATCAGCATCACACTCAGGCCGTCCACCCCGAGGAAATAGCTGGCGTTCACCTGGGGGAACCAGACCGCCCGCTCTACAAACTGGAAGCCCGAGCGGCTCCGGTCGAAGCTCAGCCAGAGCCAGATGGAAAGGGCCAGCGGGATCAAGCTGAAGACCAGCGCCAAGCTGCGCTGCAGCCGGACGCTGTCCCGCGGCGTCAGGGCGATGAGACCTGCCCCTAGCAACGGGATGAAGGTGATCAGCGTGAGGATCGGGATCGGCTGCCCGAAGAGCGTCATCGCCGGCTTCCCCCTTCCGCCCTTAGGATCACGAGCACGACTTCAGAACCCTCGCAGCATGGGCGCCACCGTATACAGCACGATGAAGCCCAGAACCCCTAGCACCACCACCAGCAGATAGTTCTGGACCAGGCCGGTCTGCAGGGCCCGCAGCTCCCGACCGGCGGTCTTCACCGCCTCCCCGATCCCATCGCCGATGCCGTTGACCACAACCCGGTCGAAGAGGCGCAGGGCGCCTCCCATCGACCAGACCGCATCGGCGACGCCATGGAGGAACCCATCGATCACCACCCGGTCCATAAAGAGCGCCACCGCCCGATCAGCCAGCCACAGGGTGGGCCGGACGAAGACACGATGATAGAGGTCGTCGATATACCAGCGGTTCTGGAGAAAAGCGTAAATCGGCCCCAGGCGGACCAAAGGATCCGGCTCGCCCGCTGTCAGGGGCCGGCGGGCGTAGACCAGCCCGCCCAGGGCCAGCCCGGTCAGCGCGATGAGGGAAGAGAGCAGCACCGGGATGGCGCTGAAGGGCAGGGCTTTAGGACGCTCAAGGAGGGTGCCGCCCACGAACTCATGGAACCAGTTCTGCCCGAACAGCGCGCTCAGGACCGGGAATCCCTCCGGCACTCCCACGTAGCCCCCGAAGACGGCGAAGAGAGCGAGGACGATCAGCGGGAAGGTCATGGAGGCGGGGCTTTCCGTCGCGTGGGCGGCGGCCTGGGATCGCGGCTCCCCGAGGAAGGTCAGGGCGATCTGGCGCATCGTGTAGAAGCCGGTGAGGACGGCGGCCGTCGCCAGCAACAGGAAGACCAACAGAGGCAGGAGCTCACCCTTCTCGAAAGCTCCGTAGAAAGCTTTCCCTAGGATCTCATCCTTGCTCCAGAAACCAGCGGTGATCAGCGGGAAGCCCGCCAGGGCCAGCCCGCCGGCCAGGAACGTCCAAAAGGTCACCGGCATCCGTTGGGCCAGCCCGCCCATTTGAAGCATGTCATTGGGATCAAAAGGCTCCTCATGGCCATGGCCGTGGCTGGCGTGATGATGCCCGTGCTCCATAGCGTGGATGACCGAGCCGGAGCCCAAGAAGAGCAGCGCCTTGAAGAAGGCGTGGGTGATCAGATGAAAAGCCGCAGCCACATAACCGCCGATCCCCACCGCGGCCAGCATGTAGCCCAGCTGGGAGATCGTGGAATAAGCGAGCACCCGCTTGATGTCATTCTGGACCACGCCCATGGTGGCCGCCATGAGAGCCGTGAAGGCGCCGATCAGGGCCACCACCCAGAAGGCGGTCTCCCCGCCCAGGCCTTGCTGGCCCGCCTGCAGCAGCGGGAACATCCGGATTGTGGTGTATACGCCGGCCGAGACCATGGTCGCGGCGTGGATCATCGCGCTGACCGGCGTGGGGCCCTCCATCGCGTCGGGCAACCACACGTGCAGCGGGAACTGAGCGCTCTTGCCCACCGTGCCAGCGAACAGCAGCAGCGAGGCCAGGGCCGCCACCGAGAGGCCCGCCACATAAGAGGGCGTCTCCGCCAGCGCCTTCAGCGTCTCGGGATTGCGCAGGATGTCGTGGAAGTTGAGGGTGCCGGTCTGGGCATAAAGGTAGGCGATGCCCAAGAGCATCAGCACATCGCCCACCCGAGTGGTCATGAAGGCCTTCACGGCAGCGCGGTAGGCCGAGGGCTTACGATACCAGAAGCCGATGAGGGCATAAGAGCAGAAGCCCATCACCTCCCAGCCGATGAACAGCATCAAGAGATTGTCGGCCACCACCAGCAGCAACATCGCCGCCTCAAACAGAGAGAGCAACGCGAAAAAGCGGCTGTAATCTGGATCACCTGCCATATAGCCGACGCTGTAGATAAAGATCATCAACGAGACCAGAGGAACCATGAAGAGCGTTACCGCCCCCAGAGGATCCACCAGCACACCGAACTCCAGGGGACGGTCCCCTACCGGCAGCCATGGGATGCGGGCAGCGATGGGATACTTCCCCAAATCCTCAATTTGGAGGGCGTTCCAGAACACCACCTGGGAAAGGGCAAAAGAGACCGCCACCGAGCCGATGGCGAGGGTGTGGCTGAGGCGCTTCCGGCGGTTCGCAAAGAGCAAGATCAGGCCGAAGGCGATGAACGGCGGCAGAGGGATCATGGCCGTCAACAACGCCAGGATCGTCCCCTGGTTCTCCATTCCTCTCCACCTCGCTGGATTAGCCCCTGAGGAGGTCGATGTTCTCCACGTTAACCGTCTCGCGGTTCCGGTAGATGCTGATGATCAGCGCCAGGCCGGCGGCCGCTTCCGCCGCCGCCACAACTAGCACGAAGAGGGCAAAGGCCTGCCCCATCGTTCGCTCCGGGTGCAGGTAGCGCCAGAAGGTGACCAGACTGAGGTTAACTGCATTCAGCATCAGCTCGATAGCCATTAGGATCGCGATGGCGTTGCGCCGCGCCAGGGCTCCATATACGCCGATGCAGAACAGCGCCGCTGCTACCAGCAGATACCAGGTTATGGGGATCATCGGGCAGACCTCCGCCGCACGAAGATCGGACCCGGCTCTGTGGCCTCAACGCTTCTCCCGGGCAATGAAGATCGCCCCGATCAGCGCCGCCAAGATCATCACCGAGGCCAGCTCGAAGGGCAGGGCAAACTGGTTCGGATCCACCAGAGATCGCCCCAGCGCCTCGATGGCGTCCGCTGGCACCCCTGGGGCGGCCGCTGGCCATGGGAACCCGGTTAGCACCGGGGCCAGCAGGATGAAAAAGAGCCCGGCGATCACCAGGGCAGCCGGGCTCTGATTGTTCAGAGGCGGGCCCGGGTTTCGAGCCATCCCCCGGGTGAGCATGACGGCGAAGATGATCAGGATGGAAATGGCCCCGATGTAGATCAGAACCTGTGCCCCCGCCAGGAACTCCGCCTCCAGCAGGATGAAGAGGCCAGCTACGCCGACCAACGAGAGGATCAGATAGAGCACCGCGTGGAACAGATGCCGGCTGAGGACGGTCATCAGGCCTGCCCCCAAGGTCAGGGCCGCGAGCAGGATGAAAACCGCCTGGATCAGTGTCATCACCACCATACTCCCGAGAGGTTTCCTCATGCGAACAAAAGGGGTTCCTGCGCTCGCTCACCGTTCAACGCGCGGCCACAGTTGCCTCAACCCCTTCCGCTTCCGCCGCCAACGCCGCCATCCGGGCCCGCCGCCCCAGATACCCGGGCAGGGCCAGCGCCCCAATGAGCATTGCCATATTGAACAAGAACAGACCAGCCGCCCATATTCCGTCGGTTACCCCCACCGCGCGCAGGCCCTTATCCACCAAGGCCACCCCGATCAAGTTGAGGATCATCAGGGGGGTCAGGAACTTCCAGTTCAGGTTCAGCATATGATCGATCCGGATCCGGGGGAGCGTGGCGCGCAGCCAGAAGAAGAGGAAGATCCCTAGGGCGATCTTCACCAGGGTCCAGAGGTAAGGCGGCAGCCACGGCCCTTGCCAGCCGCCCAGGAAGAGGACAGCGAAGAGAGCGGAGACCACGAGGGCGTGGACGAACTCGCCCATAAAGATCAGGGCGAACTTCATGCCGCTGTATTCGATGTGGAAACCGGCCACGATCTCTGACTCAGCTTCTAGCAAATCGAAGGGCGTGCGGCCCACCTCCGCCACCCCAGAGATCAGAAACACCAGCGCCGCCAAGGGCAGCACGAAGAGATACGGCACATCCTGAGCCTGCACGATCCCCACCGTGGACATCGTCCCCGCGACCATGACCACGACGACCACGCTGAACACCGCAGGGATCTCGTAACTGATCAACTGGGCTACGGCCCGGAAGGCGCCCAGCAGGGCGTATTTGTTGTTGCTGCCCCAGCCGGCCATCAGCACCCCTACCAGCGCCCCCGCCCCCACTGCCATGGCGTAAAGTACGCCGATGTTCAGGTCGGCCCCGATGGCCCCCGGGCCGAAGGGGATCACCACTAGCGGTGCCAGGGCGCATGCAGCGATGATCAGCGGCGCCAAGTTGTAAACCCAGCGGTCCGCCCCCGTCGGCATCAGGTCTTCCTTCGTCAGCAATTTGATCCCATCGGCCACCGGTTGCAGGATCCCATACGGGCCTGCCATGTTCGGCCCCAGCCGGTCCTGGAAGCGGGCGACGATCTTCCGCTCCACGTAGGTAAGGACGGCAAATCCGGCGAGGCCGAAGCTGGCCAGCAGGAACACCTTGATCAGGCTCACCACCAGAAACACGGCCTCCTCTGAGAGGCCCAGGCCCCGCAGGAACCCTTGCAGCCACATCCCCAGATAGGGCAACAGGTTATAGATGAAATCGTAAATCTGCCCCATGCAGACCTCGCGCAGGAAGGTTCAAGCATGCGATGAAAGATCAACCCTCACACCCACTCCAGCGCGCCCTTCCGCCAGGCATACAGCAGGCCGCTCAGCAGCAGGAGCAGGAAGAGGGCCATCTCGATCACAGCATACAGACCCAGCTGGTTATAGGCCACGGCCCACGGGAAGAGGAACACCGCCTCCACATCGAAGAGGACAAAGATGAGGGCGAAGATGTAATACTGGGCGCGGAACTGCACCCAGGCATCCCCGACCGTCTGTACGCCGCATTCGTAGGCCTCAAGCTTGAGGGGGTTCGGCTTCTTGGGCCGTAGGGCCCACCAGAGAAGCAAGATGGCTCCCAGAAGGCCCAGGGAGAGCAAGAGATACAACGCGACGACCGCATAGGCCGACAGCATATCCCCTCCCCCTTGTTGCAGATGTCACAAAAAACACGGGACTATTATAGCACCAGAGGGGAACTGCTGACAAGACCATGACCTGCTTTCTGTCCACTTGGTTCAAGCGAACCTCCTCCGCGGCCAGATATGCTGCGCCATCGGCATTGGGAGCTAAAGATCACTTGGAGCGTTAGGGGTACGTGATGGAGATCTGGATCCTGGATCCTTGCGGGACATGGGAGCGGCGGGCCTGGGCAGACGGATGGGCTCAGCATAGCCAGCACCGGATCCGCCGGCTCGCCCTCCCTCCAGATCCGCGCCCACCAGACCCTGCTCGCGGGCGGGCCCGGGCCCTCGCCCTCGCCCGTCGCATCCGCCGCCCCCTCACCGGGTCCGCCGCCCCGGATCCCACCCGCCAGCCCGCTGGCCGGCCCCATCTCCTCCTAATTTTAGACGGCCTGGACGTCGCTGCCTTCCAGGAGGCGACGGCCGATCTTCTGGGAGAGGTCCCCCTCTGGATCTACTGGCACGACAGCCAGCTTGGGCGGCATCGATCTGACCCCGATTGCGCAGCCTCGGAGACAGCGGCTGCCCGCGTCGCGGACCGCCTCCTCTTCAACGCAGAGGGACACCGTCGACGATTCCTGGCCGCTCTGCGGGCCCTTGACCCGGCCGTTGCATCCGTCGCGGCGATCCGTTCCACCACGCTCCCGCCTGGCTTCGTTCCCCCTCCCTCGCCTCCCTGGCCAGCCCCTCCCGAGGCCACGGGATGGTTCCTCTGGATCTTTCGGGGCGACATCGAGGCCCTTGACCGTCTGGCTGACGCTCTGGAGCCCGCAACGGCGAAAGGGATCGACTTCCGTCTGATCGCGCTGAGCGAAGATCCGCCCCGGGCAGCCCGCCGCCTCGAACATCTTTCTCAACCCTTGAGGGCCCGTCTGCTGGGGATCCTGCACCCGGAGGACCCTGAGGTCAATCGGTGGGCCGCCCGCAGCCACGCTCTCTTAGAGACCGACCCGGAGACCCGCTCCCCCATTTGGACCATGGCCTTCGCCGCCCGGGGAATCCCTCCGTGGGCTTCTGAGGGATCTGTGCTGGCGGAGCTGCTGCCCTATCTGCCCACGTGGCGAGATGGGAACGATCTGGCGGAGTGGATTGAGGCGGAACGAGAGGGCTCCGCGTGGAGCTTATCCCGGATCCCCACCCGCCGGTTTGCCTTCTGGCTGGAAGCCCTGCAGGCCTACGCGTGGTCTGCTATCGCCGCCCGTTATGATGCGTCCATGGCCGGTGGAGAGGCCGAAGGCGTGCCCTGATCGCCCGCCCTGCGTTCCGCCCACCACGCGCGGAGGGCGATCCACAACCGGGCCATCGGGCTTAGGGCGGCGCGGCGGGTGAACACGTCGTAGCCATTGCGCTCGATGGCCCCGAGGATCCCCTGATAGAGCTCGGCGGCGGCGCGGATGGCCACCCGCCCCTGCGGGAAGAGCCAGCGCAGGCCGGGGAGGGCGGCAGCGTAGAGACGCCGCGCCCGCATGATCTGGAAATGCATGAAAGCCCGCCACCGGGAATCCACCCGACCCTCCGCGATCTGCGCCTCTGAGATCCCAAAGGCCCGCAGCTCCTCCCGAGGCAGATATAGCCGACCTGCCCGCCAGTCCTCCCCCACATCCCGCAGGATGTTCGTGAGCTGCAGAGCCACCCCCAACCGGACGGCGTAGGGGATGGCCGAGGAGTCTGTGTAGCCAATGATAGCCAAGCTCATCAGTCCCACCGTCGAAGCCACCCCGTAGCAGTAGGCCGCCAGCTCCGCGAAGGTCTCATAGGGACGTGGATCTAAGTCCCGGGCCACGCCGTCCAGGAACTGCTCCACATAGCCACGGGGGATGCGATAGCGCCTTCGGGCATCGGCCCAGGCCACCAGCACCGACTCGTCCGCCGGAGGCTGAGGGGAGAGGGCGAGGACCCGCCACTGTGCCAGAGCGGCCCTGGGCTCGGCCCGCGGCGCATCCACCAGGTCATCTGTCACCCGGCAGAAGGCATAGAGGGCCCGCACAGCCCGCCGCTTCTCCGGCGTCAGCAGGGACGAGGCCAGGGCAAAGGACCGGCTATAGCGCTGGATGATCCCCTCGCAGACCGCATATGCCCAATCGACATCCGCCGCCATCGGCGCGGCCTCTAGGGCCTCCGAGCTGACCGCCTGGTATGCCCATGTCACAAGGCGATGCTCCCATTCCGCCCAGGACTCCCCTCGCATCTACCCCTTACCTCCCAGATGGTGCGCGGGGAGCGTAGCACTTTGTCTATATTTTGTCAATATTTTGTCTTGAATTTTGTCTTGAAATTCTTGACAAAATATAGGGACCTTGATAGGGTGGGAAAGGGTGCGCCAGAGGAACGGATCCCGCCGGTTCCTAGGGGGGCGCCCTCGCACGGTAGGGGGACCCGTTCCCTGGGGAAATTCGCGAAAAGGAGCACATCAAAAATGGGAACGCCGGAGATTGTGGTGATCGGGGCAGGTGTGGGCGGGATTGCTCTTGCCGCCCGACTGGCCCGACAGGGAGCACGCGTGACCGTGTTCGAGAAGAACGATGGTCCCGGAGGTCGTTGCGACCGCTGGGTGTGGGAGGGCCATCGTTTCGATACGGGGCCTACGCTGTTGTTGATGCCAGAGATCTTCGCCGAGACCTACGCCGAGCTGGGAGAGCGGCTGGAGGATCATCTCGCGCTGCAGCGGGTAAACCCTACCTACCTCGTGTACTTCGAAGATGGAACGGTCTTGCAGATGACGGCCGATCTGCCGACAATGCGGGATCAGCTGGAGGCCCTCGAGCCGGGCAGCTTCACGGCCTTTCTGCGTTACCTGGCCGATGGCCATCGTTTCTACCAAGTCGCTCGGCGGGAGTTCATCGGACGCAATTTCCGCCATTGGTGGGAATACTTCAGCCCCGCCCGCCTGCCGCTTCTCATGCAGCTGCGAGCCCTCACGACCCATTATCGGGACATGGGGCGCTATTTCCGGGACCCGCGGCTGCGAGCGGCCTTCACGTTCCAGGACATGTATCTGGGCCTCAGCCCCTTTGAGGCCCCTGCCACCTACGCGCTGCTGGCGGCCTCCGAGCTGACCCAGGGAGTGTGGTTCCCCCAGGGAGGGATGTATCGGGTTGTAGAATCCTTGGTAGCCATCGCCGAGGGCCACGGCGTCCGTTTCCACTACCACACCCCGGTAGCGGCCATTGAGGTGGACGGAGACCGCGCCACGGGGATCCGACTGGAGAACGGCGAGCGGGTGCGAGCTGACCTCGTTGTTGCCAACGCCGATCTCCCCTACGTGTATCGCTGCCTGCTCCCCCCAGGGCCGGAAACGGAGGCGCTGGCTCGACTTCGCTACACATGCTCTGCGATCACCTTCTACTGGGGGCTCCGGGAGCCGCTGCCCACGCTGTGGGCCCACAACGTGTTCCTGGCTGGGGACTATCGAGGGAGCTTCGAGCAGATCTTCCAACGCCTCCAGCTGCCAGAGGTTCCCAGCTTCTACGTGCACGCCCCGGCCCGCCTCGATCCAGACGCTGCTCCGCCCGGGGAGGACACAGTGATGGTCCTGGTGCCCACCGGGCATCTGCTCGCGGACGGACAGGCAGCAGAGGACCTGGAGGCCGCGGTGGAGCGCTCCCGGACCGCGGTGGAGGAGCACCTGGCCCGGTTCCTGGGACGGCCGCTGGGGCCGCTTCGGAAGTTCGAGCGGGTGTACACGCCGCGCACGTGGCAAACGCGATATCATTTGGAGCGCGGGTCTGCCTTCGGCTTGAGCCACACGTTCACCCAGGTGGGCTACCTGCGCCCGGCGAACCGCCATCTGCGCTACCGCAACCTCTACTTTGTGGGCGCCAGCACGCATCCAGGGACAGGGTTACCGATCGTGTTGCTGTCGGCTCGGTTAACGGCTCAGCGCATCGTCGAGGAATGGGCAGCATGGTTTGCGGCGCGCCGCCATCCAGTGCTGACGACCTCGACGGCCGGGTGAAGGAAAGGGGATCCGATGGAGGACGCCGATCGAATCCCGACCTACAATCTCCGCGCGGTGGTGCGCAAGACCGGGATTCGCCCGGACACGCTGCGGGCGTGGGAGCGGCGTTACGGGCTGCCGCATCCCCACCGCACCCGCGGCGGGCATCGTCTTTACTCGCGCCGGGACATTGACATCATCCGCTGGTTAATGGCCCGGGAGGCCGAGGGGATGCGGATCGGCCAGGCCGTTGCCCTCTGGCGCGCCCTGGAGGCCGAGGGCCGAGACCCCCTCATGGCCCGACCCACCCGTCCTGCCCCGGACCCGCTGGCCGCTCTCCGGAGCTCCTGGATCGAAGCATGCTTGCGCTTCGATGAGGAAGAAGCGGATCGAATCCTGAGCGAGGCCTTCGCTCTGCACCCAGTGGAGCAGGTGTGCTGCGAGGTCATCCAAGCCGGGCTCGAGGCAATCAACGATCGATGGTATCGAGGGGAAGCTACTGCTCAACATGGGCACTTCGCCTCGGCGCTGGTGATGCGTCGGCTCAACGCCCTCATTGCGGCTGCCCCGCCCCCCATTCGTCCCCAGCGGATCCTGATCGGCTGTCCACCGGAGGAGTCACACGCCCCGCCTGCCCTTCTCCTTACCCTGCTCCTGCGGCGCCGAGGATGGGAGGTGGTCTATCTGGGACCAGACATCCCCTTATGGCGCTTGGAGGAGGCCCTGGCGGCTATCCGCCCTCACCTAGTGGTGCTGCTGGCTCAGATGCTTCCCACCGCGGCCACCCTGGCTGACGCTGCGGAGGTGGTGGCCCGACAGAGGATCCCCCTGGCCTATGGCGGGCGGATCTTCCAGCGGCCGAGGCTGGGGGACGCCATCTCGGGCGTCTTCCTCGGCACCACGTGGGAGGAGGCCATTATCCGAGCCGAGGCCCTGGTGGCCCTCAAATGTCCTATCCCGCCGCCGGCACCGCTCCCTGAGGCCTTCCGCCGGGCCCTCCAGGCCTACCGCGCCATCCGGCCCCAGCTCGAGCTGGAGATCTGGCAAGCCTGCGGGACGGTGCAAGCCTTGGTGGAATCCCTAAATTTAGGGCCTATGGCTCCTCCGCGGATCCTGGAGGCCGCTCTACGGCTCGGCCGGCCGGAGATGGTGGCCGAGGAATGGCAATGGGCGGCCGGCTTGCTGTGCCACCACGGCTGGTCAGCCGCCCCTCTGGCCGAGCTGGCCCGCGCCTACGCCAGGGCCCTGCGCCGCCTCCTGAGCGGAGAGCCGGCTGTCCTCCAACTTGCAGACACCTTAGAGGCCTGTGCGGCCTCCCTGGAGGGATCCGGATGCGGTTCCGACACGCCTTCACTGTGAACGCGCCTATCGAACGAGTGGCGGCCTTCCATAGCGATCCCATCGCCCTGGCCCGTCTGACGCCGCCTCCGCTATCGATCCGCTGGATCCATCGCGAGCCGATTGCCGAGGGCGCGCGGGCCCGCTTTGTGCTACGGTGGGGCCCCATCGCTATCCTCTGGGAGGCCCTGCATCGGGAGGTCTCCGCAACGGGCTTCGTGGATGAGCAGGTGGAGGGACCGTTCCGAAGGTGGGTCCATCGCCACTGCTTCCAGGAGATCGCCCCGGGGGTGACCGAGATCATCGATGAGATCGAGGCGGCGCTGCCGCAGCATCCCCTCCGGGCGCTGGTAGCCTTGGCGATCTGGCTGGGGCTTCCCCTTCTCTTCGCCTACCGCGCCCGGGCCACCCGCCGCGCACTCCATGCCGCTGCGTACAAGGAGAAGCTCCCATGGGCGTAGTCGTGATCGGAGCGGGCATCGGCGGGCTGACGACCGCCGCCCTCCTCGCTCACGATGGGATGAAAGTAGAGGTGCTGGAGGCTCATACCGACCCGGGCGGGTGCGCAGCCACCTTCGCTGATCGAGGCTTCCGCTTCGATGCCGGGGCGACGCTGGCCGCCGGGTTCGCTCCGGGGATGCCCACGGCGATCCTGGGAGAACGGCTGGGGATCTCGTGGGGCACCCACCCAGAACCCCTTGCTATGCAGGTCCACTTGCCGGATGGAACGACGATCTCGCGCTGGACGGATCGAGAGCGATGGCAGGCAGAGCGGCGAGCGCACTTCGGCGAGGCAGGGGAACGCTTCTGGACATGGCAAGAGCAAACGGCCCAAGCGCTTTGGGATCTGGCCCAAGGGGGTCTTCCCTGGCCGCCTCAGGATGCCGGCGAGGGATGGGCCCTCTTTCGAAGGGCAACCGCTTGGCTGCGACAGCATCCGAGGACATGGGGCTCCCTGATTCAGGACGCCTTTCGCCCGGTGGGGGCGCGGCTGCCTGACGGAGGGCGACTGCGTTTGTTTGTAGATGCCCAGTTGATAATCAGCGCCCAGGCCTCCGCAGCGCAGGCCAACGCCCTCTATGGAGCGATCGCCCTGGACCTTCCCCACACCGGCGTCGGGACAATGCCCGGCGGCATCGGGGCGATTGCGGAGCGGCTGGTGGAGGCCGTACAGCGGGCTGGAGGGCGCGTGTGCTTCGGCCAGGAGGTGCGACGGGTCCGGCGCTTCGGGCCCCACACCTTCCGCGTGGAGACAGGAGATGGCGAGGCAGTGGAGGCCGAGGGAGTGATCTTCAACATGCCCCCCCCCAACGCGGCCATCTTGTTGAGGGACGAGGCGCCATCTGCCCTGCGCCGCCTCCTAGAGGTCCCCTCTGATGGTTGGGGCGCCTTTATGGCCTACCTAGGGGTGCCAGAGCACCTGATCCCCCCGAGCCTGCCGCTCCATCACCAGATCCTGACGGGGCACGAGCTCGTCGAGGGAGGGATGATCTTCCTCACCCTCAGCCCGCCGTGGGATCCCACCCGCGCCCCGCCCGGTTTTCGATGCGTCACCATCAGCACCCACACGGACCTGGCGTCCTGGTGGGAGGCGCTGGCCCGCGGCCCGCAAGCCTACGCGGCCCGGAAGGCTGAGCTCACAAAGCGAGTGCTCCAAGCCGCCCGCCGTTTGCTCCCTGAGCTGCCGGTGGCCGAGGCGGAGTGGCCGGAGGGATGGGTCCTTCGGACCGCCACGCCGGTCACCTTCCATCAGTTCACCCGCCGCGCCCGGGGATGGGTGGCTGGCTTCCCCCAGACCTCCCTATGGCGATATGTCAGCCCTCGCCTGGCCCCCGGGCTATGGCTGGTCGGAGACACCATCTTCCCTGGCCCCTCAATCCCCGCGGTGATCCTCGGGGCGATACGCGTGACCCAGCAAGTGCAACGCGCGGCAGCCTCCACTGGCCGCCGGCCCCTTAGGAATCGCCCAGTCTATCGCTCCCAACGCTCTGGAGGTTCGATCTGATGAACGCCCTAAGCATTCTGGAGAATTTCTATCGTAGGATCATGCCCAGCTATCCCCCGCAGGGGGAGACCCTGATCACCCGGGTCCAGCCAGAGGCCTGGCGGCAGCTCGCCTTCCGCTCGACGCTCTCGGTGGAGGCGATGACCCAGATCAGCCATATCATCGAAGATCAGGCGATGCAGCATCCTCGACCCGTCTGCTTTCACGTCTCATTCCAGGCCCTCTCGCGCTTTCTTCCCCAGCAGGAGCGTTACCGGAGGCTGGCGCCTCGGGTGGAGCGGCTTTTGCTGTATGGAGCCTTCGACATCCCAGACCCTGAGGAAGCGCGGATCGGCCCGAACGTGATCCTCGTCAACACCGAGGGAACGGCCCTCGTTTCCTACTGGTTTGTCATCGCGTATGGGCCCGGGCTCTCGATGTGCCTGCTCGCCCAGGAGATCCCGGCGCTGGACGGCCAGGGCCGCTTCTACGAGGGTTTCTACACCTTCGAGCCCGCCGTGGCCTATGAGGTCCTCTCGATGCTCCACATGGCCTTTCCGAGCCAAGCGCCCGCACCAGCACAGTTTGAGGAGCTCTGATGGGGAATATAGCCCTCTGGTGGGTCCGGCGGGATTTGCGCCTCCACGACGCCCCGGCCCTGCGTGCCGCCCTGAAGGTGTCGGCCGCAGTGGTCCCGGTCTTCATCCTCGACCCTACCCTTGCGCGGGCTCCCGGAGCGGCGGCCCGGCGTCGGTTTCTCATCGGCGGCCTGCGGGCCCTGGACGCGGCGCTGCGGACCCGCGGGAGCTATCTGGTGGTCCGCGAGGGACCCCCCCTTGAAGTCTTAGAGGGCCTGATGACCGAGGCCGGGGCGTCGGCGATCTTCGCCGAGCGGGACCTCACCCCTTACGCTCGACGTCGGGATGAGATGGTGGCCCGTCGGCTCCCCCTGCACCTCATAGGTCACCCCACCGTACACCCACCCGAGGCACTGGTCCGCCCGAACGGAGCCGCCTATCGGGTCTTCGGGGCCTTCCGCCGCGCCTGGCAAGCGCTCCCGCTTCCCTCAACCCTGCCCCCCCCAGAGCAGCCCCTGGCGACACCGGACGGCCTGTTCTCGCTCCTGCACGTCGAAGATGGGGAGACGAAGACGCAGAATAACGAGGAGGAGTTCCCTCCGGGGGAGGCAGAGGCGCTGCGGCGGCTGCGAGCCTTCACCGATGGACCGGAGGCGCCGATCTACCGCTACGCCTGGGAGCGGGATCGTCTGGATCGTGAGGGAACAGCCAAGCTTTCTCCTTACTTCCGGTTCGGGATGCTTTCCCCACGCGCGGCGGCAGCAGCCGCCGTCACGGCGCTGGAGAAGGCCCCTGACGCAGAGAGTCAACAGAGCGTCCGATCATGGCTGCAGGAGCTGATCTGGCGGGACTTCTTCCACGTACTGTTCGCCCACGAGCCGACATTGCGCCAACGGAGCCTGTATCCCTTCGGCGAACGCATCCCATGGCGCTCAGATCCCGAGGGCTTTGCGGCTTGGGCGGAAGGGCGCACTGGTTATCCCCTGGTGGACGCCGGGATGCGTCAGCTGCGGGCGACCGGATGGATGCCCAATCGGGTGCGGATGGTGGCCGCCGCGTTCCTCGCCAAGCACCTGCTAATCGACTGGCGATGGGGAGAGCAGTGGTTCATCGCACACCTTCTCGACGGCGACCCGGCCGTCAACGGGGGAAACTGGCAGTGGGCTGCAGGAGTCGGGGTGGACACCGCGCCCTACGTGCGCTTGTTTCAGCCCGTCGTCCAATCCCAACGGCATGACCCGTATGGCGTATACGTCCGGCGCTGGGTGCCAGAGCTTGCAAACGTCCCGAACGAATACGTGCATGCTCCATGGAAAATGCCTCCGGAGATCCAGCGGGCCGCCAACTGCCGCATCGGAATCGATTACCCAGCACCACGGGTAACGGAAAGGTCAGCCAGGCAGGCGCGAGACATCTTCCGAGAGGCACGACGGCGATGAAAGGGAAGATCGATCGCCGGGCACCCCCCGTCCCCTCGGTGGGAAGCTATCTGCGCGCCCTCGCCATGCGACTGCGCAGCGGCACATGGTTGGATGCCCTGGAGGCGCTGCGCGCGGGGGCTGGGGATGTGTTCCGGCTGGAGTTGCCGAGTTTCCGAGCAATAGTAATCGCCGGCCCTGCCTCCATCCGCACAGCCTTAGTGGAAGCAGCCTCCTGCCTACGCTCCCGGGTGGATCCAGACCCGGTGGTGCGCCTGTTCCGGGCTGGGATATTGGTAATGGACGGGGCAGAGCACGCCTACCTGCGTCGGATCGCATCGCCCTTCTTCCGACCAGCGGCCCTAGAGCGCTTCGCCCCTGCGATGGTGCGCGCCGCGGATCGGCAGATCGAGGCCTGGGCAGACGGGGCACAGGTGGAGATCGCAGAGGCCACGCGGACAATAGCCTTGGAGGTCCTCCTTGAAGCCCTGTTCGGGATCCCCGGGCCGACGGAGGCGTCGCAGCTGATCCATCTGCTGCGGGCCGCTCACGCGTATATCTCCCCCGGCCCCTGGCTTTTCCATCCTGCCCTCTCCGTGTCCGGCCGAGAAGGGCCTCTTAAGGAGCTGGAACAGGCGCTTCGGGATCACATCCGGAGGCGCCGGGCATCTCCGAAGGGGGGAACTCTCCTAGATGCCTGGATCGAGGCCTTCAGGGGCGATGAGGAGCGGGTGCGGGATCAGATGCTCACCATGCTGGTTGCTGGTCACGACACAGTGGCCGCTTGGCTGGCCTGGACACTGATCCTCCTGGCTGCCCACCCGGCGGTTCAGGAACGGGCCCGAGCAGCCGTGGATGAACGGCTAGGCCGGGACACGCCGAGCCCGAAGGCCCTGCGCGGCCTGGAGGAGCTAGAGGGGATCGGCTGGGAAGCCCTGCGCCTGTATCCGCCGATCCCTGTCCTCAACCGACGAGCGGCCGCATCGTGTGCCCTGGGGGAATGGACGATCCCCGCCGGCGCTCGGGTGATGATCTCACTCTACACCCTCCATCGCCGCCCGGACCTGTGGGCGGAACCTCACGCCTTCCGCCCCGAGCGGTTTCGAGAGGGAGGGATGGGATCGCGGTTCCTGCCCTTCGGGGCGGGGCCCCATACCTGTATCGGCGCCCCGCTGGCGCGTCTGGAGTGGTGGCTAGTGGTAGCGCGGATGCTCCAGCGGGCGGTCTTCGAGCCGGCATTCTCCGCGCCGCGGCCACGGATGGGCGCCACCCTGGAGCCCACACCTGGCCTCCTCGTGCGGATACGGCGGAGGTGGTGAATGAACAGGCGTTCCCTCTACAATCTCCCGCTCTTTGAGCTGGCGGCCATCCTCCTCTCGTGGTGGGCCTTCGCCCGGGCGAGCCATCTGCCGAGGCTGACCCTTTCATCTGCAGAAGGGCGTTTACCTGCCCTCTCCATCATCGTGCCGGCACGCAACGAGGCCCAGAACCTGCGTCGATTGCTGCCCTCTCTGCGCAGCCTGCGCTACCCGGGTCCTCTGGAGATCCTCGTGGTGGACGATGAGTCCGGAGATGAGACCGCGGAGGTGGCTGCCGCCTTTGAGGTGACTGTGCTTCGCGCAGGGCCACGCCCGCCAGGCTGGCTAGGCAAGCCCTTCGCCGCTCATCGGGGCGCAGAGGCCGCATCCGGGGAATGGCTGCTCTTCACCGATGCCGATACCTGGCACGCCCCTGACAGCGCCGCGAGGGCTGTGGCCTGGGCACTCCAGCACCAGGTGGACGCCATAACCCTCTTCCCGGATCTGGAGACCGAAAGGGTCTGGGAAGCGGCAGCCCTCGCCGTGGCCTTCGCCGGGCTCTTCGCTGGCCTGCACCGCTTCGACGGGCTGATCAACGGCCAATATCTCTTGATCCCCCGCGCCGTCTACTTCGCCAGCGGGGGGTTCGCCGCAGTGCGGGATCAGATGCTGGAGGACCTGGCCCTCGGGCAACGGCTGCGAGCCCTCGGCTACCGCATCGCCCTGGTGGATGGACGTGATATCGTGCGGGTCCGAACGGATGGAGATCTGGCGGAATGGATCCACCGAATAGGGCGCTGGGCCTCAGGAGTGATCGAGGCGCAGGCCGTGCGCCCCTGGGTCCCGGTTTTGCTGACCATGGGGACGGCCCTTCCGCTGATTGATGTAAGGCGAGACGTAGGGCGAGAGCGTCTCTGGGCAAGGCTCCTCCGCTGGGCGTTGGCTGGGCTGGGAACTTATCCCTGGACGCGACGATGGGGATGGCCGGCCGCGGCCGGGCTGGCCCCGCTGGGAGCAGCCCTGCTCTCTGTGAGCGCCCTCTGGGGACTGGCCCGCCGCTGGAGCGGCCGCGGGATCCCATGGAAAGGTCGAAGGATACGATAGGATTTAAGGGATAACGAGGAGCTTCGATGACCTACCTAGGATTTCTCATCCTCTTTTTGGGGGTCCCGATTCTCATCCTGGCAACCCTTGCGCTCCAACATCCGATATGGCGACGCGCCTGGATAGCCATGGCCGCCCTCAGCCTCGTCGCCCTCCTTTACACGACGCCGTGGGACAATCACCTGGTAGCTATAGGTGTCTGGGGCTATGACCCTCGGCGGGTCCTGGGGATCACGCTGGGCTGGGTGCCGCTGGAAGAGTATTTGTTCTTCGTGCTCCAGCCGATCTTGGTGTGCCTGTGGGCGATGGCCGGAGGCCTGCCGCCGCCCCTATCTGAGGCAGCCGCAGAGGGGAAGGGCCGGTGGGGTCCTCTCATTGCCCTGGCCGCGCTGGAGATCGGCGCCCTCGGGGTCTGGATCAGCGGCCCGCGGGACGGGGCCTACCTAAGCCGGATCCTGGCGTGGGGGGTGCCGCCGCTGGCCCTCCAGGTAGCAGTAGGCGGGGACCGGCTATGGGCAGCGCGAAGGGCGATTGCCCGCCGCTGGATTGTACCTACTCTGTGGCTGTGGCTGGCCGATGGGATCGCCATCCAGGCCGGCATTTGGTTCATCCGGCCCGAATTCACCGTCGGCCTGGAAGTCGCTGGGCTCCCTCTGGAGGAGATGGTCTTCTTCGCCATGACCAACCTCCTGGTGGCCAACGGCTGGACGCTGATCCTCGATCCGGTAGTAGAGCGGCGGATCTGCCCGGCGATCCGCTGGGCTTGGCTTAGTCTTCTGCGCCTGCGCACCTCATCAGATTTTTAAGGAGACGAGATGAACCTCGAGCTGCAAACGGGGCTGTGGACATTGATCGCCGGGGGGATGGGCGCCCTCCCCCTCGCTTGGGCCATCGGACGATGGGGGATTGGAGTAGAAATCCGATCCTTCGGCGACGGGAACCCAGGGGCGATGAACGTGCTGCGCGCCGGGGGATGGAAGTGGTTTGTGCCCGCCTTGCTGTTAGAGTTCCTCAAAGGCGCGCTGCCCATCGCGCTGGCCCGGTGGCTCGGGGGACTCTCCGGATGGGCCCTGGTCCTCCCCGCCCTCGCAGCGCCCCTGGGCCATGCCTTCACCCCCTGGCTGCGGTTTCGGGGCGGGAAGGCGCTGGCCGTCACCTTCGGCGTCTGGTGCGGCCTCACCGAGTGGCGGGTCCCTATACTGCTGGGAGGCCTGTTCGCTGTGGCACTTCGGCTATTCCGCTCAGAAGAGCAAGCGGTGCGAGCCGGGATGCTCGCCCTGGACCTGTTGCTCGGGGGCGCTGCCCTCATCGGCTTTGCCTCGGTTAGCCTGTGGGCGGTCGCCCTCGGCCACACGCTGCTCTTGCTCTGGACCCATTGGAGGACAACGTAACGTAAGGAGGCCGATCATGGAGATCGTGATCTTCGGAGCCACAGGCGGCATTGGGCGGGCGCTGGCGCGCGCCCTGCAGGGCCGGGGCCGGCTCTGGCTCACCGGGCGCCACGAGGCCACCCTCTTCGAGCTGGCCGAGACCCTAGGGGCCGAGGCGGAGGCTATGGATCTGTCCGACGAGACAGCTGTCCAAGCCTTCCTAGCGGAGGTCGGCTCGGTGGACCGGCTGTTTTACGCCGCCGGGGCCGTCTTCCCTGCCCCCCTCGCGCGGACCGATCGTGAGGCATGGGAGCGGACGTTCACCGCCAACCTATGGGGGGCCTTCCTTGCCCTGAAACATGCCCGATGGGGAGCAGGCGCGCGGGGGGTTTTCCTCGGCGCTTACCCTCAACGGATCGCCTTCCCAGGCTTAGGGGCGTATGCGGCCTCGAAGTGGGCCCTCGAGGGCTTGCTCACGGCCGCGCGCCGGGAGCTGCGCGGGGTGCACTTGATGCTGGTTCGATTGCCAGCGGTGGCCACCAACCTGTGGGCCCCCTTTGGCGGCCCCCCGAAGGGGGCGATGACCCCTGAGGAAGCCGCCCGTCGCATCTTGGAAGCCGTTGAGGCAGAGGCGCCTCCGGATACCCTGGAGGTGTAAGGGAGAAGGCGATGGACTTCCTTCGTCCGCGTGAGGTCGTCAGCGCCTGCCTGAGGTTTGCTGCACGTCGATGCAATGGGAGCTTCATCCTCTACCACGCGGCGGGGGCCATGGAGTGTTGATGTGGAGTTCATCCCGGTCTGCCAGAAGATGGAGATCGGCATGTGGAGGCCCCGGCCGACAGCGCGGTGGGTGTGTGAAAGGGGGACTGTGCGTCTGGTGCAGCCGGACACCGGGCAGGACCTCACCAAGGCCCTGCAGCGCTTCGCCCGGGTTTTATTAGACCGCCTGCCTCCGGTGGACGGCTTCCTCCTCAAGAACCGCTCCCACTATGCGCCGTCAAGGACGCTACGGTCTGCGCAGCGGATGGGATGCGGAGACTCGGCCTGCCGGCTGGCCTGTTCGTCGAGGCAGCGCTGGGGCGGTTCGGAGACTTGCTGGTGGAAGACGAGGGGCATCTCACCAACTGCAGCCTCTAGGAGCACTTCTTCACAGTTATCTTTGCCCTCTCCGCGCTGCGCGAGATCGATCACGGAAGGGAGCGGCACGAAGGAGATCGTGGCCTTACATACCCGCTACGAGCTGCTGCCGATGGCCTACAGCCCCCGGCGGCTCGAGGAGTAGGGGCGGATCGTCGCCAATCCCGAGCAGGCGCCCTTGGAGGCCGTGCGCGCCCGTTACGTGGCTGCCTTCCGCGCTGCCCTGCGCCACCCACCTCGCTGGCCTACGGTGGTCCACGCCCTTCTGCGCGCCTTCGGGTATTTCTCCGATGGCCTGAGCCGGGCGGAGCGGGCTCACTGTCTGGCTTCCTGGAGGCTGCGGCCGCCTATCGGACGCGACGGCTGCCCCTCAGCGCGCCGCTGGCCTTGCCGCGTTCAGGGACCATTCGCTTCGATGAGCCGTATCTCCGCCAGCAGGCTTTCCTCCACCCCTTCCCCGAGGAGCGGACCTCCCTGGAGGATTCGGGGCGCGGCAAGGGCTGGGTGTGAAGCTCTCAACGGCATATCCGAAAACTGGGCGCGAAGGTGAAGCCTCTGAGCCCGTTCGAAGGCAAGGCTTGTCCCTCTAAATGATCGGCGAGGAAGAGCCTCGATCTTTCGCCTCGAAACTCCGCCTTGGATGACATAAAGTTCGCGACCGAAGCCACTTCTACAAAAAACGGTTTTTGTAGGAAGGTCTTTCACCCCAAACTTTCTTTCCGCCTTCGATGACGCGAGGGTAAAAGTGAAAACCACCCCGATAACTCCAAACCCCTGGTTCTCAATGACGCAAAGTTCGCGGCGAAAGCCGCTCCTACGAAAATCGGTCTCGGTAGGAGGGGCTTTAGCTCCGAATCCCCACCTCGATGACACAAGGGCCGCGACGGAAGCTGCTCTGGAAATCCCAAACCCCCAGTTCTCGATGACGAAAAGGTCGCGGCTGAAGCCGCTCCTACGAAAAGATGGTTTCTATGGGAGGGGCTTTCGCCCTGAACCTCCGCCTTCGATGAGGTAGAAGAAGATGTGGGAGCCGCTTCCGCTGCGACTTCGGCCGCGACATGAGAATCCACTGGAAGAGGGTTCGGGAGGCCGGGCAAAGACGTTCCAGGCCGAGATGGATTTCGGCCTAAAGGCTCAAACCGCGACCCGCACCTCGTAAGGGTTTGCGGGAGCGCTCATCGGCCTGGGAATCGCAGAGCCGTCCGGACGGGTCCTCAGTCTTGGGCCACCTGAAAGCGGCCGTTCTCGAAGACCACTTTCTGGAGGATCCGCTGGTCGGCCAGCGGCGTCTCCGGACGGGCGCACACCACGATCCGCACCCGGTCCTTCAACGGGGTCACCAAAACCTTGTGGGCCAGGATCTCCTGGACCTGGAAGATCCCCGCTGAGTTGCTCAGGTAGACTGCGATCTCGATGGGCAGGTCGCCCCCGTCCCGGATCTCCACCGCGTCCACGGCCAGCGCGGACACCGAGTGGATGTCCACCTTCCCCAGATCGAAGGCCGCCCGCCCCCGCCCCTTGGTCATATCCGTGCCGTCGGCGATGGCCACCACCGAGGCCTCCACCGTCAGTGGCGGCGGGGAGCCGTCATGGCTGGCGATGCACGATAGGATGAACCCGGCGATCAGCTGCTCCTGCTCGGGATCCGGGTAGATCTCCGGTAGCCAGCGGGAGAGCAGCTGGGCGGCCAGGAACACTCCATATTCGATGTGCCCGACCCGATGCACCATGTTCCCGATGTCGTGCAACATCTCCGCCGCCATCACCACCAGGAAGGCGTCGTCCAGCTCGCCCGCCCCCGACGTCACGACATCCATGGGAACCTCGTGGCGCACCAGCAGCTGCATCATCTGCATCGCCGCGGCCGTGGCCACCCGGGCGTGGACCGGCCCGTGGTCGTTGTAGTTGAGCTTGTAAACGGCCATGTAGTTCGAAAGATCCCAGCACGCCGAGGCCCGCGGATCCCGGACGATGCGCTCATAGAGGCGAGCGGCCCGCGGATAATCCGCCAGGATCCGGCGGATGGTGGCGTCGGCCTGCTCCGCCAGCTGCTGGTAGTCCGGGGCGATCTCGATGACCACCCCGTGATCCCGATAGGAGATGCGACGCCGCGGCACCCGCACCTTGCTCATCCCAAACCTCCTTCCGGCCCCCCTTCTCCCGAGGGGCCCGCGCGAGGGGATCCCTCCACCATCCCTTTCAGCTCATACAGTTTGTGGAGCGCCTCCAGCGGGGAAAGGGAATCCGGGTCCAGGTTCCGCAGAGCCTGGACCGCGGGATGCTCCGCGAAGAGGGGCAGGGGCGCAGCAGGGGGCGCCTTGCGCTGAACGGCTGGTTCCCCACGCTCCAGCCGGCGTAACAGCTCCCGCGCCCGCCGGATCACCGGCCGGGGCAACCCCGCCAGCTCCGCCACGTGGATCCCGTAGCTGCGATCCGCGCCGCCAGGTCGCACTTGATACAGGAACACAATCCCTCCTTCCACCTCAGCTGCCGCCATATGCGCGTTCCGAACCCGTGGCAGATACGCCGCCAGGGCCGTCAGCTCGTGGTAATGCGTGGCAAAGAGCACCTTGGGCCGTCGCTTCGGATGGTTGTGCAGATGCTCCGCCACCGCCCAGGCAATGGCCAGCCCATCATACGTGCTGGTCCCCCGCCCGATCTCGTCCAGCACCACCAGGCTGTCCGACGTGGCCTGATGCAGGATGTAAGCCGTCTCGTTCATCTCGACCATGAACGTCGAACGGCCTGCCGCCAGCTCATCGTGGGCCCCGATGCGGGTGAAGATCCGATCCACCGGCCGCAACCGGGCCCGATCCGCGGGCACAAAGGAACCCACCTGGGCCATCAACACGATCAGGGCCACCTGGCGCAGCAGGGTGCTCTTGCCGGCCATGTTCGGACCCGTCAGGATCAAGATGCGGCCCTCTGCGTTTAGCACAACGTCGTTGGGGACGAAGCGCTGGGCGAGGGCCTGCTCCACCACCGGGTGCCGGCCGTCCCGGATCTCCAGGACGTCCTCCTCGGTCAGCTCAGGGCGGACGTAGCGATGGCGCGCAGCGGCCTCTGCCAGACCGGCCACCGTATCCAGGTGAGCCAGGGCCTGGGCGACGGCGCGCAGGCGGGGAAGCTCCTCGCCGACCCGGCGGCACAGATCCCGGAACAGCTCAGCCTCCAGCTCGGCCTGGCGGGCCGCTGCATTCAGGACTTGGGTTTCGTATTCCTTCAGCTCCGGCGTGATGAACCGCTCGACGTTGACCAGCGTCTGCTTGCGGATGTAGTCCGAAGGCACCGAACGGGCCGCCGACTTCGAGACCTCGATGTAATACCCGAACACCTTGTTGTAGCCGACCTTGAGGGACCGGATGCCGGTCCGCTCCCGCTCCCGTTGCTCCAGCTCCGCCAGCCACGCCTGGGCCTCCCGGGCGATGGACCGCCAGCGGTCCAGCTCCTCGGAGAACCCGGGACGGATCACCCCGCCCTCCGCAAGCGTCGCCGGCGGATCGTCCACCAGGGCCCGGTTCAGCTGCTCGAGGAGCTCCGGAAGGGGCTCCAGGCGGTCGGCCAGAGGTCGAACGGCCCCGGCGTGCGGGCCATCCATCCGGCGGAGGAGGCCCTGGATCTCCGGCAACGCGGTGAGGGCCCGGCGCAACGCCGCCAGATCTCGAGGGGAGGCGAGCCCGCTCCCGATCCGCCCGGCCAGGCGCTCCAGATCGGGGAACCCGCGCAGGTGCGCCGCCAGCCGATCCCGGGCGATGGGGTCCTCGACGAAGGCCTCCACCTGATCCAGACGGGCCTCGATGGCAGCCCGATCCCGCAGAGGCTGCGAGAGCCAGGTCCGCAGCAGCCGACCCCCCATCGGCGTGCAGGTGAAATCCAGGACCGCAAGGAGGGATCCCCGCCGGCCGCCCCCCGAGGCGCCTTCCAGCAGCTCCAGGTTCCGCCGGGTGGCCGGGTCCAGGAGCATATAGCGGGCGGTGGAATAGGTCTCGAGGGAGACCAGCAGCGAAAGCGCCTCCGGACGGGTCTGCTGGAGATACTGGAGGATTGCCCCCCCGGCCCGGAGGGCGAGGGGTTGGTCCTCCAGGCCGAAGGCGTGCAGCGAGGCCACCCGGAAGTGCTCCAGCAACGCGGTGCGCGCCGCCCCGAGCGCGAAGCGATGAGCCGGGAACGGCGTGAAGGCGCAGGCGATCTCTCCGGCTGAGGGCAACGGCGGCGCGGCGGGCTCCCCCGGCGTCGCGGGATACAGACATTCCCGGGGAGAGAGGCGCAGCCACTCGGCCTCTGCCTCCCGCCGGGCCTCCGGGCCCGTCCACTGAGTGGCCGCGAACTGCCCTGTGCTCACATCGCAATAGGCCAGGCCGATCCCCTCCGCCTCCTCGACCCACGCGGCCAAGTAGCTTGGATCTCTCTCCTCCAGCAACGTCGGCTCCAGGGCCGTGCCCGGGGTCACCACCCGAACCACGCGGCGAGGCATCAGGCCGTTTACCGGTTCGCCGACCTGTTCGGCGATGGCCACGCGGTAGCCCCGCTCCACCAGCCGGGCGAGGTAGGCCTCCAGGGCGTGCGCCGGGACGCCAGCCAAGGGCACTCGCTGCCCCTTCCCAAGCGGCCGGGAGGTGAGGACCAGATCCAGCTCCCGAGCGACGATCTCCGCGTCCGCATCGAAGGTCTCATAGAAATCGCCGAGCCGGAAGAACAGGATGGCGTCCGGATGCTGGCGTTTCAGATCTAGATACTGACGTCGGATGGGGGTCAGATCCTCCACCGCACCGCCTCTCCGTTCCGCTACGCGAGGTGGATGTTCAGTATACCCCTTATTTCTCCTTGACACAGCCCCAAGGTTGCCTTATCCTAACGAACGAAAGAAAAGGGTTCTGAGGAAGATGGAGGGATTCCGCCAGGGCTTCGGAGGAGCGCCTTTCGAATGGCGTGGGTTCTGGGTGTCCTCCTCGGGTGGATCGGCCTGCTCCTGACCTACCGGGGCGTGCGGCGCTCCCGCTCCTCGGAGGCGCGTCTGTGGGCGCTGGCCCTCCTCGCCCTGGCCCTCTGGACCTGGAGCGAGGGTCTGATCATCGGCGCGCCCGATCCCGAACTGCGCATCCTGGGGTTTCAGGTTCAGGCGCTGGGGGTGGCGGGGATCGCTCCTTTCTTCCTCCTGGGCGCCCTCCGATATTCCGGCCTCCGCGCGCGGTCCTGGCATCGGATCAGCGTCCTGCTCATCCCGGTCCTGACCGTTCTGCTGGCCTTCACCAACGATGCGCATCACCTCGTCTGGTCTACCTTAGCCGTCCGCCCGGATGGCTCCCTCGTGGTCTCTTATGGGCCCTGGTTCTGGGTGCACACCCTGTTCGCCCTTCTGGCTTTCCTCGGCGCGGTGATCCTCCTGCTTCCAACCCTGATCCACGCTTACCGGGTCGCGTTCCGGGTCCTCGCCGGATTCCTGCTCGCCGTCGCCCTGGTCATGGTCAGCGTCTTCATGGCCCTGCACGATCCTTCGTATGCGCAGCTCCCCACGGCATGGCGAGGGGCGCCGGCGATCGCGCTGGGGCTGGCCACCGTGTTGCTGGGCCTGATCTTCCAGGCCCTCCCGCGCCTCCGCCCCATCCCCCTCGCCCGGGGCCTGCTCATCGAGGGGATGTCCGAAGGGATGATGGTGCTGGACCCGCAGGGTCGGGTGCTCGACCTCAACTCCCGGATGGCCGAGCTGCTGGGACGTCTCCCGACCGAATGCCTCGGCGCGCCGGCGGAGGACCTGCTCCGGGCGTGGCCGGAGCTCCGGGATGTATGGCGAGCGGCGGTCGATGAAGGCGGGGAAAGGATCGCAGAGCTCCGCCATCCGGCTCAGGAGCGCTGGTTCCTCTTTTCCATCCAGGCGATCCCTTCTCAAGGGGAGCCTGAGGGGTGGCTGGTTCGAGCCAGCGAGATCACCGAACACCGGCGCCAGGCTCTCCGACGCGCCCGCCAGCAGGAGGCCCTGCTGCGCCTGGCCCGGGATCCCCGGATCCAGAACGGGGAGCTCGAGGAGGCCATGGCCCGGATCGCCTGGACGGCCGCGGAGACCCTGCAGGTCCATCGGGTGAACATCTGGCGGCTGGACCCGGCCACCGGCCGCCTGTCCTGTCTGATCCATGTGGAGTGGCCGGAGGGGCGGACGGGGAAGGAGGCGGATCTGCGCGCGGACGAGTTCCCCACATATTTCCGGGCCCTGGAGGAGGGGCGCGCCATCGACGCCTCGGACGCCTGGAGCGATCCGCGAACCTCCGAGCTGCGGGAGCGCTACATGGCGCCTCGGGACATCCGCTCGATGCTGGACGCGCCCATCCGCCAGGGCGGGCAGGTGGTGGGGGTGATCTGCCACGAGCACGTCGGGGAGACCCGCCTCTGGACCGCCGATGAGGTCGCCTTCGCCGCGGAGATGGCGGATCTCATCGCCCTGGTCTGGAGCAACGCGGCGCGACGGGCCGCGGAGGCCCGGGCCCAGCGCTACGCCCGGCAACTCCAGCTGCTCCAGGGGATCTCCCAGGAGATCTTCCGCGCCGCGGATCTGGAGCGCCTCTACGCGCTGACCCTTCGGGGCGTGCGTGAGGTGCTGGGGGCGGATCGGGCGGCGGTGCTGGTGCGGGATCCGGATGGCGTCGCGCGGTTCAAGGCCTGGGAGAACCTCTCGGAGGACTACCGCCGCGCCGTCGAGGGGCACTGGCCCTGGGACCCCTCGGATCCGAACCCCCGCATCCTCTGGGTCCCGGACGCCGCCCAATCCCCGGAGCTGGGGGAGGTTCGGGAGGCCGTGCTTCGGGAAGGCATCCGGGCCCTGGCCTTCGTCCCCATCCGGAGCGAGGGGCAGACCTTAGGCAAGCTGATGCTGTATTACGATGCCCCACGCCATCCCGATGAGGACACCCTCCGTCTGGCGGAGACCCTGGCGGACGCCGTGGGCATCGCCCTGCGCCGGCGGCGGGAGACCGGGCTGTGGGAAGCGATGGCGGGAGCGCTCCAGGAGCTCCTCAGCGCTCCACCGGAGTTTTCCGAGCGGGTGCGGACGATCCTCCGGGGCGCCAAACGGCTGCTCGGCGGCGACCGCGCGGGCGTCTGGTTCTACGAGCCCATCCGGGAGCAGGTGGCCTGCGCCGGGGCGGATGGGCTTTCGGCGGACTACGTTCAATGGCTCCTGGAGAGCTACCGTCGCGTCCCTGGGGTCCGGGCCATTGAAATCCCCACGGTGATCCATGTCTCAGACGTTCAGACCGATCCGCGCACCCAGGCCGTTCGCGAGCGGCTGCTCCAGGAGGGATTCCGCGCTTACGTCGTCTTCCCGCTCTGGGCCCCCGCCATGACGGCCGACCAGTTCCCCTTCCGCGGAGTGCTCACGGTTTACTGGGACACCATCCGCGCGCTGACGACAGAGGAGCTGTTCATGGGCCAGGCCTTCGCCAACGCCGCCGCCCAGGCCCTGGCCAGCGCCTACCTGTTCGAGGAGACCCAGCGGCGCGCCCGCTATGAGGCGGCGCTCCACCAGATGGCCGCTGCCATCCTGCGAGCCGAAGACCTGGAGGGGATCCTGCGCGCCGGCCTGGAGCACGCCTGCACGGCTATCGGCCTGCGCATGGGGGAAGTCTACCTCTGGGAGGACGGGCCGGGCTGCCTGCGCCTGCGCGCAGCGGTCGGATTGTCTCCCGAGGACCAGGCCCTCCTCGCGGAGTGTCGTCCGGGCGAGGGGCTGGCCGGGCAGGTCTTCGCGGAGGCACGCCTCCTCGCTTATGGCGATCTCCGACTGGAAGCCCCGGAGCGGGAGCTCCCCTTGCCGCTTGATAGGATGCGGGCCTGGATCGGCGTCCCATTGCGCGCAGGCGCTCATCCGGTGGGCGTCCTCAGCCTGCACGATCCCCAGCCGCATATGTTCACCGACCAAGAGATCCAAATGCTGGAGACGCTGGCCGATCACCTGGCCCTGGCCGTGGAGCGGGCTGCGCTGGTCGAACGGCTGGCCACCCAGGTCCAGGAGACCTCCCTGCTTTACGAGGCCAGCGCGAACCTGCTGGCTGCCCAGGGGGTCGGTCCGGTGCTAACCCTGCTGGGCCGCCTCCTCTGCGATATCACCCGCGGGAGCTACGCGCGTTTCTACCGGTATCGGTCGGAATCCGGAACCTTGGAGACCCTGATGGAGTTCACAGCCCCGGACGCCGTCCGGCAAGGACCACCGGGCTGGCTGGAAGGACCCCGCGAGGACTCCCTGGCCGTGCGGGCCGCTGTGCTCCGAGAGCGCAGGCCGATCGCCCTCCGACTCGCGGATCCGGAGGCGGAGCGGCTGCTGCCAGGGGAGGACCGGGAGGCCCTGGCCCGGCTGGGAGTGAGGCGCCTTATGATCCTGCCGCTGGCAGTGGGCGCCCGGGTGCTGGGCCTGGCGGAAGTGTGGGATCCGATAGGGGAGTCGCCCTTCTCCCTGAACCAGATCGCCATGAGCCAGGCCATCGCCAACCACGCGGCGGTGGCGCTGGAGAACGCCCGGCTGCTGGAGGACCTCCGCGCCGAGCGCAGCCGGCTGCGGACGCTCATCGACGCAGCCGTGGACGGCATCGTCCTCATCCAGGCGGGAGGGGAGATCGTAGAGATCAACCGGGCGGCGGCCCGCCTGCTCTCCCTGGACGAGGCGCCGCAATCCTGGGTGGGACGTTCGGTCATCGACTTGCTCTGCTGTCTGAAAAGGCGGCGGCCCGAGCTGGCCCAGGGGCTGGTGCGCTACCTGCGGGCGTGGCGCCGGAGCCCGGAAAGCCGCCCCACCGTGGAGCTGGAGGCCAGCCCCTATGCCCTGCAAGTCCGCGGGGTCCTTATCGCTGAAGGTCCTTCCATTATGGGCTGGCTCCTCTGGATCTACGATGTCACGCCGCTGCGGGAGCTGGAGCGCCTGCGCGAGGAGTTTCTCCACATGATCGTCCATGACCTGCGCAACCCCGCGGCCTCCATCCAGACCGCCCTGGACTTCCTGCTGAGCGAGAGCGTAGGGCCGCTGCTGCCGGAGCAACGGTATGTCCTGAGCATCGCCCGGGACAACGTGGGGCGCATGCTGCGCATGGTGAACACCATCCTCGACCTGCGCCGGCTGCAATCCGGGCAGGCGATCCTCCAGCTGCGCCCGCTCTCCCTGACGGAGCTGGTCGCCGGGATCTTAAAGGAGCTCTCCATCCTGATCCGCGAGAAGGGCTTGAAGGTGCTGGTGGAGATCCCCTCAGATCTCCCGCCGGTGCACGTGGATGAGATGCTGGTCTTGCGGGTGTTTCAGAACCTGATGGACAACGCCATCAAGTTCACGCCGTCAGGCGGGACGATCTGGATCCGGGCGGCGGCGGAGGATGCGAGGACGGTGCGCGTGGAGGTCGCCGACTCCGGGCTCGGGGTGCCGCCGGAGCTACGGGAACGTCTCTTCCAGCCCTTCGTGACCGGGATGGTCCGGGGGCGCGGGTTCGGTCTGGGCCTGGCCTTCTGCAAGCTCGCCGTGGAGGCCCACGGCGGCCGGATCTGGGTAGAGGATCAGCCCGGAAGCGGGGCCTTGTTCGTGTTTACCCTCCCCCTTGTGCTGTCCTCCTCCGAAAACGGAGGCCCCGACTATTCATGAAGCCCAGCCGTTCCTTCTCGCTTCAGACAATGGATGCACAAATCGATGGGATGGCGGGCCTCCTCTTCCATTTCACGAGGCGAACGTCGCGGCCTCGAATCGTAAGCCGAAATTTATTCCGGCAATTCATTGAAGGTGGGGGCGCAGCGGCGCCGTGAGCAGATCATCCTCAACGGCCGTGGCCAAGAATATATCATCCCCATCGCCATCCACTGCCCGGCGGAGCTGGCCGCACGGGTGCTCCGATACCGAGATCCGGAGACCGGGGAGCACCTGGTAGAACGGATCTTGGATCAAGCAGAGCAGAAAGGGGCAGGCCGCTTTAGGCGCTGGGGTATCAGGGCATGGGCCTAGCGGTCCGGGACCCCGACGCGGTCCCGGTGGGGTGGCTACAGGCCCTCCTCGCGCGTTACGACCTGGAGGTCCCAGCCATCGGCGCCGGCCAGGCCGGGGTGGAGGAAGGGCTCTCTCACTGATTCGGATCCAGAAGTGCGACGCGCTGCCATGGCCCGGCTGGGGGCACGCATAGATCTGGCGGCGGAATGGGGTGTGCAGGTCGTCATCGGGCTGATCCGCAACAGCGCATGGAGGGCGTGGAGGCCGAGCGCGCGCGGGGATGGCTCATCGAGGCGCCGGAACGCCTGATTCCCCGCGCCGCCTGGAGCGCCCATCTCACTCTGGAGCTGCTGAACCGACGGGAGATGGACTTGACGAACACCGTGAGGCGGAGGTTTGGGCCTTGGTGGAAGCGGTCGGGCATCCGAACGCGGGGGTGCTGGTGGATACGTTCCACGCCTCCCTGGAGGAGCCTTCCGTCGAGGCAGCCATCGGGGAGGCCGGCGGTCGGCTTCTCCACGTCCGCATTGCCGACTCCAACCGACGGGCGCCGGGGTGGGGCGAGTTGGACTTCCAACGAGCCCTGAAGGCGCTAGAGCGGATCGGCTACCGCAGCTGGCTCTCCGCGGAGGTGATCCCTTCCCCTACCCTGGAGGCGGCCATGGCCCAGGTCGCCCGATGGGCCTATGAAGCCCTAGGGGCTCCTCCCGCATAGGAGCCCACCCTCACTCCTCGGACGGCGATCGGATCCGCCATCCGGAGGGCAGGCGTTCCACTTCCCCGCGGGCTTTCCATTGCTGGAAGATCTCCCGCATCCGAGCGAAGGCCCCTCGATCCCAGAGGACGATGCCGTGGTCCAGGGCCTCCAGGAGCAGCGGATGGCGCGCCTGGAACATTCGCTCCCATTCCGGACGGCTGTAGGGGAACAGATCCACGTTCCCTTCCACGAGCGGGGCGAAGCGAAGGATCCGATCGATCAGGCGAAGGCCGTCCGCCTCCCGGAGGCCTAAGAGGAGATCATAGTCGCTGCGCCAGGACCAATCCCCCCGGGCGATGGATCCGAACAGCACGAGGAACTCGATCTCCTCCCCGCGCTCCTGGAGGAGCCGCTCGACGGTGCGCCGGAAGCGCTCCTCATCGGGAGGGCCGGATGAAGGATTCCGCAAAGCGGATCACCTCCGCCGCATCCTGAAGGGCCTGTCGGGCGTCGGATTCCAGGAACTGATCCACCGGCGCGCCTCGATCGAACGCGTTCGGATAACGTGTGGGAATGTAGAAGCGGTTCAGGCGCGCACAGGCCTCTCGAACTCCAGAAGGGATATCTGCGTAAACGGCCAGGGCGTCCAGCAATATGTTCAGGTTATGCCCGAACAGAGGATGACGGAAATGCTCTCCCAAGGCCTTCAAGGCTTTCTCGGCCGCCTGCTGGCATGTGAAACAGCACCAGGACCAATGCCCGTTTCGAAACAGATCGTGGGCCGCCTGCCATTCGGCCTGAGCCTCCCGCAACCAGTCATCCGCTCGTTGCATGGTTGCGCCACATCCCCGGAAGATCTTCCGCTTCATTTTAATCTCGATCTGTGGCTCCGGCGGAATGGGCGACCTTCAGAGGGGATCTGTAGATAAGGGACGCTGGCCAGATCCGAGGCCCAGAGGGATTCCAACAGGGCTGGCACGTTGATGGGGTCATCCCATCTGCGGCCGCCGTCCCCAAGCAGGCTGCGCACCGGCCCATGGGCGATGATCCGGCGTCCCCCCTGATAACGGGTCCGGGCATATGCCCGCGCTTGATCCAGGGACCGTCGGGCGACGCCCAGGGCGATGGCCGCATGGCCCAGCCAGTCCAGGGCAAGGAGCCGCCGCAGACGCCGATGGGCTTCCTCCCCCTGAGCGAGGATGAGGGCGGCATCCTCCTGAGGGATGAGACTCCGCTCGCGTGCAGATGGCCCATCCGCGCCCCCCGGAGCCCCGGGCGCTCGGGGAGAGGGTCAGGAAGGATCGCTTGGGACATCTGCGGGAAGGGCGATCAAGGCTTAGGAAGAATCTTCCGTAGCGCGGGCGAAGAGCAGGAAGCCCTTGCCAGCTTCCCTTTTGGTATACTGGAGCAGAAAACACGGGAACAATGCCCTGTTCGGTTATAGTTCTCGCAGCGAGTCGTTGCGTCCGCGCCTCGGAGCCTTCATGGCGAATTGGCAACCAAGGAGACAGACCATGGAGCAGCTGGGAGGGGTCCTGATCGCTACGGCGTGCGGGCTGGGCCTCGCCCTGGCCCTCGCCGCATGGTGGCTGCTGAACCCACCCGCGTGGAGGAAGACGCTGACACGGGCCACGAAGAGACAAGAATCCCTTCAGGAGGGCTCCTTGCAGATCCGGCGCATGCTCTCGGACGCCGAGGCTGCCTTCTACTGGGCGCTGAAGAGGGCCGTCGGCGATCGATGGGTGATCCTCCCCAGGGTGCCTCTTCATCGCGTGTTCCGCCGCATCAAACATCTGCCCCGCGAGATGTACACCATGCTGGAGAATGGCGAAGTGGATTTCCTCTTGGTGCACCCGCGCTCCTGGGAACCGTTCTGCGGGATCGAGCTGGATGACAGCACGCATCACAGTCCCACCCGACGGGAGCGGGATCGCCGCAAAGAGGCACTGTTTCGGGCAGCGGGCATACCCCTGCTCCGCTGGAGCATGGGCGAGCGCTGGGACGTAGAGGAGATCGCCGCACGGGTGAGCGCCACCCTGAATGCCGCTCGAAAAGCCGAGGAATGAGCGGGGACTCCATCTCGACCTGTCGGAGGCCGCCGTGGAGCGCATCGGGTTCATCGGCCTGGGGGTGATGGGCAAGCCCATGGCTCGCAATCTGTTGAGGGCGGGCTATCCGCTGGTGGTCTACAGCCGCAGCCGTCCCCCTATGGAGGAGCTGGCGGCGGAGGGGGCAGAGCGGGCTGGCTCCCCTCGGGAGGTCGCCCAGCGCAGCGATGTGGTCATTACCATGCTGCCGGACACGCCGGAGGTGGAGCAGGTGCTGGCTGGGCCCGACGGTGTCTTCGAGGGCGGACGGCCGGGGCTGGTCGTGATCGACATGAGCACGATCGATCCGATGGCCGCGCGGCGCCTGGCGGCCCGGGCCGCCGAGCGGGACATCGCGATGTTGGACGCGCCGGTCTCCGGAGGGGAGATCGGGGCGATCCAGGGGACGCTCTCTATCATGGTGGGAGGGGATGCAGCGGCCTTCCAGCGCTGTCTGCCCATCCTGCAGGCCATGGGCCGGAACATCGTTTACATGGGGGAGGCTGGAGCAGGCCAGATCACGAAAGCAGCCAACCAGGTAGTGGTGGCGCTGACCATCGCTGCCATCAGCGAGGCCCTCGTGCTGGCGGCCAAAGCGGGGGTGGATCCGGCGAAGGTGCGCCAGGCGCTTCTGGGAGGATTCGCCGGCAGCCGCGTCCTGGAAGTCCACGGCCAGCGGATCCTGGAGCGGAACTTCCGCCCGGGGTTCCGGGTCCGCCTGCACCACAAAGATCTGCGGATCGCCTTGAGCCTGGGCCGAGCGGTGGGGACCAGCCTGCCTCTCACCGCCCTGGCCCACGAATGGCTAGGGGCGCTGGTGGCGCGCGGACAGGGCGAGCTGGATCACGCCGCGCTGGTGACGCTGGTAGAGGAGTGGGCCCAGACCCAGGTGCGCCCCCACTCCGAAGCGCTACCTCCTGAGGGATCCGCAGGGCCGTAGGGCCCAAACAGATCCCTACCCTCCCTCGACCTCACAGATCTTGAGGGGACTGCTTTTCGTCAGCAAAGGAAGAAGAGAAGTTGGAAAACCCACGGATCCTTCGTCCCAGACTGCAGGGCCTATAACGCCTTCGTTTGCTTAAGGCGAGATCCGAACTCTATTTGCCCCTTACAGGCGGTGAGGGGCAGATCCATCGCACCACCCGTTCGTAGAACTCGTAGAAAAGATCATCCCGTGCCTAGCCGGAGAGCACCACCCGCCGGCTCTGCATCCGATCAGGCGGATGAGGTGGATCCCCAGCTAGACCAGCCGGGCCATGAAGCCGGTGAAGGAGCGCCTGAACGCATGGGCGATAGCCACGTTCCGTCCGACGGTCACCAACGTCCTGGGATCCCGATACTGGAAAAGGAGCAGTGGGCAGCCCTTCAAGGCGTGCTGGATGTTCCGCGCCGCGAGGATCCCATGCCGGATAGCCGCCGGGGCGACCATCGGCAACCGTCCCGTTCCCTCCGGGAGAGCCACGTCCCCCACCACGGAGATCTCGGGACGGCCGGGCGCCTAAAGGGTGAAGGTCACCGACACCTGCCCTCCTGGTCCGAGCAGAAGCTGTGAGGCAGCTCCCAGGGCAGGCCTGTGTACGCCGGCTGTCCACACCAGGGTGGCCGTCTTGACCTCTTCCCCATCCTGCAAGCGCGCCCGCTCACGTTCCACCGCCGTCGCCGGAGCCCGCCGACACGCCTCCTGGATGCGACCAGGTCGGTGCGGGATCATGTCACGGGAATCCCAGAGCCTAGCAGAAGAGGCGGAGCTTCAGTAGCCTTCCCTTGCCTTGACCGGACGCAAGGAGCTCCTAACCCACCTCCCCTAATGCCAGGAGCTCTTGGTCCGCTGAGGGATGCGGTGTCTAGCGCGCCCTGGCCGGCCTGGAGATGCTGAGCGACACCGCCCGGGTGTATGGGATCGACGTGGAAACGCTGATCCAGGAGATCGCGGGGAGCCGTCAACCTCCCATCGAGTGATCGCTCCCGAGATGCAGACCCTATCAGCCGGTGGTAGAATCCTCCCCGAAGCCTCCCGGGTCCCTCCGGGGAGCAGTAAGCGATGCACCGGAGGTCCGCTATGCCTCAAGCGGAGGTGCTGGCAACCGGCACGGAGCTGCTCAGCGGAGACGCGGTCGACACGAACTCGGCGCGCATCGCCCGAGCCTTGCAATCCCTCTCCATTCCCTTGGTCCAGATCACGGTAGTGGGGGATGATCTCCTCCGCATGGCGGCGGCCATCCGGGCGGCGCTGGCCCGCAGCGAGATCCTCCTGATCAGCGGAGGGTTGGGGCCCACGGCCGACGATGTGACCCGAGAGGCAGTGGCGGAGGCCCTGGGGCGCCCCTTGATCTTCGACCCGGGGCTGCTGGAGGTCATCCAGGCCCGCTTCCAGGCTTTCCGCGTGTCCATGCCCGAGAACAATCGACGCCAGGCCTTGCGGCCGGAAGGCTCTCGCGTCATCCCCAATCCCATCGGCACCGCCCCTGGGTTCCTGGTTGAGACCGACGGCCGCGTCCTCTTCGCCCTCCCAGGCGTCCCCCGGGAGCTGGAGCGCATGCTCTCCGAGACGGTGATCCCCTACCTTCGGGAGCGGTTTCCTCCCGCGGAGGCGCTGGCCTGGCGGGTGGTGCGCACCATCGGGCTGGGGGAAAGCTGGATTGATGAGCAGCTGAAGGATCTGCTCCGGAGCGAGAACCCACAGGTAGGGTTGAACGCCCATCCAGGGATGGTAGACATCCGCGTCCGGGCGCAGGGGTCCACGCCGGAGGAGGCTGCTGCCCGCGCTGAGGAGGCTGTCCGCTTGGTCCGGGAGCGGCTGAGCTGGGCGGTTTTTGGGGAGGGCCACCAAATCCCGGAGGAGGCGGTGATCACCGCCCTGCGGGCCCGCGGGGCGACCGTCTCCACGCTGGAGCGGGGCACCCTGGGGATGCTCGGGGGGCGCCTCGCTGCAGCGGATCCCGAAAGCGAGGTCTTCCGCATCGGTGAAGTGCGCGCCCGGCTGGCTGCCGCCCCGGAGCACGCCGCTGAGGCCATCCGGCGTCAGGCGGGGACCACCTTCGGGCTGGCGGTAGAGGTCCTCCCCGACGCGGAGGGCTTTCAGATCACTGTGGCCCTGTCAGCCCCTGAGGGTTCCCGAAGTCTCCGGCGCGGCCATCGCGGCCCGCTCCCCCACGCAGCCGAATGGGCCGCGCATGCGGCGATGGGCCTGCTCTGGCGCTGGCTCCAGGAGGGGCCATGAGGCTCCCGTTCCGGCCGACGCTGCCCCCGGTGCGCCTCCCGGTCTTCGAGGGCCCGCTCGATCTCCTCCTCTACCTGATCGAGCGCAACGACTTGGACATCACCCAGGTCTCCTTGGCCCAGATCGCCGAACAGTATCTGGAATACGTCGCCATCCTGCAAGCGCTGACCCTGGACCAGCTGGCGGAATATCTGGTGATCGCCGCCAAGCTCCTTTACATCAAGTCCTCCCTGCTCCTTCCTCGCCCACCGGAGCCGGATGCGGTCGAGGAAGATGCAGGAGAAGCGCTGGTGGAGCAGCTCAAGGCCTACCGCCTCTTCCGGGAGCTCGCGCGCCGGCTGCAGGCGCGGGAGGGGTTCACCACCTACGGCCGGACCGCGCCGCCGCCCCGGCTGGAGCCCGCTGGAACCGGACTGGAAGGCATCATCCTAGAGGATCTCCTCCGGCTGGCCCGTCGGGCCCTACGCTCGGCCGTCGAAGGGGCCCCAGTGGGAGCGTTTCTTCCTGCGTATCGCCTGACGATCGAGGAGGCCATGGAGCAGATCCTGGAGGCGGTGCGGAAAGGCGAGCGGGTGGCCTTCACCAGGCTGCTGCGGACGGCAGGGAACCATTCCGATGGCATCGCCTTTTTCTTAGGCCTGCTGGAGCTGCTGAAGCGGCGCCGGGTGATGGCCTATCAGAACCATCTGTTCGATGAGATTTACATTGAGCCCTTTCCAGAGCGCCTGTAAGGAAACCACCAGGGCTTCCTGCCGCCTTCGATATCCCAATAGACGTGCTGGGTTTCCCGAAACTCCTCCAGCCCCCCGGGCCCGGCTCCCGGCCGATCCCGCTGTGCTTCATGCCCCCGAACGGCCCGGCGTAGTCATCGATGAGGGGATCGTTGATCCAGACCGCGCCCGCCTCCGCCGCCTGACAGGAGGTGATCCGTGGCCACTTCAGTCAGGCGCAGCGTGGTCAGGGGGATGAGCTCGGAGGGCTTGAGCGCCACCGTGTTGCCGGCGGCCAGGGCCAGCGCGACCTTCCGGGCCATCAGGAGGATGGGGTAGTCCCGGGGGACAATGCATCCCACCACACTGTAGGGTTCCTTGAGCGCCAGGCTGATTGTGCTTGAGGTTGGGGAGATTGTCCTTGTTCAGCTCGGCCAGCGCGCCCTCCTTGATTTGGAGACCACGTAGTCCAAAGGCACGATGACATCGTAACCGGTGGCGCCGTCCTGCGGCCTAGCCAGCAGGCTCTCATTGGAATCATCAGTGTCGAGGATGACCTCGACTCCGCACTCCCGCTCGAACCGATCCAGGACCTCCTGGGCGATGTAATTCGGGGAACAGCGCCTCCTTTCCCGGTTGAGGGGTGTAGAGATCCTTTCGTTCACCTGCGGATGCTTTGGATCTCCTCACCCTGTCAGCAGACGCTCTGCCGAGATCCCGGCCTCCGCGAGCCGCCCCTCCAGATGCCGGCCGGCCTCCTGCACCAGCGTCCCTGCCTCCTCTGTCGTTGGGGCGGCTGCAGAAAGGTAAATCTGGATACGCACCCGTGGTCCGAAGGCCCGGGCCCGAGATTTGATGTAGACGTGCGGGAAGGCCTGGCTCACCTCTTTTAGCAATGGCGCCAGCCGGGATTCATCCCCGCAGTCGGTGAGCAGGCGCAGCTCCACAAACCCAGCCCTCCCCAGTCGGGCTTGCAAGTGCGGGGCGAGGGAGCCCTGGACGATGGCCTTCATCTCGTCGGGGACGCCCGGGAGACAGACGAGCAGCGTCTGTTCCAGAGGCAGAAGGACCCCTGGGGCGGCCCCCATGGGGTTGGCCAGGGGGATCGCTCCCTGGGGGAGCAGGGCCATCTTACGACGGGGAGGCGTGAGGTCCGGCTCTGCGACGAAACCCGCAGCTGCCAGCTCCCGGTAGCGCGCTGCCACCATCCGCAGCGCCTCCGGATGCTCCTCCAGGGGCCGTCCGGTGGCCATCGCCACCGCGGCGAGGGTCCGGTCGTCCGCGGTGGGGCCCAGCCCCCCGGTGGTGAACACCAGGTCCGACCCTCGGCGCAGGGCGCCCTGCAGCTCCGCTGCGATGGCCTCCACCTCGTCCGGCAACAACACGGCCCGCTGGACCTTCCCGCCCAGCCCGGTGAGGAAGCGGCACAGCCATGCGGCGTTGGTATCGGCGACCTCGCCGAGCAGCAGCTCGTTCCCAATGGCCAGGATCTCCGCCATCGGGGGATGAACGGGCATCCTACTCATTCCTCGCCGGGCTCCGTCCGAGCCGAACGGCTCATCACCCGTTCGATGCTGGCGATCAGATCCGAAGGGCCGAAGGGCTTGGTGAGGTAATCGTCAACGCGGGCGATGTGAAGACCGAGCATGCGATCGACGTTCTGGGCCCGGGCAGTGACCACGATCACAGGAATGCGGCGCAACTCGGGGTCCGCCTTCATCTGCTGGTAGACTTCCCAGCCATCGATGTCCGGCATCATCAGGTCCAGCAGGACGAGATCAGGCTTCTCCCGCCGGATGACCTCGATCCCCTCCACGCCGCCCGTCGCCCACCCGACCAGCTCGTAGCCCCGCCGGGTGACGATCAGGCGGATCAGATCGATCATGTCCTGGTCATCCTCGACGCAGACGATGCGGACCTTTCTGGGCTCTCCTGCAGTCATCATCCGCCCCCTTCTGTGTTCAGGAAGCAATCTGTTCGCAATTCAGCCCTCAGACAAGCGGGGCGATTTGCCTCCTCACCCCGTCCCTTGTGGGGATCAATTCTCCTCTTGCACGACGCGGATGTGGAGCTCCCGGAGCTGGCGTTCATCGACCTGCGAGGGGGCATCGAAGAGAAGGTCTACCGCGCTGGCGGTCTTGGGGAAGGCGATGACCTCACGGATGTTCGGCTCATCGGCTAACAGCATCACCAGGCGATCCAGGCCCAGGGCGATGCCCCCGTGGGGAGGGGCGCCGAACTCGAAGGCCTCCAGCATGTGTCCGAACCGGGCGCGGGCCTGCTCCGGAGTGTATCCCAGCAGCCGGAACACCTGCTCCTGGATCTCCCGGCGGTGGATTCGGATGCTCCCCCCGCCGATCTCATAGCCGTTGCACACAATGTCATACGCCTTCGCCCGAACCGTGGCCGGATCGGTCTCCAGGCGGTCCAGATCTTCATCCATCGGGGAGGTGAAGGGATGGTGCACGGCCTCCCAACGGCCCTCCTCCTCGTTCCACTCGAACATGGGGAACTCCAAGATCCAGGCGAAGGCGAACTCGTCCGGATCCGCAAGCTGCAGCCGGTCGCGGAAGAGCAGGCGGAGCCCGCCCAGGGACTTTGCGACCACCTCGGGGGCGTCGGCCACAATGCAGAGCAGATCGCCGGCGCCGGCCTCTGTCCGCTCCGCGATGAGGGCGCGCTCGCCTTCGGTCAGGAACTTGACGGCCTGGCCTTTCACCCCATCGCTGGTGAAAGCGAGGGAGATCAATCCCTTCGCCCCCTGCGATTTCACGTAAGACGTCAGCTCATCGAGCTCGCGGCGGCTGTAGTCGGCACAGCCCGGGGCGCGCAGGGCTTTCACCTGCCCTCCGCCCCGGGCCGCCTCCCGGAAGATCTCGAAGGCGCTCTCCCGCGCTACATCCGTTAGGTCGACCAGCTCCAGGCCGAAGCGGAGATCAGGCTTGTCCGAGCCGAAACGGGCCAGGGCCTCGGCGTAAGTGAAGCGCGGGAACGGCGTGCGGAACCGCTTGTGCGGAGCAACTCGTTGCATCACCTCGATCAGCAGCCCATCGATCAGCTGCAGGACGTCCTCCCGATCCACAAATGACATTTCCAAGTCCAGCTGGGTGAACTCCGGCTGACGGTCGCCCCGCGGATCCTCATCGCGGAAGCAGCGGGCGATCTGGTAGTATTTCTCCAGGCCCGCCACCATCAGCAGTTGCTTCAGCTGTTGAGGGGACTGCGGCAGGGCGTAGAACTTGCCGGGGTGCAGCCGGCTGGGGACGATGAAATCCCGAGCGCCCTCGGGCGTGCTCTTGATCAGGATAGGCGTCTCCACCTCTACAAACCCCCGGGCGTCCAGGTAGTCCCGGATAGACCGGGTGGTCTGATGGCGCAACACCAGGTTCCGCTGCATGCGGGCTCGCCGCAGGTCCAGATAGCGGTAACGCAGGCGGACCGCCTCATCGATGCGTCGGCCGTCGTCGTCGACGGGGAAAGGCAGCGGGCGCGCGGGGTTCAGGATGCGCACCGCGTGGGCTTCTATCTCCACCTCACCGGTGGGCAGGTTCAGGTTCTCCGTCCCGGCGGGCCGCCGGCGCACCCGCCCGTGGACCTGGATCACGTATTCCAGGCGGACCTGATCCAGGGCCGCATGGGCCTCCGCGGAGCAGGAGGGATCCCCCACCACCTGGACCAGCCCGCTCCGATCCCGCAGGTCGACGAAGATCAGGCCGCCATGATCCCGGCGCCGGTGCACCCACCCGGCCAGCTCCACCATCTGGCCGACGTGGGCCGGGCGCAGCTCCCCACACCCATGGGTCTTCCACATCGAGGACCTCCATGCGCAGCGTCCGAATCGGTTGCATGGGATTATAAGGCATCGGCCTGGGGAAGACGGCAAGGGGAGCCCTCAGACAAAAGGATAGGGGCCGGGGATACGCGCGGCGCGCCTCCCCGGCCCCCGACCGCCTCCAGCCGGGCCCTGCGCGCTCCCGGCGGCTTAGCTTTCCGCCGGGGCACCCAATGGATGACGGGCCCGACGCACGACCTCCAGGATCTCCGCGAGGAGCGCCTCGGGGTCCGCACCCGCTTTCTGGAGCAGCCGCTCGATCCGCCCGTTGAGCCGTCGGCGGTCCTCCTCGGTCAGCGCTTTGGCCGTGAGCACCAGGATGGGGAGGGAACGGGTGGACGGATCCTCCCGCAGCGCCTCCACCACGGCGAACCCGTCCATCTCCGGCATCATCAGGTCCAGGATCACCAGGTCAGGCCGCTCCCGTCGGGCCAGGGCCACCCCTTCCGGGCCGTTCGCCGCTTCCAGAACGTGATAGCCCCCTGCGTTCTCCAGGACCCGGCGGATCAGCTGGCGATCGCCCTCCGAGTCATCGATCACCAGGACCTTCAGGGGGCGGGGTCGACCGTCCGCCCGCTGGATGGCTTCCAGCAGCTCCTCTTCGGTGAAGGGCTTGACCAGATATTCCGCAGCCCCCAGGCTGAACCCCTGGCCCCGCTCGTCGAGGATGGAGCAGATGATCACCGGGATCGCCCGGGTTTGGGGATCGGCCTTGAGTTCCTGAAGGACCGTCCATCCGTCCTTCTGGGGCATCATGATGTCGAGGGTGATGGCATCCGGCCGGAGGCGGCGAGCCGTCTCCAGGGCCTCTCGGGGATCCGTCAGGCCGACCACTTCGAAGCCGTGCTTCTCCAGATACCGCCGGTATAAGGTGATCACGCCGGGGTCGTCGTCGATGCAGAGGATCACCGGCCGGCCCGGTCGGGGTTCGCCCGCAAGCCGCGGCCGGGCCCGGGGGAGCGTGAAGAAGAACGTCGAGCCCTTCCCGACCTCGCTCTCCACCCAGATGCGCCCGCCCATCAGCTCCACCAGACGCCGGGCGATGGCCAGCCCCAGCCCGGTCCCGCCGTAACGCCGGGTGGTCCCGCTCTCCACCTGGGTGAACTCCTGGAAGATCTCCTCCTGTTTCTCCTTTGGAATCCCGATCCCAGTATCCTGCACCGCAACGGTGATAAAGAGATCATCTGCCCAGGCACGCACCGCGATGAAGCCCCGGTCGGTGAACTTGGCCGCATTGGAGACCAGGTTGAGCAGGACCTGTCGGGCTCGCTGCGCGTCCGCCCAGACCGTCGGGAGGTCCTCGGGGACCTCCTGGCAGAGCTCGATGGGTTTGTCTCGGGTCAGGCCGACGGCGGTGGACAGCACGCCGCGGATGATCTCCCGCATGTCCACTTCGGAGAACTGAAGCTCCATGCGGCCAGCCTCGATCTTGGAGAGATCAAGGATGTCGTTGATTAGGCCCAGCAGATGCTGGCCGGCGTTGTAGATGGCGGTGAGGTCCTGGCGCTGGGCATCCGTCAGCGGCCCGTCGATCCCCTTGAGGATCACCCGGCTGAAGCCGATGATGGAGTTCAGCGGGGTGCGCAGCTCGTGGGACATGTTGGCGATGAACTGGGTCTTCAGGCGGTCCAGCTCCCGCAGGCGCTCCGCGGTTCGCCGTTGCTCCTCGTAGAGCTCCGCGTTCTGAAGGGCCACAGAGATGACCTCGCCGATAATCGCCATCGCCTGCGCATCACCTTCGTCGAAAGCCCACGGCGCATCGGCCTCCACCGACAGCAGGCCCCACAGGCGACCGCTCCGGTAGAGGGGGAGGACCAAGGCGGAGCGGGCCCGTTCGCTGAAGAGGGCCCGCTCCTCGCCCAGGCCCTCCAGCTCTTGGAGCAAGATGGGCTCTGTGCTGCTGTGGGCGCGCGCGAGCGTCGACTCCGGCCCGAAAGCATCGAACAGCGGCGGGACTTGGGGGAGGCCACCAGAGCGGAGAGCACAGGTTTTGCACATCCACAGCCCGCTTTCCGGCAGATATTGATAGATACGGACGTTATGGAAGCCGAACCGTTCGTAGATCAGCTGGGTAGATCGACGGAGGGCTTCCTGAGGATCCAGCTCTTGGATGATGGCCCCTGCGATTTCGGCGGTGGTCTGCAGGCGGAAGGTCTGGCGGCGGATCTCCTCAAACAGCGAGGCCAGCTCGAGGAGGCGAGACCATCGGCCGACGATCTCCTGGAGGATACGGCGCTCTTCCTCAGAGAGATCCGACGCGCCCGGAAGAGCCAGGAACCCGATCGTTTGGTTCTCGATCTCAATGGGGAACACCGGGCCGTCCGATGGCGGGAGAGAGGCGATCGGGATCAGTCGTGCTCCGTCGTAGAGATAACCGAACTGTCGACCGGGGGTCAGCCACCGGCGAGCGATCTGACGCCCCAGCACGGTGTTCAGCTCGTTTAAGGCGGACCGGGTCTGCTCCAGCAGCCAAGCGTTCTCCGCCCCCCGGGCGATCATCCGTCCCAGGAAGGGAAGGATGCTCCCGATCACGGGATCACGCGCCTCCGCTTGGCTTGCCACCAGGGCCAGCCGCAGGTGAGGCTCCCGCGTCTCGGCCCCGGGCACCTCCTCTCGCAACAGCAGCCACTCCCCGATCTCCACCTGTTCTCCCTGGAGGCCATCCGGAAGGACCAGGCGTTCGGGCAGCTCCCCGTGGACCGCTATGACCCGCTGGTAGACCCCTTCCTGGATCTGAGCGTAGACCCCGCATGGGAGATCCGGGTAACGCTCGAGGGCCTCGGCCAGCCGCCGGAAGAAATCCTCCCGGCTGCAGGCGGGGAGGATCTCCTCCTCAATGCGCAGCAAGCGCTCCGCCCATTCGGCCCGCGCGCGGAGGACTTCTTGGAGGGCCTGGGCCTCTTGCTGGGCCTTCGCCAGCGCGGTCATCGCCGCCCGCGCGGTCCGTTCATGTTCCGAGACGAGATACAGCTGGCGGGCGTGGACCAGACGCTCCGCGAGCGCCTCTTCCAAAAGGTGCAACGGCTCCAGAGCCGCCGCAGGCAGCTGAGGGAAAGCTTCGCGCAGGAAGGCACGGGCCGCCCGGAACGCTCCGATCAGCGTGGAAGGGACCATGCCCTGTCGGCCCCATTCCTCCCCGAAACGGGCGATCGCCTGGGAGTCCGGCTCGCCTCGCAAGGCGCCGACGATGAGCTCCTGCAACGTCCGGGCGACCTCAGGGATGGGACAGGGCGAGGCCATCCGGCCCAGGTTGTCCATCATATGACGCCGCAGCGCCTGGCGGAGCTGCTCCTCCAGGGCCTCGCTCAATCGCCGCAGCTCATCGGAAAGCCGCCCAGCATCCTCCGCCCTGACTTCCATGTTGCCTCCCGGCCTGAATGAGAGACCTCACTTCTCCAGGATCACCCCGTAGAACTCCAGATCCACCCCCTCCCGATCCTCCTCGGTGATATAGTCCGGGGGCAGACCCAGCCACTCCACCAGCGGCCGGAAGCCTCGATGATCCGGCCGCCAGGGGCGGACCAGCTCCTGGCATTCCTCAAGAGTGTAAAAATAGTAAGGCTGCCCCATTTGCTCGAACATGGCTAAGAACTGAGCCATGCGCGGGGTCATCTTGCCGGCAGCCTTGGTTTCGAAATTGGCAAACATCTTGCTGCCCGGGGCGGCCCAGTCATAGAGCGCTTGCATTACGTGTCGCATCTCCTCCGGAGTAAAGAAGGGGGAAACCGCATTGAAACCGATGGCCACACGGCGCTCATCGCCGAACAGCTCTCGGATCTCCGGGGCGTTCAGGAAAGTCTCCGGCCGCTTCATGTCCGCTTGCAGATAGCGAACGTTGGGATTGCCGGCTAACAGATCCCGGGAGTAGGCTACTACGACCGGATCGATATCGGTGTAGATCACCTTGGCGTGAGGGGCAATGGCGTGGATATGATCCTCGGTGGGAAGCCCCGAGCCCAAATCCAGGAAATGATCGAAACCTTCCTCCACCAGAAGGCGCACCGCCTCCTGGAGAAAGGCCCGGAGCATGCGGACCCATTTCCGGGTAGAGGGAACGAGACTGATCATGAACTCGGCGGCCTGACGGTCCGCCTCGAAGTTATGAGTCCCGCCCAGGACGTAATCATACACGCGGGCGGCGTTCGGCTGATCCGTCCCCACCGGGCTCCCCATGGGATGGCTCATGGTATCCCTCCTGTTGAATGGAAGTTGTGGAGGATCCGATCCACAGCACCAGCGGGACGCGCCGGATCCGTTGGGCCAGGGCCTCCAGGCCGGTCGTAGCCCTGCCGACCACTGTGGACTGCCCCAGCACCTGGGAGGTGAACTCGTTGACAGCCGCCTCGATCTCCGAGCGCAACTGCAGATCGGCGTAGAGCATCGCGTTGTTCAGGGCCACCGCCACTGCCCCGCTGACCGTGGAAAGTACGACCAGGTCCTCCTGCTTGAACGCGTAAGGGCGATCGGCCTGGATGGTGATGGCCCCCAGGACCCGATCGCCTACGATCAGGGGTACGGCCATCTCTGCTCGGGTGTCCGGGAGCAAGGGGTTCGCGTAACGGGCCTCGGCCTGGCTGACGTCCTGGGCGATCACCGTCTGTCGGCGGGCGCAGGCCTGGCCGATCATGGACTCCCCGCCGACGCGCAGGCGGTGCCCCTGGGCAACCATCTGCTGGCCGGCCTCCCCGGTGCCTGCCCGCAGAACCGCCCACTCCCCAGTGGAATCTAACAGGAAGGCCCCTACGTAGTAGTAATCGAACCGCTGGCGGATGAGATCCACCGCTTGTTGCAACAGCTCCTCCACATCCAGCACGCTGACGACGATCTGGGCGATCTCCGCAGCGGTCTGGATCCGGCGGGCCTGGCGCTGCGCCTCCTCATACAACAGGGCGTTCTCCAGGGCGACGGCGGCTTGCTGGGCGATGGTCTGAGCCAAACGCAGCTCCTCGGGCGTGAAGGCATGATAGGCCTGCATGTGATTCAGACCCACTATGGCGATCACCTGGCCCCGAGCTACCAGCGGGACGGCAGCGATGGAACGGATCCCTAGGTTAGCCAGCAAAACACCGTCGGCTTCCATCCGCTTGTCCTGGAGAACATCCAACGCCCACTGGGGTTCACCAGTTTCTATCACTTGGCAGGTGAAGGCGTTGTCAGCCCATACTTGAGTTCCAACCAAGCCTAGTTCCGGATACTCCGCCACCAACGTCCCGAAATCCCGCCCTTTCTCCCACAGCACCGCGCCGCTGTGGTCCGCCCCCAGCACCTCCACATAGGCCCGGCAGACAGCCTCCAGGATCTCATCGCGATGGAGGAGATGGGAGAACTCCATGGCCAAGCGGCGGAGGGTCGCCAGCTCCCCGGTCCGGGCCTGCGCCTGGGCGTACAGCCGGGCGTTGTGCCAGGCGGTGGCCAGCTGATCTGCCATCACCTGAAGCGCTTGTACGTCCTCTTGGGTGAAGGCGGCCGGTTGCTTGGACTGGATGTCGAGGACCCCGACCAGCTCCCCGCGCACTCGCATCGGCAGAGCGATCTCGGAGCGGGTGTAGGGGAGGAGGGGGTTGGCGAAGCGGACCGGCTCGGCGCCCACGTCCAGGGCGATGCGGGCCTGCCGGTGGGCTGCCGCCCAGCCCACCATGGATCGCCCGCCGATCTCCAGCCGGTGACCTCGTTCCTTCATGATCCGGCCGGGCTCCCCGGTGCCAGCGGCCAGCACCATCCATCGGCCCTCTGCATCGGGGACGAACCAGCCCACGTAGTAGTAATCGAAGCGCTCCCGGATCAGCTCAACGGCCTCCGTCATCAGCTGGTCCGGATCCAGGATGGTGGACGCAATGCGGCTGACCTCCGCCGCCGCCTGCAGCAAGCGGGCCCGGCGCTCGGCCTCTTCGAAAAGCTCCGCCCGTTGGAGGGCCAGGGCCGCGCCGTGGGCAAGGGTGGTGGCCAACCGGAGCTCCTCGGCGGAGAACCGACGCTCCCGCCGGCTGTCCCAGACCTCCACGTGCCCGTAATACTGCTCGCCGACTACGAGGGGGATCAGCGACACCGTCCGGCCGCCATGTTGGGCCAGGAACCGCGCCTCCGGGGCGCCTTGGGCCTCCAGCTCGCTCCGCCGGAGGACCATCGGCTGCCGCGTCCGGCGCATCTGCGCGTAGAGCGGATAGTCCTCGTAACGATAGTAGGCGCCCGCATCCGGGATGCGCTCCTCCGGCGTGGCCTCAGGAGCGTAGAACTCACTGATGACGAAGAAGCCCCGCCCATCGGAGGACTCCCGGCTCACATACGCGCTGGTTGCGCGCAGGCCGAGGGTGAAGGCTCGGCAGGTCCGGGCCAGCAGCTCCACCGGCCCAGAGCACTCGGCGAGGGAGGCAGCAATCTCGTGGAGCAGGGCCTGCTCCTGCAGCTGATGCTCCAACAACTCGAAGAGGCGGCGGTTCTGGATCACCACCGCTGCAGTATCGGCAAGGACCTGCAGCCGGTGGATCTCCCGTTCCGCTAACTCCAGGGGACGCTGGACCCCCTGGGCGATCAGCCACCCCCAGAAGACGTTGCCGGTCCAGAGGGGGAAGAAGACGATGGAGCGCACGCCCTGCCGGAGATAGAAGGCGCGGCTGGTCTCGTCCAGCCACGGATTGGTGGCCACGTCGGGGACAAAGATGGGCTCTCGGGCGAACTCCCGGGCAATGATCGGCAGCTCCGCAACGGTATAGCGCCGGGGTTCTGTGAGAAGCCCCTGCTCCCGATCCCAGACCAGCCGGGCCTGGAGGGCCCGCTCCTCTCGCGGGGCTTCTGGATCCTCCACAATGGCCAACACATAGCGATCCGCCCCCTGGATCAGGAGGTGGGGCATCATCGCCCGGGCTACCCCCTCAACGGTGGTCGTAGCCGTCAGATCTCGGGCGGCCTGATACAGAGCCTGGGTATCCTCCAGGGCCACCTGGGCCTGGTGGTAGAGCCGAGCGTTCTCGATGGCCACCGCCAGCTGGTCCGCCAGGATTTGCAACACCGAGAGGGCCCCAGCGTCGAAGGCTTCTTCCAACGTGCTTTGAACATCCAGGGCTCCGATGATCCGATCCCCGATTTTCAGCGGGAAAGCGGCCTCGGAGCGAGTCCCCGGGAGCAGCTCGTTCTTGAAATGGACGGGGTCCTCGGCGGTCCGCTGGGCCACCCGGGACTTCCCGTTCGCGGTCACCCAGCCGATCAGGCTCTGCCCGCCCACCTCTAGCCGATGGCCCCGCTCCTTCAACTTCCGGCCGATCTCCCCAGTGGACTCGCGCAACACCGCCCACTGGCCGGTTTCATCGATCAGGAACACCGAGGCGTGGTAGTAGCCCAGGCGCTCCCGGATCAGGTTCACCACCCTCTGGAGGAGCTCGCTGAGATCCAGGGTGGAGGCGATGAGGCGTCCCATCTCCGCCGCCGTCTGCAGCTGATGGGTCCGCTCCTGCACCCGTCGCTCCAGGTTTTTGTAGAGATCCTGGAGCCGAACGGACATCGCGTTGAAGGCCTCCGCCAGCACTCCCAGCTCGTCCTGAGAGATGACCGGGACCCGGACGGCGAATTGGCCCGCGCCTATGCGCTGGGCCGCTTCCGTGAGCGCTCCGAGGGGTCGGGTGAGGGAGGAGGAGGCGACAAAGGAGAGCGCAATGGCGAGGGCACCGAGGAGGGCCGTCCAGAGCAGGGCCTGCTGCCCTAGGCGAGCCACTGACGCCAGGGCCTCATTTTGTCGCTGCACCACCGCCAGCGTCCAACCCTGTTCCGCCAGGGATGGGAGCCGATGGGCGATCCCTGGTCCTACGCGACTGTGGGCGACGAGCCATTCCGGAGCGAGCGAGGCGCCCTCCGGCCGAGCGAGATCCCCTGGCTTGAGCCCGAGATCTGTGATCCGATGCTCCCGAAGCAGCAGTCCAAGGGGATCCATCAGGATCGCTCCATCCCGATCCAGCAACAGTGCCCGCCCGGTGCGTCCGATCCGGAGCTGGCTGATGACCCCGAAGATGTGCGAGGCGCCATAGGCGCTGCGCAGCACCCCGACCGCCTGATAGGTGTCCGGGCGGTAGATGGGAACTGCCAGGTAGACGACAGTGGTCTGGAGGTCCTCATCGAACTGGAGGGCGCTGATGTACGGTGCACCCCGTCCCCGATCCCAGGCCGCCTGCCACCATGGCTCCTGATTGAAGCGATAGGCGCGAGGAGGCTCCGTGGCCGCGATCAGGATCCCGTGGGCGTCGGTGAGGAGCAGGTGCAGATGCCCTGTGAGACGGTCCCGGAGGGCGCGAAGCCGGTCGGCGGCCGGACCCTGAAGGATCTGTTGGCGCAGGCTGGAATCAGGCTGGAGCCAGAGGGGTTCCTCCTGCTGGACGGCGCGCTCCCGGAGAAGGGGGTCAGCGCGACGATCCGAGTGCGCGATGGCCTCGGAGACCAGCGTCTCCTCCTCGGCGCCCAGGCTTAGGCTCTCCACCTGATGCCAGAGATCCTTCTCCAGGGCCGCCCGCTGGGCCTGGGCCACCCTCTGAAGTTCCTCCACGATCCGGCGCTGCAAGGCGTTTTCCAGCAAGAGCCTCGCCGCCCACACCGTCCCCCCCGTGCTGACCAGCACGATGAGGACGAACCCGGCCAGGAACTTCCAACGCAACGGCCATGAACCCCAATTGAGGGACACCATCGCGCGTCCTCCTCAACCGAGTGTCCACACGCCCTCGCCGGCGAGGATGCGGCGGATCTGATCGGGGAAGGCATCCGGGTCGATGGGCTTGCCGATGAAGCCGTCGAAATCCGCCTCCCGAGCCCGCCGCATGTTGTCCTCCGTGGCCTCCGCCGACACCGCCACCACCCGGGTTCCCCGGAAACGAGGATCGGCCCGGATCTGTCGGAGGACCTCATAGCCGTCTTCGTACGGCAGATGGATGTCTAGCAGGATGAGATCGATGCGAGGTAGCTGTCCAGCGAACTCCAGGACCTGCCAGCCCGAAGCCTTCCATTGAATATCCCGCACCCCCAGGTAGCCCAGCAGGCGGGCGATCAACACGAAGTTCTGAAGGTTATCCTCGACCACCAGGATGGTGGCCTCCTTGGGGTCCACCGAAGGGTTCAGCTGCTCACCGCCCATGCGGGGCCTCCCGGTCCTTCAGGAACGCAGCGATCTGCTCCGGCAACGCATCCACATCGATGGGCTTGGGGATGTAGCCATCGCATCCGGTCGCCAGGGCCCGCTCCCGGGTGCCGCGGATCACATCCGCCGTGAGGGCGACAATAGGGATCCCTTCCAGATGAGACATCCGCTTGAAGCGACGGACCAGCTCATAGCCGTCGATGTCGGGGAGATGGAGGTCGACCAGGATCAAGTCGGGGCGCATCGAGCGGGCCAGCTCCAACCCTCTGGGCCCGTCCTCCGCCTCCACAACCTGATATCCCTCTGCCTCTAAGATCCGCCGGACCAGCAGCCGGTTTTCGAGATTGTCCTCAACGTATAAAATAAGTGCCCCCATCCGGCTCCCTCAAAGATTCAGGATGCGGGATGCCGCCTCACGCCTGTTTGAATCCGGCGGCAAGACTAATCTAACCCGAAAAGGGAAGCCTGTCAAGCGGGATGGCCCCTCGGAGCCCGTTCGGTCTATTTAAAATAACCGGGAAAGGGGGGCATGCGGTTACGGAAAGCAGAGGACCTTTGCTGGAAGGCGTTCCTCCCATCACTTAGGGAACGTCGCGCAAGGGAGGATCCCTTTCGCCTCAGGGTGGAGGGGCACCTATGAGCGTCACAGCACCCCAAGGATTTCGGGCGGCCGGGGTGGCCTGCGGGATCAAGGCCAATGGCGCCCTGGATCTGGCCCTGGTGGCCAGCACCCGTCCCTGCACTGCCGCCGCCGTCTTCACCACCAACCAGATCAAGGCGGCCCCCGTCCGATACGATCAAGTCCTCCTCGCCCGCCGGCGCACCGGCTTCCGGGCCGTGCTCATCAACTCTGGGAACGCCAATGCATGCACCGGGCCGCGCGGGCTGTCGGACATCTACGCCATCGTGGACCTGGCCGGGTTCCTCCTCGGGTTCCCGCCGGACACCATCCTGATGATGTCCACCGGGGTGATCGGGGTCCCCCTCCAGGTCGATGCCATCCGGGCCGGCCTTCTCCAGGCCATCCCGGCCCTCTCCGAGGAAGGGGGAGAGGCGGCCGCTCAGGCCATCATGACCACCGACACCCGGCCGAAGATGGCGGTCCGCCGGCTGACCGTGAACGGCCTCCCGGTGACCATCGGCGGGATGGCGAAAGGGGCCGGGATGATCCATCCCCATATGGCCACGATGCTGGCGCTGATCACCACGGACGTTGCGGTGGAACCCGAACTCCTGGACGACCTTCTGCGGGCTGCAGTGGACGCCAGCTTCCATCGGATCAGCGTCGACGGCGACCAGAGCACCAACGACACCGTGCTGATCCTGGCCAATGCGGCCTCCGGCGTCACCCTGGATGCGCGCACCGCGCCCCTGTTCCGGGAAGCCCTGATGGACCTGTGCATCGAGCTAGCCCAAGCCATCGTGCGGGACGGCGAAGGGGCCACCAAGTTCGTGGAGATCCGGGTGCGGGGAGCCCGCACGCCCCAGGAGGCCCGCCACATCGCCCGCCACATCGCCCGCTCGCCGCTGGTGAAGACCGCCTTCTACGGGGAGGATCCTAATTGGGGGCGGATCCTCGCCGCCGCCGGATCCGCTGGCATCTCCCCGGACACGGAGGCCATCTCCCTCTGGATCCAGCGGGGAGAGGAACCACCCCTGCTGCTCTTCGATCGGGGATCCCCAGCCCTGTATTTCGAGGATGTCGCACGACAGATCTTCGCCGCCCCTTCCTTTCGGGTGATCCTGGAGCTGGGCCTGGGGGATGGAGAGGACTGGGTCTGGACCTGCGATCTCTCCCACGAATACGTGACCCTCAACGGGCGGTATCGGACGTGAGCGCGATGAAGGCCCCAGCGCGCGAGGACATAGAGGGCTTTCTACGGGAGACCCTGGCTCGGCTGATCGCCATCCCCTCCCCCAGCGGCGAGGAGGGAGAAATCATCAGGTTCCTGGAAGGATGGCTCCGGGAACGCAAATTCCCAGTTGCTCCCTTCCTGGTACCCGATCATCCCTGGCCTAACCTCTTGATCCATCCTCAGCCCCGCCCACGATTGTTAATCGATGTCCACGTCGACACGTTCCCCGCGCACGATCACCCCCACCCGTATGAGGCGGTGGAACGGAAGGGCCGGATCTACGGGCGGGGGAGCGCCGACGTCAAGGGAGGGCTGGCCGCGCTGCTGGGGGCGCTTATGCTCCTCGGCCCCGAGCGCCTCAACGGATCCCCCGTGACGATTGCCCTAACGGTGGACGAGGAGAACAGGGGCCGGGGGGCAGAGGCCCTTGCTCAGGCGTGTCGGCCGGAGGCCGTGCTCGCCATCGAACCCACCCAGCTGGAGATCCATATTGCGGAGGCCGGCACCGTAGAGCTTGCCCTCGAGATCCAGGGCCAGCCGGCCCACGGCTCGGCAGTGGAGCGCGGCCGCAACGCCATCCGCATCGCGATGGCGCTCATTGAGGAGCTGGAGGCCCTCCCGGCGATCCGGGCCCAGCACCCGCGGATCGGCCGCGGCGCCGTGACTCCCCTGTTCATCCACGGCGGGAGGCGGGCCTTAGCGATCCCTGACCGTTGCGCCCTGCACCTGGACCTGCGGTGGCTCCCCGGGATCCCGCGCGAGGACCTGCTCGCCCAGCTCAAAACCGTCCTCGCGCGCCATCCGGTCACCTGGGAGATCATCGACCTCTCGCCGCCTTTTGAGACCGATCCCCAGGCCCCGCTGGTTCAGGCCTTGGCCCGTGCCCTTACGGAAGCCGGCCTCCCCGTCCGCCTGGGCGGGATGCCCAGCTGGACCGACGCGGAGCCCTTCGCCCGGTATGGCGCTCAGGCCGTCGTCTTCGGCCCGGGGACCCTCGCCGTCGCTCACACCTCCGACGAACACATCGACCTCCTCGAGCTGCATCAGGCCACTCAGGTCTTCCTCGCCCTCCTCGAACAGTTCACCCCCGCAACCTAAGCGCGCGCAAAATCTCCGCTCGGTCGCTGAAACCGACAGCTGCCTTCACTGGTAAGCCGAAATTCATTTCGGCGTTCCTGTGTTTGTTGTAGGAGCCGCTCCCGCCGCAACCCTTTGCCCCATCGAGAACCAGAGGTTGAGCGTTTCCAAGGCGGCTTCCGCCGCGACCCCCGCGTCACCGAAGACCAGGTTTCGGGGCGAAAGCCCCTCCTACCAAAGATCAATCCCTGTAGGCGCGGCTTCCGCCGCGGCCCTTTGCCTCATCGAGAACCGGAGGCTCGGGGTTTCCGGAACGGCTTCCGTTGCGACCCTTGCGTCGTCGCAGGCGGAGTTTCGAGGCGAAAGCCCCTCCTACAGAAGCCGTCTTTTTGCAGGAGCGGCTTTCGCCGCGACCCTTTGCTCTGTAGGAGCTGCTTCCGCCGCGACCCTTTGCCTCATCGAAGGCCGAGGTTCAGGACTGTAGACGCAGCTTCCACTGCCATCCTTGTGCCATCGAAGACAGCAGGTCGGGGCTAAAGCCCCTCCTACAAAAACCGTTTTTTGCAGGCGCGGCTTCCGTCGCAGCCCCTTGCGTCATCGAAGACAGAGGCCCGGGACTGAAACCCCTCTTACAAAACGGGTTGCAGCTTTTCCTCTCTAACGCTCGGGCATTGGATGCAAAGCGATTACGGACCTTGGCCCTGCTTGAACCGATCGCGCAACGGGAGAGGGAAAGATTGCCTCTTCCCCTCTTCAATCACTCCAGGGAATGAGCAGTAGGACAACAATTCGCAGTTGTCCTACGATTTTGAGAGACACCCATCTCCACCCCCGCTTGACATCGAACAGATGTTCGCATAAGATTTGGGAAAATTGGGATAAGCCCTGGGATCCGGTGCGCACTTTCTGTTGGGGGGGAGGGAGTCCCATGAAGCAAAGGCAGCGGTCGCGGGCGCGGCGGGATCTGAGAACGGAGATCTTTCGGTTCATCGCCCGTTGGCATCGAGCCCAGGGGACTTCTCCGACAGTTCGGGAGATCCAGAAGGGATTACAGATCTCCTCTCCGTCAGTGGTGCATTATCATCTGCGCCAACTGGAGGAAGCGGGCCTCGTCCAGCGGCTCGACCGGCGGTCCCGGGGGCTCCGGCTCCGTCAGTGGCCCGATGGGCTGGCCCCGTCGGAGGATCTGATCCCCCTGCCCTTGATGGGGTCCATCGCTGCCGGCGATCCTTTGCCGGATCCGAATGCGGAGCCGCAAGGATGGATCCCTATCCCCCGCATCTGGCTCCCTGGGTCAGATGGGCTCTTCGCCCTGCGCGTGCGCGGGGATTCGATGATCGACGCCCTGGTTCGGGATGGCGATCTGATCGTAGTGAAGCCTGCGGCCCAGGTGGAGAACGGGGAGATGGCGGTGGTCTGGCTGCGGGATCGCCACGCCACAACGCTGAAACACGTCTACTATGAGCCGGAGCGGAGGCGCATCCGGCTTCAGCCCGCCCATCCATCGATGAAACCCCTCGTGCTCCCCGAGAAGGATGTTCAGATCCAGGGGAAAGTCATCCAGGTGTTTCGCAATCTAAACGGAACCTCCTTCCCCATCGAGCCCTCGATCGGATAGAGCCTGATGCCCCTTCATCGTTGCGTCAAGGCAGAGGCGCAGCGGCGCCGCGCTCCTACGCGGATAGGGCAAGGCGGTTTTTTAACCCCCGCAGGGGGTCGCGGGCGAAAGGAAGACGGGCTCTTCCCGAGCGGGGATCACATGGACATCCACCGCATGGATGCTCCTGCCGGGACAGCCCACGATCCGCAGGTTGAGATCGACGTCCACAATCTCAGGATGCCGCTGCAGCATCCCGCTGACCCGTCGCAGGAACCTAAGGACCCGCTCCGGCTTCTCCAGACGCCCCTCCCGGCTGCCCCGCAGGAGACGGCGGCCGATGGCCGTTTCCTCCAAATGGCTTCCGCCTCGCCGAAGGGCGCCCGCTGAAAGGCGACATCCTCCTGGCGCTCCGTCTCCACCCCACCCGCTCCGAACATCACCACGGGGCCGAAGGGGGGATCCCGATCGGCGCCGATGATGCGCTCCAGGCCCGGTGGGGCCCCGCGCTGAATCCGCGCACATTTCGTGGGCCGGATCCGCTGGGAGAACGCGTCCCGCACCCCGTCCAGCGTCCGGAGGTTCGGGATCGCCCCGCCCCCCGCGCCTTTGTAGACCAACCCGGGGGCCACCCGCTGCAGGTCCGCTGGATCGCCCAGGCGCTCGGCCAGCGCCATCGCCTCATCAGGGGTCGCGGCCCACCCGGAAGGGAGCACGGGCAGGCCCCACGCCGCCAGCTCCGCTCCCGCTCGGGGATCCAGCCGATCATTCCCCCGCGCCACCGCCTCGTGAAGCACACAGGCCGCCTGCCCTCAATCGACCGGAAGCGCGGGCGCTATGGGCTCCCGCAGACGACGCCGGCGCTGCGCCCACTCCCGCAGGACCCCCGGGGCAAAGGCCGCTCGACGAGGTCCCCGCCCAAAATCTCAACGAATGCTTGGAGGGATGTATTGTTCGCGCGCGCGTTTTCCCCAACATTGATCAGCAAAAATGAGCGCGCCCTTCCTTGCGTGTGGGTTTGTCCCAAGATGGTCAGGAGCCCAGAGGCCAGGCCGTAAAGGGGGCCAGACCGCAAACCGCCTGGCAGAAAACCCGCAGGCGCTGGAAGCGACCTCTCTCCCTCAGCCGCCTTTCGGGAACACGATGGACAGGGGCGGAGCTGAAAGCTTCAGCGCCCCCCTTCTGCGCTGCTGCTGCTCTTTGTGTTCCTGCAACTTGACGAATTCCCAGCAGGACATGATAGGATACGGGCCTCAGAAAATTCCACGGAGGGGATTCTTCATGGTGCTCAGCGATCTTCTGATCCCGGCCGCGCTACGCCGGACCCGGGCGCAGCGGCTGTTCGCAGACATCGCCCTGATCTTAGGCGGCAGCCTGCTCACTGCGCTGATGGCCCGCGTGGCCATCCCCTTGCCCTTCACCCCGGTGCCCATCACCGGCCAGACCTTCGCGGTGCTGCTGGTGGGGGCCGCCCTGGGGAGCTGGCGGGGGGGCCTCAGCATGGTCGCCTATCTCCTCGAGGGGGCCCTCGGTCTGCCGGTGTTCGCCGGGGGAGCGGCCGGGCTGGCTCGATTGGGGGGACCGACGGGGGGCTATCTCATCGGGTTTGTGGCCGCGGCGTTCGTCACCGGCTGGCTGGCGGAACGGGGATGGGACCGACGGCCGGCGACGACAGCCCTGGCGATGCTGGCGGGCAACGCAGTCATCTACCTGTTCGGCCTGCCGTGGCTAGCCGGGTTCGTCGGAGGCTTCTTGGGCCCGAAGGGCGCGCTGGCCCTAGGGCTACTTCCCTTCGTGGTGGGTGATCTTCTGAAACTCCTCCTGGCGACCATCGCCCTCCCCTCTGCCTGGTTCCTCGTCCGCCGCGTCCGCGCCTTGTAACGGATACGGGCTTCCCGGAAAGCGGCGGGGGTGCGGCGTTTCCCTTGCGCCCCCGCCGCGGCTTTCCTCACCCACCCTGTGAAGTTGAGCCTTCCGATGCTCCGGAGGACAATCCGCCTCGGGAAAATGAAACGGAGCCGGACAAGCAAGATGGAGCGCGAGGGGAAGCCATCCGCGATCTCCGAAGTGGAACGCGCCATTGGGGAGGCGTTGCTGCGTTGGTATGAAACCCGGCATCGCGACCTGCCCTGGCGGCGGCGGCAGGATCCCTATGCCATCTGGGTGGCGGAGGCGATGCTGCAGCAGACCCGGGTGGAGACGGTCATCCCTTATTACGAGCAGTTCCTGGCCCGCTTCCCCACGCTCCGGGACCTGGCCGCCGCGCCCCTGGAGGAGGTGCTCAAGGCCTGGGAGGGGCTGGGCTACTACGCCCGGGCCCGCCACCTGCACGCGGCGGCCCGCCGCCTGATGGAAGAACGCGGCGGGGAGTTCCCCCGCACCCTGGTGGAGTGGCGGCGCCTGCCAGGGGTCGGCCCATATATGGCCGCCGCCATCTTGAGCATTGCCTTCGGCCAGGACATCGTTGCCCTGGACGGCAACGCCATCCGCGTGCTCGCCCGCCTGTTTTCCTTCGATCAGGACCCCCGACGCGCTTCGGGCTGGCGGCAACTCCAGCAGCGGGCACAACGCCTGCTCCCAGCCGGACGGGCTGGAAGCTTTAATCAGGCCCTGATGGATCTGGGAGCCACCCTTTGCACGCCCAAATCCCCGCGCTGCTCGGAGTGCCCCCTGCAAGCCTTCTGCGCGGCCTACGCCCAGGGGAACCCAGGGGCCTTCCCGGTCCGGGCCCCCCGGCGGGCGCTCCCCCATTATGACGTGACAGCGGGGGTGATCGAGGTGGACGGCCAGGTGCTGATCGCCCAACGGCCTCTGCAGGGCATGCTGGGGGGATTGTGGGAGTTCCCCGGGGGGAAGGCGGAGCCTGGGGAGAGCCTGGAGGACTGCCTGCGCCGGGAGCTCCGGGAGGAGCTGGGGATCGAGGTCGAGGTGAGAGAGCCCCTGATGACCCTCCGCCACGCCTACACCCATATGCGCATCACCCTCCACGTCTTCCGATGCCGCATCCGCTCCGGCGCCCCGCAACCCATCGGCTGCGCCGACGTCCGCTGGGTTCCCATCGCCGAGCTGGACCACTACGCCTTCCCCCGCACGGATCAGCGGATCGTGGAATGGCTGCGGCACGAAGCGCCTTCGCTGCTCACCCGTTGGACCACGGATCAATCGCAAACTTGAACCCCTGGCGGCGCTCCATCCGCTCGAAGGCCTCCAGCAGGCGTGGGAGAGGAAGCTCCCCGCTGATCAGGAGATCCACCGGGATCTGCCCGGCGCGCAGCAAGCTTAGGGCGGCACGGACAAAACGGGGGTGGTGGTGGAAGATCCCGCGCAGGGTGAGCTCCCGGTAGTGGAGACGAGCGGTGTCGAAGGAGGCCCGCGTGCCGACCGGGCAGCCGCCGAACAGGATCACGCGCCCGCCCGGCCGCGCCAGCTCCGCAGCCGCCTCCCAGGCCTCCACCCGCCCGACCGCCTCGATGACCACATCCGGCAGCTCCCCGAACGTCTCGGCCAGCCGGTCCTCTAGGGCGTCCCGCGGATCCAGCAGGAAGTCCACGCCGATGGATCGGGCGGCCTCCCGGCGCTCGGGATGGGGATCCGCCAAGGCCACTGCGGCGCCCCGGAGCTTGGCCAGATGGGCCAGCATCAGGCCCAGGGCGCCGCCTCCCAGCACCAGCACGGTCTCCCCGGGCCGGATCTCCGCGGCCTCAACTCCCCGGAGGGCACAGGCCAGGGGCTCCACCAGGGCCGCGGCGGCCGCAGGCAGGGAATCCGGGATCGGATACAGGTTCACCCGGACGATGGGGGCGGGGATGCGGGCATACTGGGCAAAGGCCCCGAAGAAGAACGTGAGGTGAGGGCAAAGGCTGAACTCCCCCCGCTGACACATCCGACACGATCCACAAGGCGCGGAGTTGGCCGCCACCACCCGCATCCCGGGCCGGAAATCCGTCACCCCCTCTCCCATCGCGACCACCTCCCCGGCCACCTCGTGGCCGAAGGGAGAGGGCAGCGGGCCCAGGGCCGGATGCCGGCCCCGCCGGAAGATCTTCACGTCGGTCCCGCAGGTCAGCGCCCGCTCCACCCGGATCACCACCTCGCCCGGCCCGGGCTCCGGCACCGGCACCTCCTCCAGCCGCAGATCCCCTGGCCCATGCAACCGAGCCGCCAGCATCCGTTCCGGCATGGCCCCCTCCGGATACGAGACGAATGCGATCCATCGGAAGGATCAATTACCGTCGGAGCAGCTTTCGCCGCGACCCGTTGCGAGATCAAAGACAGGGTTCGGGGCCAAAGCCCCTCCTACAGGAAGACTCCCATTGCTCCGGATTTGCGCGAAGCCCTGAAAGAGATGCACAATGAACCCACGGATGCGTTTATGATCTTCCCTCACCGAACGGGGGGCAGCAAGATGGCAGAGATCCGAGAGAAAGTGATCCTCCGATCCGGCCAGCGGATCCCCTTTGACGCCCGGTCCTTCCGTTGGGAAGGCGTCGAACCTGAGGCCTATAAATTCAGCCTGGGGGAGGCCCGTGGGATGGGCTGGCGGGGGATCACCCGATTCACCCTGGGCGGCCCCCCGGAGATCCCCTGCCGGTTCCAGATGCGTTACTTCGAGCTGGCCCCCGGCGCCTACTCCAGCCTGGAGAAGCATCAGCACATCCACCTGATCATTGTTATCCGGGGGAAAGGGAAGGCCCTGGTTGGGCCGGAGGTCTTCGAGGTCGCCCCCTTTGACATCGTCTACGTTCCCCCGGAGGTCCCCCATCGCTGGATCAACGATGGCGACGAGCCCTTCGGGTTCCTCTGCGCGGTGGACGCCGAGCGCGATCCCCCGCGCCCGGTCGACGGGGAAGAATGGAAAGCCCTTAAGCAGAACCCGAAGACTGCGCCCTACGTGTTCTGACGAGTGAAAGGCCGGCGAGGAAGAAGAGGTTGGGTGCTCCTGAGGCTTCTCTGCCTCTCACTGGAACGGATACACTAGGACCTTTAACGCCTCGTAAGATCGCATGGCCCGATATCCCTGTGGGGCCTCCTCCAGAGGCAGGCGGTGGGTGATCAGGGATTCCACCGGCAAGCCTTCCGAGAGGAGGGCGAGGGCCTCGCGCATATCCGGAGGGCCCGCGGAGTAGCTGGGGATCACCCGGATCTCGCGGAAATAGAGCGTGTGGACGTCCAGCGGCCAGCGGGCCTCGGGGGGCGTGGGCGTGAACAGCAACAGCGCCCCTCCCGGCGCCGCGAGGGACCATCCGAGCGCGATGGCCTCTACCGAGCCGGGGCCGACGACGACCAGGTCTGCCCCCCAGCCCTCGCTTTCCTCCCGGATCCGCTCCGCTGCCTCCTCGGGAGATACCGGGAGGATCCCGAACCGGGCGCCGACCTCCCGGCGGGTAGGAAGCCGCTCGATCCCCCACACGCGTTCGGCCCCCCACCGTAGGGCCACCATCCCGTGCAACAGCCCCATCACGCCGAGCCCGATCACCGCCACCCGGTCTCCCCTCCGCAGCCCGGCCCGCCGCAGGGCTTTCACCACCGTCGCCAGGGGCTCGGTGAAAGCGGCGACCTCATTCGAGACATGGTCGGGGATCGGAAGGAGATCCCGTTCCACCACCGGCGGGGGGACGATGGCGTAAGTGCTGAGGCCGCCGGGGATCAGGCGGGTGGACCGCCAGGTGGGACAGTGCACGTAATCGCCTCGTTGACAGAACCGGCACGCGCCGCACGGCGCATGGTGGTGCACCACCACCCGCTCCCCGCCCTGAAAGGCAGTGACCCCGGGGCCCACAGCCAACACCTCGCCGACCAGCTCGTGACCGGGGGTGAAGGGGGCCTTCTTCGCCATATACCAGTCCATGATCTCCCCGGAGCACAGCCCGCAGACCCGAATGCGCAACAGCGCTTCTCCTTCTGCGAGAGGCCGCAGGGGGACTTCCAAGACCTGCAGGTCCTCACGGCTGTGATAAATCAGGGCCCGGGCGTGGGAGATCATTCCCCTTCCTCCGATTGTCGTTCTGCCAACCACACCTTGTTCGGGATCACGCAGAGGAAGCCGAAGGGCTCCTCGCCGATGTTGACGAACTGATGGACCTCATGGGGGGCAATGTAGATCACGTCCCCGGGCCCCACCTCGAAGCGCTCTTCTCCCAGCTGCACCTGGGCACGGCCTCGCAGGACCACTACCCCGCGGTCGTGCGGATGGCGGTCTAAGGAGGACCGGCAGCCGGGCGGGAGCTCGAAGTAACGGATCACGAAATAGGGCGCCCGTTCCCGCGGGCCGATCAGCACCCGCCGGGAGCCGCACACGTCATCTGGCCCCGCGTAAGGGACCACAGGCACCCCCTCCCAATCCCATCCACCCAGCTTCCGTCGATGCACAACACCCATTTCAAACAGCCTCTATTTGGATTGCTAAACATCCTAACATGACTCAACCCCCGTGTTAGGCAACCAGGGGGTTGGGCCACCTCGATCCCAACCCCCCGGAGCTGCTGTATTCCAAAACGCAGGGCCTTTCATCCCTCAGCCGGAGCCCCTGCAGCGATCTCCCACGCCTTGGAGTTCCGCTGATAGAGGAAAAGGGCCACTGCCAGAAGGGCCAGCAGGACCAGAAGCCCGATCGCCCCGGCCAGCTGCACCGCGCTGACGAAAACAAACGGAGGCCAGAGGAAGCCGTCGGCGATGCTGGTGATCCGCACGGCGCCCTCCGGCATCGCAAAGCCCGATGCCACGGCCGCCGAAGTGAACAGATCCGCCATTGCGGTAGCGATGTAAAAACCTACAGCCAGCGTGATCGTGCCCGCAATGATCATGCGGAAAATGTTCCCTCGCATCAGAGGGGCAAACATCGCCACCACGAAGGGGATCACCGCCAGGTCTGCAAAGAGGATCACCCGGTTGCCGGGCAGGATGGTGCTGAGCAGGATCGCCACCGGCACCAGGACCAGGGCGCTCGAGATGGCCGCCGGATGGCCGATGAGAATCGCCGAATCCAGCCCGATGTAAATCTCTCGACCTCCGGCCCGTCGCCGCATGAATTCCCGCGCCGCCTCCGAGACGGGGATCAGGCCCTCCATCAGGATCTGGACCATCCGCGGCAGAAGCAACATCACCGCCGCCAGGTTCATCGCCGTCCTGAGGACCTTCACCACCACCGTCTGGACATCACCGGCGTTATAGAAGCCCAGGATCCCAAGCACCAGCCCGATGAGCAGCCCCAAAATCACCGGCTCCCCCGCGACGCCCAGCCGACGGCGGATCGCATCCGGATCCGCCTGTACCTCCCGCAGACCAGGGATACGGTCAATGATTCGGTTCACGATGATGGCGATAGGCACTCCGGGGGCGGTGGTCAAGTGTGGAATGGAGATCCCAGGCAGGCCATAGAAGCGTTGAACCGCAGGGGATGTCCAGTCAGCGAAGAAAAGGGCCAGTGCTGCCGCGATCGCCGCCCCCCCAAGGCCTAGGAGCAGGTTGCCCGTAGCGGCAACGATGAGAGAGCCGATGAAAGCGAAATGCCAGTAGTTCCAGATGTCGATATTTAACGTCTTGGTGAGGCGAGCCGCCAGCATCAGGATGTTGATGACCAGGGTGAGCGGAATCACCCACAGGCCGACCGCCGAACCGAAGGCGATCGCTGCCGCCGACGGCCACCCCACATCCACCACGTCCCGCTGGATGCCGGTGTTCTTCACGATGGCCTGGGCGACCTCGGAGAGATTGGTCCACATCAGGCCGATGACCAGGTTGATCCCGATGAAGGCGATGCCGATGGTCACGCCCGCCCGGAAAGCACGACCCGGCTGCGCCCCCAACGCGACGGCGAACAGGAAGATAATGATCGGCAACGCGACCGTGGCTCCCAGGTTGTCAATGATCGCCCTCAACGTGCTCAGGAAGACCTCCATGGCTGCCTCCCTTTGAGAATGTGGGGATCTTAGGCTCACGACTGCGCTCCGTCTTGAACGCAACATCCGCAAGACTTGCCTCGATCACCTCCTTTCTGTTGTGGAGGAACCAAAGACACAAAAATGAGGACGCTTCACACATCCAGGCGCCGAAGCGCCCCGAGAAAACTACCCCCTACCCGGAGCGGCCCAGGATCTCGGCAATCTTATCCAGCGTCTCATCCTTCCCAATGCCCGTCAGGAAGGCCAGCGTCTCGATCACTGGAACCCCGAGGTCCGCAGGCACCGGGGTGGTGGTCACCACCAAATCGAAGTCCTTCGCCAGCGCGGGAACCTCTGCTGCTTTGCATTGACGGGTGATCACAGAGATGCCCCTCGCGGCAAGCCCCTCCTCGATGGCTTTCGCCACAACCGTGGATGTGGCGATCGCCGTGCCACACGACACCAGCACACGTTTGGGTTGGGCCATAGTCACCTCCTTGTTATAACTGAGAAGGTCGAGCGCCTGGATCAGATCCTCGGCTGTTTTTGCCTCGTAAACCCTACGCACGCGCTGGGGTTCCTGGAAAAAAGCCGCCAGGCGTTGCAACATCTCAATCTGGGCATGCGGCTGGTTCAAGGCCATCAAGATAACAATGGAAACCGGCACTGCTTCCTCTGGGTTCACCATGTTGCGGAAATCCACTGGCCGAGCAAGGGTCGCGATGGCCAGGGCTGGCGCGATCACGTGCGTCACATCTGCGTGAGGGATCGCCACATGCAAATCCCCAGCCAGCCGGAGACCCGTCGGATAAGTCCGCTCCCGCTCCAGCACCGCTTCTGTGAAAGAAGAGCTGACCAACCCGTCGGCTTCCAGCCGGGCGGCCAGCTGACGGATCACCTCCTCCACAGAGAAGGCCTCCATCCGCAGAACCACCAGCCGATCCGACAGAGCCACTTGTTGCGTTTCGGCAGACGGTTGAGCAGGAGGCTCCGTCATGGAATCCCCCTTATCCCAGCAGGATGCCAGGGTGTTCCAAAACCCGGCGCAAGTCGTCCAGGAACTGAGCCGCCTGGGCGCCGTCCACGATCCGATGGTCCGCCGTCAGGGTGAAGGTGGCCACCGGGCGCACCGCCACCCCATCCCCCTCCCCGACCACCGGTCGCTTTGCCACCCGTCCCACCGCCAGGATGCCCGCCTGGGAGGGGTTCAGGATCGCCGTGAACCGATCGATCCCATACATCCCCAGATTCGACAGGGTGAAGGTTCCCCCCTGCACGTCCTCCGGCCGCAGTCGACCCTCCCGCGCCCGCCCGACTTTCTCCTCCAGCATGCCAGCGATCTCCCGCACTCCCCGCCGGTCCGCCTCAAGGATCACAGGAACCACCAGCCCATCGGGAACGGCCACCGCCACCCCGATGTTCACGTCCTCCCATTCCAGGATCTCCTCGCCCTCCAGCGTCGCGTTGAGGGCCGGATGCCGCCGTAGCGCCCAGGCGCAGGCCTTCACCAGCAGCGCGGTGAGGGTCACCCGGGGCCCTCCCTCCCGCTCCGACCAGGCCGCAAGGTCCTCCACCATGGCCATCGTCCGGCTCATCTCCACATCCACGCTGACCGTGAATTGCGGCGCCTCCCGGACGCTCCAGCTCATCCGCTCCGCGATGGTCCGCCGCATCCCGGTCAGCGGCACCCGACGGCGGATCGCCGGACGGGCCGGGGCCTCCGGAGGGACGGCGCGGCGCAACGCCTCGGCCGCCCGCCGCACATCGGCGGATTGAATCCGCCCACCCGGGCCGGTCCCCTCCACCTGCCGCAGATCCACCCCCAGCTCCCGGGCCAGTCGCCGGGCCGCCGGGGCCGCCTTCACCTGCCCCTCTGCGGCGCGTTGGGCCAGGAACGCCTCCACGTCCGCCTTGGTCACCCGTCCCCCCGGGCCGGTGCCTGGCACCGCCGAGAGATCCACCCCATGGGCCTGGGCGATCCGCTCCGCCACCGGCGTGGCCCGCGGGGCGCCAGTCGGCGAGGCAGCCGGCGACGCGCCCAGGGCGCTCTCTCCAACTTCCCCAGGCAGAAGAATGTAGGCAATGGGCTGGCCGATGGGCACCACCTCCCCTGGACCCGCCTGGATCCTCACGAGGGTCCCGCTGGCTGGCGCCTCCACCTCCATCGCCACCTTGTCGGTCTCCACCTCCAGGAGGGCCTCGCCCTTGGCCACCGGCTCTCCTTCCTGCTTCAGCCAGCGGAGGATCTTCCCGCTCTCCTGGGCCATCTCGAATTTGGGCATGATCACGGGGACCGGCATCGCCCTTCCCCCTGGATCAGAGCATGAGCCGCGCCAGCCGGCGCGCGGCCTCCACGATGTCCTCCATCTGGGGGACAGCTGCCCGCTCCAGCCGGGGATGATAGGGGATCGGGACGTCCGCGCCGCCCAGGCGGACGATGGGAGCCTCCAGATAGGCGAAGGCTTCGCTTTGGGCGACCGCAGCCGCCAGCTCCCCGCCGAAGCCGCCCGGCAGCGGCGCCTCGTGCACGATCAGCAGCTTCCCTGTTTTCTTCACCGAGGCGATCACGGTCTGCGCATCATAGGGCTTGAGAGTGCGCAGATCGATCACCTCCGCCTCGATCCCCTCCGCCGCCAGCCGTTCCGCCGCCTCCAGGGCCCGCAACACCGCGATGGAGTAAGCGACGATGGTGAGGTGGCGCCCTGGCCGCCGCACGATCGCTTGCCCCAGGGGAACGAGATACGGCCCCTCCGGCACCGGCCCACGGGTTCGATAGAGGAGCTTGTGCTCCACGAAGATCACCGGGTTGTCGTCGGCCAGGGCGGCCAGCAGCAGCCCTTTGGCATCATAGGGGGTTGCAGGCGCCACCACCTTCAGCCCGGGCACGTGCACAAACCACGCCTCTAGGCTCTCGGAGTGTTGAGCCGCCGCCCCTGTGCCGGAGCCTGCAGGGAGCCGCAGCACTACGGGAACCTGGGCCTTGCCCCCGAACATGTAGCGGACCTTGGCGGCCTGGAGGACAGTTTGCTCCATGGCCAGGGTCACGAAGTCCATAAACTGCATCTCCACGATTGGGCGCATGCCGGTGAGGGCGGCCCCCACCCCGGCTCCCACAATGGTGTTCTCGGAGATCGGCGTATCCCGCACCCGATCCGGCCCAAACCGCTCGATCAGCCCCTGGGTCACCCCAAAGGCCCCGCCATAGACCCCGATGTCCTCGCCCATCAGGAAGACCCGCTCGTCGGCCGCCATCGCCTGGGCCATCGCCTCCCGCAGGGCCTCCGCATAGGAAAGCTCCCGCCTCCCCACTGGCGGCTCGACCGGGATCTCCAGGCCAAAGGCCCGCCGGATCCAGCGGGGAGGGAAGAGCGGGTCCTCGGCGTAGACGCCTTCGGTCAACTGCGCCACATGGGGCTCTGGATCTCCTTCAGCAGCCTGCAGGGCATCTGCGACCGCCTGCCGGGCCCGCTCCTCCAGCGCTGCCGCCTCGGCCTCCGAGAGCCATCCCCGGGCGATCAGCCCCTCGCGGAGCCGAGCGATGGGATCGCGGGCCATCCAGGCCTGCACCTCGTCCTTCGTGCGGTAGACCTGGCGGTCGCTCTTGGAGTGTCCCTTGTAGCGATAGGTGATCGCCTCGATGAGCGCGGGGCCTTCCCCCCGCCGGGCCCGCTCCACCGCCGACCGGACCGCTCGATACACCGCCACCACGTCCATGCCGTCCACCGTCTCCCCGGGGATCCCGTAGGCCGCCGCCCGGTCCGCCACCCGGGGCGCGGCCATGGCCTGTCGGAGCGGCATCGACATGGCGTACTGGTTGTTCTCGCAGAGGAAGACCACCGGCAGCCGCCAGATGGCGGCCATGTTCAGGCCCTCGTGGAAATTGCCGTGGTTGGCCGCCCCATCGCCGAAGAAGCATAGCACCACCCGGTCCTGCCCCTGCATGCGGATGCTGAGCCCTGCCCCTACGGCAATGGGAATCCCTCCGGCGACGATGCCGTTGGCCCCCAGGTTCCCCCGCTCCAGATCCGCCAAGTGCATCGAGCCGCCGCGTCCCCGGCACACCCCCGTCTCCTTCCCCAGCAGCTCCGCCAGCATCGAGCGCAGGTCCTGCCCTTTGGCGATGGCGTGGCCATGACCCCGATGGGTCGAGGTGATGTAATCCTCGGGACGCAGGGGGGCGATGGCCCCCACGGCCACCGCCTCCTGGCCGATGGAGAGATGCATGGTGCCGTGCATCTTGCCGGCCGCGTAGAGCTGCTCCACGGTCTCCTCGAAGATCCGGATGAGGAGCATCTGGTAGAGCCACTCGATCAGGCGCTCGCGAGGGAGATCGAGCGTCGCGTCGAGAACGGACGTCGTCGGCGCTTCACGCATAGGCCAGCGCTCCTTCCATGGCAAGGACGGCCTCCGCCGCCTCCGCGTCGGTGACCAGCACGTCCACATAGCCGCCCCGCAGCGCCGCTTGGATCGCCGGGGCCTTCGCTGCGCCCCCAGCCACGGCGATCACCGTGGGGATCCGGCGCAACGCCTCAAGCTCCAGGCCGACCACCCGCCGGTTCAGCGGATGGTCCAGGGGGTTTCCCGCTGCGTCCAGCGCCCGGGCCAGCACATCCCCCACGGCCCCGGCGGCCCGGAGCGCCTCCAGCTCCGCCTCCGCGAGGTAACCTGCCCGCCGCAGGCTGGAGAGTCGAGGGTCCACCGAGCCGATTCCGATCAGAGCCACATGGACCTTGCGGGCCAGGGCCAGGGTCTCGGCGATGGTCCGCTCGTGCCGCAGGGCCTGGGCCACCGCTTCGCTTTCCACCAGCAGGGGAGCGTGGAGGTGACGGACCGGGGCCTCCAGCTTCTCCGCCAGCCAGCGGGCGAGCTCCGGCCCATCGATCATCGGGTCGCCGGCGCCCAGGGCGCCGATGATCTGGATCACCTGAGCGCCCTTCAGCGGGATCTCGGGCATCGCCCGCACCACCTCATAGACGGCCGTGCCCCAGCTCACCCCGATGCGGATCCCCGGGCGCAGCCGGCGTTGCAGCGCCCGCGCCCCCAGCTCCCCCAGCCGGCGCAACCGCAGGCGGTCATCCGCAGGAGGGTTGCCCAGCACCCAGGCCTCCCGAAGGGAGAAGGCCGCGCGCAGCGCTTCCTCCAGCCGGGGATCGGTCTTCAGGGGATGCCGGATCCGGATCTCCACTAGGCCCCGGGCCCGGGCCTCCTTGAGGTAACGCGAGACCATGGAACGCGAGCACCCCAGCCGCCGGGCGATCGCCCCCTGATCCAGCCCCTCCTCGTAATACCAGGACGCAATCTGGGCCAATCGCTCGTCATCCATGGGGATTGACAAAGTTGAGCACGGAGTCACCTTTATTATATGGGCTGGACAGGGGTTGTCAAGGGGGAGCAGCGGTGGGCGTGGCCGAGGCGACCCCAACGGCCTGTGGCATAAAATGAAAGGGGTCGATGCGGAAGGGAGGAGGAGATGTCGCAAGGCTGCGAACGATGCTGCGTGGACGTCCCGGAGGAGGCGGGAAAGGCACGTGAGGGCCGCCCAGGAGCCGGCCCTGTGATCGCGGAGGTGGGCGCCCGGGCCTCCGCGGCCTTCGCGGGCCTTCTGATGCTGGTCCTCCTCATCGTCGTCGGGGAGCGACTGGGATGGTTCCATCTTCTCGAATCCCGGATCCCGTGGCCCTTGTGGGCCAGCGGGACGCTCCTGGCCGGCTTCCCGGCGTTCCGGGATGTGGCACGGGCGGCCCGCCGGGGGCGGGTGACTCCCCACACCCTGATGACGGCGGGGGTCCTCGCCACCGCTCTTGTGGGGGAGTGGTCGAGCGCCCTCGTGCTGGCGCTCTTCATGCGGATCGGCGAGGAAGTCGAGCGCCTCACGGTGGAGCAGGCCCGCCGCGCCATGCGGTCCCTCCTCGCCCTGCGGCCCCAGCGGGCGCGGGTGCTCCGCGCTGGGGAGGAACGCGAGGTCCCGGTGGAGGCGGTGCAGCCGGGCGAGGTGGTGGTCGTGCGGCCCGGCGAGCGGATCCCGGTGGACGGCGAGGTGATCGAGGGACACGCCACGGTGGACCCGAGCGCCCTCACCGGGGAGGCGATGCCCGTAGAGGTAGGGCCGGGGGATCGGGTTTGGGCCGCCTCGATCTGTCAGCTCGGGAGCCTGCGTGTCCGGGCGACGTCGGTGGGGGCGGATACCACCTTCGGTCGGGTCCTGCGCCTCGTGGAGGAGGCGGAGCAGAGCCGGCCCGAAGTCCAGCGGCTCGCCGATCGAGTGGCGACATGGTATCTGCCGGTGGTGGCAACGGTTGGGCTCCTCACGCTGGTGCTGCGGCGCGATCCGCTGGCCATGGCCGCGGTGTTCGCGGTGGCCTGCACGTGCGCCTTCGCCCTCGCCACCCCGGTGGCGATGCTCGCGGCCATCGGCGCCGCCGCCCGCCGGGGCCTCCTCATCAAGGGCGGTCGCTTCCTTGAAGTCCTCGCCCGGGTGGAGGTGCTCCTGATCGACAAGACGGGGACGGTGACCCTCGGCCGCCCGCAGGTGACCGACGTGATCCCCCTCGACGGGTGGCGGGAGGAGGAGGTGCTGGCATTCGCCGCCGCCGCCGAGCGGGACTCCGAGCACCCGCTCGCCGAGGCCGTGCGCGCCCTCGCCCGGGAGCGGGGCGTCCAGGTTCCGGCGGTCGAAACCTTCGAGGCCCTGCCGGGGATCGGGGTGCGGGCGCAGATCGGTGGCCGCACGGTGACGGTGGGCCGGATCAAGCCGGACGGAGAGGACCGCCTCCAGGCCCTCGCCGCCCGCCTGGCGGCCGAGGGGAAGACCGTGGTCGCCGTCCGGCTCGACGGCCGGCCGATCGGGCTTCTCACCGTGCAGGACACCCTCCGTCCGGAGGTGCGCGACGTCCTCCAGGAACTCCAGCGGCTGGGGATCCGGCGGGTCGAACTCCTGACCGGGGACCGCCCGGAGGCGGCGGCGGCCGTGGCGAGGTCCCTTGGCATCCCCTTCCGGGCCGGGCTCCTCCCGGAGGACAAGATCGCAGTGGTCCGGGCCTACCAGGCCCAGGGGCGGGTCGTGGGGATGGTGGGGGA
>Ga0272447_1000032_pt1 | contig 99313 bp, 82 predicted proteins | sample YNPCB0133_FD_194589 | JGI IMG/M metagenome (GOLD analysis project Ga0272447, IMG submission 194589) | Hot spring microbial mat communities from Yellowstone National Park, WY, United States - YNP-CB-013-3 | ecosystem: Environmental > Aquatic > Thermal springs > Hot (42-90C) > Sediment | place...
CGCGGCGCAGCGCATCGAAGCGACCACTGCCCCGCAATGAAGGGGATTGAAACTTGGTACGCGCCTGCGCTTCCTGCCGTGCCTGTTCTTGAAGCGACCACTGCCCCGCAATGAAGGGGATTGAAACTTCCGTACCAAATGATGAACGTTTCCATAGTTGTTCGCTCCGAAGCGACCACTGCCCCGCAATGAAGGGGATTGAAACTGGTGAGATTTTGTTGACCGCTTTAGGAGAGCGGTTGAGAAGCGACCACTGCCCCGCAATGAAGGGGATTGAAACTTGAACCGTGTCATTAGAAGGGTAGGCGGCGATTAAGAAGCGACCACTGCCCCGCAATGAAGGGGATTGAAACCCTCAGTGAACGATCATTGTCAGCGCCGTCAGAAAGGAAGCGACCACTGCCCCGCAATGAAGGGGATTGAAACACAACATTTCGTTGTAGGCCGACACGAAATCATCACGTGAAGCGACCACTGCCCCGCAATGAAGGGGATTGAAACATGTCGACCCGCGCTTCCGCGATGTCGGCTCCGAGTCGGAAGCGACCACTGCCCCGCAATGAAGGGGATTGAAACCTTCTTCTCTTTCTTGTTGGGCTTCTTGTTGGGGGTGGAAGCGACCACTGCCCCGCAATGAAGGGGATTGAAACTTCCGTACCAAATGATGAACGTTTCCATAGTTGTTCGCTCCGAAGCGACCACTGCCCCGCAATGAAGGGGATTGAAACCTTTGGGACGAGAACCCTTTCGGGGTCCCGTCCCAGTGAAGCGACCACTGCCCCGCAATGAAGGGGATTGAAACACGTGCGGCAGGCGATGCATGCGGTGCACCGGGCGCCGTCGAAGCGACCACTGCCCCGCAATGAAGGGGATTGAGACGAAGAGAGAGGAGATAGAAGGCAGGAAACAGAGAGCAGGGAAGCCGCCCCTGCCACGTAGGGCAGAGGATTGCCGGGGGCGCAACCGCGCGGCGCCCTCGTGGTACGTGGCGCTGCCTGGCCGCATCGCCTTGCCGAAGCCGCCACTGACCTGCAAGGCAGGGGAGTACCCCTTCCACAGGCGGTCTGGACCGGGGAGGATGTTTTGGCAAACCCCTGTGTGCTATCTCCCGTTTCAGCTATCAGGACGCTCAAACTCCCCCTTCTCCCCGTGTAGGAGAAGGAGGTGGGGGATGCTCACAAGGGTAGATGTTTTGGCAAGCCCCTGCGCGCCATCTCCTGTTTCAGTCATCAGAATGCCAAACTCCCCCTTCTCCCCTCGTGGAAGAAAGGGGCAAGAGGAGATGAGGGGCAAAAGCGCACAAGAATGAAGCAATTCCGCTCGGGGTCTATGGATTTCTCGCCGATGTCATCGCCGATCTCTGGCGCAACTAGCTCCAGAATGCATTTCCGCAACGGCAATTTAAGGTTGGTGTGACTGACCGAGATGCCAGTCCAGAAGTGTATGCCGTGCAGGCGTAATCTCAGAACGATCTGTGACGTAGAAGCACCCGCGGAGAATGCTCTGATTGGATCGCACCTCCGAGACACACGCGACGACCAGGAGATAAACAACGAACGTGCATCTACCGCACTGCCTGACGATAGACCCACTCTACCGCATCCAGCATACGCTCACGTGAGAAGAGCGTCCGCGCGCGATGTATAGCTGCCTCACTATACGTTGCACGCAGCGTCGGGTTGTCCAGCAACCGGCGGATCGCCTCCGCCAGCGCCGTCACATCACCTGGCGGAACAACCAGCCCTGTTTCGTTATGGACATTCACAAAATCGGTGCCGGTTCCCAGGGCAGTGCTGATGCACGGCAGACCGCTTGCGAGCGCTTCTGCCAGCACAATGCCGAATGCCTCGGCGCGCAGATGCGATGGGAGCACGAAAACATCCGCCTGACGATAAAGCTCCGGAAGATCTTCGTCTGTGACGTCCCCCAGAAAGCGTACCCGATCACCCAACCCGGCATTGGCAACCTGTCGCTCCAGTCGCGTGCGCTCTGGTCCGTTCCCGGCAATCCAGAGTTCCGCTCCTTTGACCTGTCGCAGCGCCTCTATCAGGAAATGCAGCCCCTTGTAGTACCGCAGTCGCCCGACGAAGAGCAGGCGCGGCACGGCGTTGGCGCGTCTGTCGCTGGGAGTGAACCGCGTGACATCGACACCGATTGGAACAACCTCGCATTTTGCAGCATAGGGGCGAAGAAACGGCGACGAGGCGATGTACCCAGGACTGGACGTGATGATCCGTGCTGCGCGTCGCAGCGTCAGTGCCAGCAGGGGGCGATAGATGTGCAGCAGACTCTTCTGCCGCACAATATCACTATGGTAATAGACAACCAGCGGCGGTGATCCGGGCAATGCCAGCGCTGCCATGTCACCCGGCGGATAGGGAAAGTGCAGATGAACAACATCGACAAAGATTGTGCGCGCCAGCGCAATCATCGCCGGGCTGAGCGGCGTCGATGCCAGGTGCAGCATCCGCGCCGCCCGGATCACGGTCAGACCCGGCGACGGTTGCTCAATCGAGGTGCGGCGATCCCTACTGGTCACCAGCACCGTCACCTGATGCCCGCGCGCGACCAGTCCTTCCGCCAGGTCGCGCACGTGCCCTTCAATGCCTCCCAGAACCGGCGGGTAGTCTTTGTAGATGTGAAGAATATGCACCGCTATGCTGCAAATGCCTGAATGAACGCCCCCATGCAGCGCATTGCCGTCCAGTAGTCGTCCAGGCGGATGTTTTCGTTCGGCGCATGCACCTGAGATCCCCGGTATCCTGTGCCGCATCCCGATGCCATGGGTGTGCCTACAGCGGTGCAAACTGGGTAGACCGGACCAGTGCCCGCCATGGTGGGGTAAATGACGGGTTCCTTGTGGTACGTCGCGCGAATGGCAGTCGTCATTGCCTGAACAACATGCGAATTGGGGTCGGATCGTCCTGGCTTCTCGTGCCCATGCTCGATGATTGCAATATCGTCAAAACCGTGTGCATTGAGATGCTGGCGCAGCGCTGCCACAACATCTGCCGGGTCCATATCGGGCACGAGACGGAAGTCGATCTTGGCGCGCGCCTCGGATGGCAGCACCGTCTTCGATCCTTCGCCGGTGTATCCGGCAAACAACCCGCAGATTGTGCAGGTAGGATTGAACAGATGCGCTTTCAGACGTTCAATGCCACGTATGCCGCCAAGAAACTGCGGAATGCCGAAATCCGCCAGCAATTCCTCGTCATCGAGCGGGATGCGTTCCAGCGCCGCCATGTCTGCTCCCGATGGCGGACGCACGCGGTCGTAAAAGCCTGGTATCAGCACACGCTCATCAGGCGCCTTGAGCGTCGCTAGCGCCCATACCAGGCGCCACGCCGGGTTGGGAACCATGGTCGCATTGGCGGAGTGCAGGTCATACGCCGCACCGCGCACCACCAGTTCAACATAGCAGATGCCCTTTGCACCGCACGCAATGGTGGGTTGCTCAAGCGCATTCACGCCGCCCGTTTCCCACAGGCACCCATCGGCGCGCAGCAGATCGGGATGGCTCTGGCAGAATGTTTCGAGATTGATCGATCCGATCTCTTCTTCCCCTTCGATCAGAAAGTTGATTCGACAGGGGAGATCGCCCTGCGTTGCGAGCCACGACTCGATTGCCTGGATACGCAGCATCAGGTTGCCTTTGTTGTCTGCAACGCCCCGCGCGTACAGTTTACCATCGCGCAGGGTCGGTTCAAAAGGCGGCGAATGCCAGAGATTAAGCGGCTCTGGCGGCTGAACGTCGTAGTGGTTGTAAACCAGCAGCGTCCGCGCGCCGTTACCGATGCTGCCGTACACCACCGGCGCAGCGCCGGGTATGCGAAACATCTCCACCTGCGCACCAAGCTGTTCGAGCCGCTGCGCAACGAGCGTCGCCGTCTCTTCAATGCCAATACCCTGAGCGGCAATCGACGGTTGACGCAGCAGTGTGCAGAGTTCATCGAAGTAGCGTCCCTTGTTCTCTTCAATGTGCGCATCGAAGCGGTTCATAGCGCGATGCCTTTCAAAGAACCTCACACAAAGGCTCTTCATCAGAAGCCGTCAGCGATCGTTTATACTGTTGGCGCGTAGTGTACCATGGTTCCTGGCTCTCAGTTCCTGGTTCCCGGTTCTCAGTTCCCGGTTCTCAGTTCTCAGTTCTTGGTTCTCAGGTCTCGGTTCTCAGTGCTCAGGTCTCAGGTCTCGGTTCCTGGTTCTCAGTTCCTGGTTCCCAGTTCTCAGTTCCCGGTTCTCAGTTCTTGGTTCTCGGTTCCTGGTTCTTGGTTCTTGGTTCTCGGTTCTTTGTTCTCGGTTCTCGGTTCTTAGTTCTTGGTTCTTAGTTCTTAGTTCTTGGTCCTTAGTTCTTAACCATGTATCACTATCCTGGCGCAATCCACATGCACACCTGCTTCTCCGACGGGAGCGGCAGCGTCGAAGACCTGGCACGCGCAGCGCGTGATGCCGGGTTGCGCTGGATCATCATCACTGACCACGATGATCTCCAGGCGAAACAGTATGAGGGCTGGCTGCACGATGTACTGGTGATCGTCGGTCATGAAATCACGCCGCCGCGTAATCATTTTCTTGCGCTTCGCGTCAATCATGTCATTGACAATCGCCTTCCACCGCAGGCATTCATTGATCAAGTGTACGACGCTGGCGGGTTCGGCGTTATTGCCCATCCTGACGAGCGGGTGAAAAACAGTTTCAAGGACATCTATCGCTGGGACGATTGGGGCATCGATGGTCCAACTGAACGCGACGGGCGCACTGTCGGGATCGAAGTGTGGAACCTGATGAGCGATTGGGGTGAGCATCTCACGCCACGCAACAAGGAACTGATCTATTTTTTTCCGCGTCTCGGCATCAGCGGTCCGACGCCAGAAACCCTGGCATGGTGGGACCGGCTCAACATGGCAGGGCGGCGCACCTTTGGTGTTGGCGGGGTTGACGCACATGCCCTCATCCGACAAACGTTCTGGGGGAAGGTTGAAGTCTTTCCCTACCGCTGGACGTTTGGTACGTTGACCAACTATGTGATCCTGCCGGAACGTTTACCGCTCGATCCGGTCGCGGCAATTCACACCATCCTCGACGCTCTGGCGAACGGGCAATCCTATTTCGTCAATCGTCTCGACGGCGATTGCCCGGACCTGATGTTTCATGCGATGCGCGGCGCCGAACGCTGGTATCCGGGCGACACCGCCAGCCTGCACGGCGGACCGCTCACCTTTGTTGCCGATGTGGGATGCGACGCTGAAGTGCATCTGATCCACGACGGACGCATCCTGGCGTGCGGACTGCGCATCCTGCGGCACTCGGTCATCATGCCCGGCGTCTATCGTCTGGAAGCGTATCGTCGAGGGATGCCGTGGCTGTACACCAATCCGGTATATGTGACAGGCAAGAGGTAAGAAGCGCGAAGCGAGGGGGAATGAGGGGCGAGGAGATGAGGCAAGGGGCGAGAGGCGGGAAGGGACATTGCAACCTCTCAAGTGTAGAGTTTTTGGGAGAGATAAGCGATGTTCTGCATTCTCATGCGCCTTTGCCCCTCATCCCCCCAACCCCCTTCTCCCACGAGGGGAGATGGGAGAGTTTGGGTATCCTGATGGCTGAAATGGGAGATGGCACGCAGGGGCTTGCCAAAAAACTTACCCCCGTGAGGACAAGGCAACGGCGCGACGTGGGGTCGTAGCGCTGCTGCGCCCGGACCGGCAGCGGGGGCACTCGTATCACGTGTATACCCGGCGCCCCCGCCGCGCCCACCACACCACTGCAGACGTACCAACCGCAGCCAGGGCGATCTGCGGCATATGAGCGCTTATCCACAGAATACTGCGCAACAGCGCGCGAAAGCGTTCGACCTGCATCACCTCACGCACCGGCAGGTCAACCGGCGCGTCCCAATCGAACGAGCGCAAACGCTCCAGATACCCTGCGCGCACACATCCTTCCAGGCTGAAGATGGCAATCGTATCGCACAAACGGTGTGCAAGGCGCAGATCGCGCGCCAGTTCTTCCCACGACAGCGGCGTGATCCGGTCAGCGCCGCCGACGCTCACCCCGCCGCCCGTGCTGCCGACTGCCAGCGCCTGCACGTCGCGCCCGTAGCTCCACAGCACGCCCGCGCCAAAGGGACGCAGAAAACTGCTATAGAGCATGGGCAGTTCGCGGTCAACCGGCACATCCAGCAACCCCGTAAGGCGTTGCAATAACGTCGCACCGATGCGCCGCTCATCGAGTGCGAATGGCAGGATGTAGCTTTCAGTCTGGTACCCGTCTGCGCGGATCCGCTCCGCCAGCGCGTGATACGCTGCAACCGCCCGGCACCGACGCTGGTGATCGAACAGGTTGCGCAGCATCACCCGCGCCAGCTGGCGACGATCCGCGAGAACAGCGCGCAGATCGCGCATGTCGAACTCGATATCCAGCCCAATCGCGCGCCAGATCAGCCCGTGTTCCGCCGTCCATTCCTGAAACGCAGCATAGCGCGCAACCGCTTCACGATAATTGTTGATATTGAACCAGTACCCCTGATCCTCTGGCAGCAACAGCCAGGCAGTTAGCGGAACGCTCGCTTCGCTCAGACGACGCAGCACCGCCGCTCGTTCCGCGCTCAGATCCAGCACACCGACGCAGACTCCTGCCTCCAGCGCCCGCACATGATCGATAACCGTCGGTTCGGCGAAAAGCCGGGCGAACGCTGCCCTCTCGAGTTCGCAGAAGAATGTCAGGCGCGGCGTTGCAGTCATTGGTTGACCCAGGCATCGGTGCGCCGCGCTACTTCTTCGTACAACTGGCGCACCTGTTCCAAACCCTCGTCGGTAACAACCGGCATATTGCGGTACACCTGCTTGTCGAGCATGCGCTCCTTGACCCCGCTGGGCCAGATGCGCCACGAGTCGTTGTCGATCACATCGGCGACCAGCAACCTGCCTGATGTGTCGCGCCCAAACTCGATCTTCAGGTCGCACAGCACGACATCCTGCGCCGCCCATGCCTCTTCGATCAGCAGAAAGACGCGCCGCGACTCGGACGCCATCTGCTCGACTTCATCGGCGCTGGCGATCCCCCGTGCAATGATCTCTTCCGGCGTTATCTGCGGATCGTGCCGCGCATCGTCCTTCAGGAAAAACTCGAGCAGCGGCGGATCGAAGCGCGTCCCTTCGGCGACATCGGGATTCCGCCGGATGTACGATCCGGTTGCGATCCGCCGGTTCACCACTTCGAGCGGGATCATGGCGCAACGGTACACAACCATCACCGATGGCTCAGGCGCTGCAACGAAGTGCGTGGCGACACCGGCATGGTTGAGCATGGTGAACACATTGGCGGTGGTGCGCCCGCTCAGCGCCCCTTTGCCGGGAATAGTATGACGACGGGCGCCATCGCCCGCGCTGATCCCATCCTTGTGAACAATGATCGCCAGCGCCGGATCGGTAGGGTGTGCGTAGACGATTTTGGTCTTGCCTTCGGCAAGTTTCTCTCCTGCGTTCATCGGTCGCTCCTTTCGCGCAGACGCGCGAGTTCCTCTTCGAGCGCCGCAACCCGCGCGGCGAGCGCCTCGGCGCGCTGTCGTTCCGCCTCGGCGCGCTGTCGCTCCACCTCTTCCGGCAGCAACACGAGTGAACCATCGGCGTGAAACAAACGCGGCCAGGTATGCTCCTCTCCCAGATACACACCCCGCCATGGACCGATCCAGAAACCGAGTTGCTCGCTCCACAACCGCCCGTGCTCGTTCGGCACCAGCGGATGGTAGCGCATATCCGGTCCCAACCGCCACCCCAGAAGACGCTCGACCTCCGGCGCAATGCAAAAGTACTCAGGAGTGCGAAACCGCTGTTCGTACAGGTCCTTCTTCGCACCAAGATCAACGCTCTCCGTACTCGGCGACAACAGTTCGATGATGACATCGGGATACCGCCCGTCCTCATCCCAGATGGCCCAGTAGAGCCGCGGCTTTGTGCCGTCCACCCCTTTCACGATATAGAGATCGGGTCCGCGGTATTCGTCGTTGCGGATCTGCTTCCAGCTGTAGTACACGAACATGTTGACGCCGATGTAGTAGTCGGTCATCACGCCGCCATGCGCCGCAACATAGGCGGCTTTGAGGATCACGGCGCTGTGCGCATGCCAGGGCGACTCCATACGTCCTCCATCGTCGTATGGCAGGTCGCCCGGCGGCGGCGAGATCAGCACCCCCCACGGCAGTTGAGTCTCGGTGTGGGGCGCTGCCGGATCGGTTGCGGTTGAAGCGCTCATTGACTGTTGCTCCTGTGCCTGCCACGTCTACACGAAGAAGTGTATCATAGAAGTGGCAGGTTGTCAAACACATGTTCGCATCAGTCGATCAACTGGACATTGCCACCAGTGACAACTTCACCGACTAGCGATGCTTCGGGAACGGCGCGCAGCGCGGCGTCGGCGGCGTCCGATGGGACGATCACCAGCATGCCGAGTCCCATGTTCAGGGTGCGGAACGCTTCGCGTTCATCGAGACCGGCAGCCTGCACCACGAGGGTGCAGATCGGCGGGATCGTCCATGTTCCGCGTCGGATGACGGCGCCACATTCTTCTGGAAGCACACGCGGCAGGTTCTCGTAGATGCCGCCGCCGGTGATGTGCGCCATTGCGTGCACCGCGACGCCGGCCACTTCGAGTTGCTCGAAGGCGTGAAGGTAGACACGGTGCGGTTCGAGCAACGCTTCGCCGATGCTCCTGCCGTTCAGTTCAGCTGGTCGTGCATCGTAGCCCCAGGCGCTGCCGGGACCCAGCACCCGCCGCGCCAGGGAGTACCCGTTTGTGTGCAATCCGCTCGACGGCAGCGCCAAGATCACATCACCCGCCGAGACGTTGCGCGGGAGCATCTGCGCCCGTCGGACGACACCGACGATCGTTCCTGCCAGTTCGAATGCTCCCTCACGGTACACATCCGGCATCTGCGCGGTTTCGCCGCCAAGCAGGACGCATCCAACCTCACGGCACGCCGCCGCAACACTCGCTACCAGCGTTGCCACGCGCTGCGGGTCGAGACGATCAACCGCCAGATAGTCGAGCAGGAACAACGGACGCGCTCCCTGCACCAGAATATCGTTGACGCAGTGGTTGACCAGATCGTAGCCGAGGGTTTCATAACGACCGAGCGCCGCCGCCACGAGCGTTTTGGTGCCAACGCTGTCAGTCGATGCCACCAGAACAATATCGTCGGTCTCCCCCCCCACGGCAGCGCGCAGATCGAAACACCCGCCGAACGCCCCTATTCCTGCCAGGACTGCAGATGAGTAGGTCGAGCGGACGGCTTCCGCCATCAACTGTCTGGCGCGCGCAGCAGCGTCGATATCGACGCCTGCCTCACGATATACGGTCATACCCATGCTCCGTCAGGGTGATTGATCGCTTCCTGTATCTTACCACGAACATGTCGCCCCTAACGCCGTGTGCTATACTGTCTGCGTCCCGCGAAATGGCGTGGAGGTGAGTCATGGCGCATAAGACGTCGAACCATCGACCTGGGCTGCTCGACCGGTTGCTGCGGATCGAGCGGGCAGAATCGCGCGATCATATCGAATCCGAAGTTGTTGAATTGCAGAATGTGTCGATCGGATCGGTCGATGCGCAAAAGGCGACAGTATCACGTGCGCTGGTACGATCAGTGACTGCGCAGGACGACGTTGCGATGACACTGAGTGGCGCGCTGTCGGTGCGTGCCAGCGGTGATGTGGGTATGACCGGGAGTGTATCTCCGCTGGTCATGGCCACGCGTGACGTGCGGCTGAGCAATTCCTCGGCAGGAGTCGTGACTGCGCGCGAGGCACGCGTTGAATCGGGCATGGTTGGGGTATTGCTGACAGGTTCGGCAACGCTCGGCGATCAGACGCACGTGGTGCTGAGCGGACGCGATGCGCTGCTGTTTGGCGCAGCCGTCGGTATCTTCTTCCCGCTGGTCGCCTACCTGCTGCGCCGTTTCGCTCCGCCGCCAAAAGAACAGGAACCACGCCCCTGGTACACACGCGCTGGTCTCTGGGCGCTGCGACAAACCATCGTGCTTAGCGGCGCTGCGCTGATTGGGTGGGTCGCCTACCGCACACTGCGCAACCATGTGACGCGCCTGCTGCCCGGTATGATCCATCGATGAACAACATGGAAACCCGGCAACAATCTGCTGTTGCTCGTCGCCGCCTGGTGGTGCGCGGTATTGTGCAGGGGGTCGGTTTCCGTCCCTTCGTCTATGGTCTGGCGCAGCGCTTCGGGTTGGGCGGGTTCGTGTTCAACGACAGCGACGGTGTCACCCTGGAGATCGAGGGTTCCATCAGCGCGCTTGATGCGTTCGAGCAGACGTTGCGCAGCGCACCGCCGCCATTGGCACGGATCGACTCGGTGATCGCCACAACGGTCGCGCCGCGTGGCGAAACATCCTTTCATATCGAGACGAGCCGCGCCGCAGCTGCACGCAATACCCTCATCTCGCCCGATGTCGCTACGTGCGATGATTGCCTGCGCGAGTTGTTCGATCCGAATGATCGGCGCTTCGGTTACCCGTTTATCAACTGTACGAATTGCGGTCCGAGATTCACAATTGTGCTCGATGTGCCGTATGACCGGGCGCAGACGACGATGCGCGTCTTTCCGATGTGCCCGGCATGCCAGGCGGAGTACGATGATCCCTTGAACCGCCGTTTCCACGCGCAACCCAACGCCTGCGCTGTGTGCGGTCCTTCACTGGCGTTTCACTGGTGGTCGTCGGTGCCGCTCCCGAACCTTCCCGCCGCTGCGTCTCCGCTCGAACAGGCGGTGGTCGCGCTAGCGCACGGCGCAATCCTGGCGATCAAGGGGTTGGGCGGGTACCATCTGGCGTGCAATGCGCTCGATCATGATGCGGTTGCGCGCCTGCGCGCCCGGAAACAGCGCGAAGCCAAACCGTTCGCGCTGATGGCGCCCGACCTGGCGACAATCCGGCGGTTATGTTATGTCAAACAAGAAGAAGCGACGCTCCTCGAAGCGCGCCAGCGTCCAATCGTGTTGCTCGACGCGCTGCCCGGTGCGCCGGTTGCACCGTCCGTTGCGCCAGGGTACACAACACTCGGCATCATGTTGCCGTACACGCCGCTGCATCATCTGCTGATGCGCGCATACGCGGCTGCAATTCCGGATCAACCGGCAGTGCTGGTGATGACCAGCGGTAACCTGAGTGACGAACCCATCGCCTATCGCGACGACGACGCCGCAATGCGACTGAGGTCGATCGCCGATGGTGCGCTGACCCACAATCGCGACATTCATATGCGCTGCGACGACTCGGTGGCGCGTATCGTTGCAGGGGGGGTGCAACTGCTGCGCCGGTCGCGTGGGTATGCTCCCGAACCGGTGACGCTGAAGCTCAACGTTCCCAAACCGCTCCTGGCAACCGGCGGGCACCTGAAGAACACCTTCTGCCTGGCGAAAGGGCGCGATGCATTTCTCAGCCATCACATTGGCGATCTGGAAAACCTGGAGACGCTGACGTCCTTCCGTGAAGGGGTGCGGCATTTTGCCAGGCTTTTCGATTGCGAACCAGAAGTTGTGGCATACGACCTGCATCCTGAGTATCTGGCGACCAAAGAGGCGCTGGCCTCGGACATTCCACTGAAGATCGGGGTGCAGCATCATCATGCCCATATTGCCAGCGTTCTGGCAGAACATGGCATCGTGGGACCGGTCATTGGCGTGGCGGCGGATGGCGCAGGGTACGGTCTTGATGGCGCAATCTGGGGATGCGAGGTGCTGATCGCCGATCTGCACGACTTCACCCGCTTTGCGCACCTGGCGTATGTGCCGTTGCCCGGCGGTGATGCAGCAGTGCGGCAGGTGTGGCGGATCGGCGCAACGTATCTGCACCGCGCCTTCGGTGATGGGTTCCTTGACCTAGACATCCCGTTCGTGCAGCGGATCGACCGCGAACAGTGGCGACTGATCGCCCGGATGATCGAACGCGGCATTAACGCGCCGCCAACCTCGAGCCTGGGACGCCTGTTCGATGCGATTGCCGCGATCGCCAGCATCCGTGATATTGCGTTGTACGAGGGACAGGCAGCAATTGAATTAGAGATGACAGCTACCCCCGATCCGCATCCGTACCCGTTTGCGTTGCTTCCGGGAACGCCAATGCGCATCGATGTCATGCCGACCATTCACGCAATTGTGGAGGATATCCGGGCGGGCGCGCCAGTCGCGCGGATCAGCGGACGATTTCACTGCACAGTAGCCGACATGCTGGCGCAGGCATGCGAACAGGCGCGCGCGACTGGCGCGCCCGATGTGGTGGCGCTCAGCGGCGGCGTTTTTCAGAACCGGCATCTGACCGAACTGCTGGTGCAACGCTTGGAACGCGCCGGTTTTCGTGTACTGCTCAACCGGCGCGTCCCGCCGAACGACGGCGGTCTCTGCCTGGGGCAGGCGGCAGTCGCCGCAGCGCGTCTGCAGGAGCGGCGCTGAAGCAATTCGCATATGCGAGAATAGTTATGGAACACACACTCATTTCACCACTCGACATGCACATCCACTTCCGCGAAGGCACCATGTTGCAGACGGTTGCGCCCCTGTCGGCGCACGACTTTGCTGGCGGCGTCATCATGCCCAACCTGGTTCCGCCGGTGGACAACCTCGAACGCCTGCTGCACTACCGGGCTGAGATTGACGCGGCGATAAGCGGCACAGGATTTACTCCCTATATGACGCTGTTCTTCCGCGCGTACAGCGAAGCTGAGCTGCGCGCTGCGCGACCCCATATCATCGGGATCAAACTCTACCCGGCAGGTGTCACGACTAACAGTCAGGCGGGGGTGCAGCGCATCCGCGACGCCGAGCCGACCCTGGCTGTGATGGAAGAACTTGGCATTCCGCTCCTCGTTCATGGCGAAACTAGCGGCTTTGTGCTTGATCGCGAGCGCGAATTCTTGCCAATCTACGCGCATCTGGCGCGGCGCTTTCCACGCCTGACTATTGTGATGGAGCATATTACCACCCGCGAAGCTGTTGCACTACTCGATGAGCACCCCAACCTGTACGCCACCATTACCCTGCACCACCTGCAGATCACCCTCGATGACGTAGTGGGTGGACTGTTGCAACCACACTTGTTCTGTAAGCCGATTGCCAAACGCCCTGAGGACCGCGACGCACTGCTCCGCGCTGCACTCGCTCCCCATCCGAAAGTCATGTTCGGCAGCGACTCTGCACCTCATCCGGTCAGCGCCAAGGAAGCTGCCGCCTGCGCAGCGGGAATTTTCAGCGCACCGGTTGCGCTGCCGCTGCTGACAGAGATCTTCGCGCAGCACGGCGCGCTCGACCGGTTGCAAACGTTCGTGTCGGACAATGCGCAGCGGATCTATGGCATAACACCACCGCAGAAAACCGTGATCCTCCGACGTGAGGAATGGAGCGTTCCGCTGCGGTACGGCGATGTGATGCCGTACTATGCCGGACGCCCGGTGCTGTGGCGAGTGGTTCTGCGCAGGATCGATCACTCTGATCGTTCGATTGAGCTTGCGCATGGTTGATAAAGCTGCACATATTCGCAAATCGTTCTGCTCCGGTTTGTTCCATCTGTCACATTGCGCCTCGTAACTTGCTGTGATACACTAAGGGTGCAGAAAACGTTAAGAATGCATTGCTCCGCAACGAACGCACCAATCTGCGCTCGACGGGGAAGATTATGTCTACAAAACGCACAGTGCCGCGTAAGGTGACAATCAGCCAGATCGCAAAAGAAGCTGGCGTTTCAAAAACGGCAGTATCGTTCGCATTCAACGATCCGTCGCAACTCTCACCCGCGACGGTCAACCATATTCGCGCCATTGCTGAACGATTGGGATATTCGCCCGATCCAATTGCGCGCAGTATGACGACGCGCCGGACAAATGCGCTCGGTGTGTTGCTGCCGCTGGACATTGCGGCAACGATGGCAAATCCCTTCTTCCCACTATTTCTGCGCGGTGTCGGCGCGGTGTGCGGCGCTACGGGAATGACGTTGATGCTGGTGCCGCCGTTGTGGGGTTCGATGCTCAAAGCTATTCCGCACGCAACTGTCGATGGATTCATCGTCGTTGGGCTGGAAATTGACCGTGGCGAGGTGCAGCAACTACGACGGCGGCGCGTGCCTTTCGTGATGGTTGATGGCAATGCCCCGGAAGACATTCCCGCAATCAATGTCGATGATCGCCAGGGTGCACGCGCAGCAATGATGCATATCCTGAGTCTCGGTCACCGCAGGATCGGGATCGTCTCACTGGAGTCCTGGCATCATCGCTATGAAGATTTCACCAGCACGATTGCAGCCCGTCTTGCCGGGTATCGTGAAGGGCTTGCGGAGTATGGTCGAACGATTGACGATCCCGACATTCAAATGGTGACGGTTTCGACCAGTCGTGCAGGTGGGGTTGAGGCATTCACCCGCCTCTGGCGATCTGAATCACCGCCAACTGCGATTGTGGCGATGAGTGATATTACGGCGCTGGGTGTGCTCGAAGCAGCGAAGGCGCACGGGGTGCGCGTGCCAGATCAGCTTTCGATTGTGGGATTCGACGATCTGCCGGAAGCCGCAAACGCAGCACCGCCGCTGACGACGGTACATCAACCGATTGAAGAGAAGGGGCGACTCGCAGCAGAGATGCTGGTAGCAGCGCTTGATGACGAGGAGAGTGAGCCGGTCCACCATCTTCTTCCCACTGAACTGCTCGTGCGCGGCTCGACTGGCGTACCGGTCTGGTCTGCTCAACCTGTGTCCACCTAGAAAGGGTTTCTCATGTTCATCCTTGGCGTGCTCATCGCAATTGGATCAGCAGTGGCATTCGCCGCACTCGGTCTGGCGACGCTATTCGGCGGCGTCCGTTCGACGACCGAACAGATTATCCCCGGCTTCGTTCCCGACCGACCAGGAAGCGCTGAGCGCACGCTGACTCTCGTTGCAGTGTGGGTTCCAGTGATTGTTGTGACGATCTTCGGCGTCTACACAGCGTACCGGATTATCGAGATGGTCATTCAGGCGCTGGCGTAGGCTGCTGGTTCGCCAGGTCGAGCGCCTGACGCAGTGCCGCCTCGTAGATCGGGTCGTGGTGTGCCAGGCGCAGTTCATCGGCAATCAGGGTTGCTGCGTCGAGCGCCGGGAGGTGTACAGCACGCTCAACAGGCATCAAGTCGTCAATTACAGTGCACGCTATCAGGTAATCTCCAGTCGCGCTGCGGATCACGGTAAACCGGGCATCAGTCGTTTCCAACACTGCCGACATCAGATCGTCGGCAGTTTCTGTTGCGACCTCCACCCGATCGATCCGCACTGATCCGCCGTCGGGTCGTGACAGAACGGCGCCAGTATGGTGCACTGCGGACAGTCGCCAGTCAAGACGTGCGGCAATCCAACCGGCAAGCAACAGCGCAGCAGTCGCTCCGCGCGGGACGTGCGAAATCGTGACGCACTCAATTGACTGCAGACGCTGGAGCGCGGGTGGTGCATCAAATAGTTGCGCAATCTGTTCCCGCCACGGAGTCAGACGCCCCCACACAAAGTCGCCCACTGCGACTCCCGCATCGATCAATGCCTGCACTGCATGCAGCGTGTCCACTCCTCCAGGCATCTGCGCAGTATCCAGGATCAGGCGATCCGCCACAGGTTGCAGACTCGCCAGCAGCGCGTGGTCGGGGAAACGGTCGAGCGTCCACCACAGGACGACCGGCACATCCGGTTCCAACAGTGAGAGCACAATCCCTGGAATGTACGGACCGGCAGCGTGTGACGCAATGATTGTAATCTGCTCACCACACATCTGTGGACGACCCGGTGGCGCAAGCGTGCAATGCGCCTGAACCCAGGCTTCCAGTCGCGGTTGTGGCGCAGTCGTATGCTCGTCGCCGTCAAGTGCCGCCACGATAGCCCGATGAGGTCGCAGTGCTGTCAGTCGCGCAATGATATTGGTGACAGGTGCAACCTTCGCAGCGTCGGTCAGGACGACCAGATTGAAGATACACGCGCGCATGAGTGCAACACCACCCGTCTGTTCAGTCTCCGTTGCTGCACTCCACAGTCGCGCCAGTTCACGCTCGATGGCGCCAGCATCGACCTGGGTCAACCGCATCGGAGGTGTGGTGAATATATCGGTCACAACCGCCTCCATTTCGCCCCAGCGGATGCTATCAGATCATTAGCGCGTGCGGGTCCCCAACTCCCTGCGCTATAATTGGGAAAGGTCGGCGGCGGCGCTGCCGCCCACCCTTTCAGCACCGGATCGAGCAGCGACCACATTGCTTCAATTTCGTCGCTCCGGATGAACAGAGTCGAGTCGCCCAGCAGAGCGTCCAGCAGCAATCGTTCATACGCTTCGGGAGACTCGACGCCGAATGCTGCATTATAGCGAAAATCCATCATGACCGGACGAATGATGTTCGACTGACCGGGAACTTTGGATGCGAACCGTAGCGAGATCCCTTCATCCGGTTGAATGTTGATCGCCAGCACATTTGGCTCGATGCCGCTGAGAGGACCATTTTCGAAGAGCATGAGCGGCGCCATTTTGAACTGAATGGCAATCTCGCTGACACGTTTAGGCAACCGTTTACCGGTGCGCAAAAAGAACGGAACCCCCGCCCAGCGCCAGCTCTCGATGTACAACCGCAGCGCCACAAAGGTCTCGGTATGCGAATCGGGAGCGACCCCCGGCTCGTCACGATATCCCGGCACAGGCACGCCGCCAACTGCTCCGGCACCGTACTGCCCGCGCACCGTCGCCTGCTCGACCTCTGTTGGCTCAATAGGACGCACTGCGCGCAACACTTTGACCTTCTCGTCCCGCACCGCATCGGCGCGGTACCCCACCGGTGGCTCCATCGCGGTCAACGAGAGAAGTTGCAATAAATGATTCTGGACCATGTCGCGCAGGGCTCCGGTGCGATCATAGTAGCTGCCGCGTCCTTCGACGCCAACGCTCTCAGCAACGGTGATCTGCACATGATCGACATAGCGGCGATTCCAGAGCGGCTCAAAAATACCGTTGGCAAAGCGAAACACCAGGATATTCTGAACGGTTTCCTTGCCCAGATAGTGATCGATTCGATAGATCTGCTGTTCATCGAACACCCGGTGCACCACGCGGTCGAGCGCCTTTGCGCTTTCCAGGTCGGAGCCAAACGGCTTCTCGATGATGATGCGCGTCCATCCGCCGTTCGGCGAGCAGTTCAGACCGGCTTCACCCAATCGCTGCACGATTTCGGCATACGACTCAGGGGGCGTCGCCAGGTAGAAGAGGCGGTTGCCGCCTGTGCCCCGTGCAGCGTCGATCTGGTCGAGGCAGTCGGCAAGCGCTATGTATCCCTGTGGATCATCGAACGCCGAACGAATGTAGAAACAACCGGCAGCGAAGCCCTGCCACAGTGCATCATCAATGCCAGCACGCGCGTGCTGGCGGGCGCTTCGCAAAAGCGACTCGCGAAAATGGTCGTCGCTCCAGTCACGCCGGGCGAACCCCACGATACTGAATCCTGGCGGAAGCAACCGTTCTCGCTGAAGTTGATACAGCGCCGGGATGAGTTTCCGATGGGTCAGATCGCCTGTTGCACCAAAGATGACCACCGTGCATGGTGGCGGCGTGCGTTGCATCCGTATGCCTGAACGCAACGGATTGACAGTGAGAGAGTTCATCCTCTTCATTCCTGTGATGTATTTATGGCATGGTAGTTGGCGTTGGCAATGCTGGCTCACGGAAGGGGCGCGGTCGATCAGGGAGCGACCCACGCAGAATCTGACCGCCGTTGACCATGTAGATCACCGGTCGATTGCCGCTCTCATCAACAAAGATGCTGAGCAGCTGATCAAGCGTAAGCGGACTGTCTGGCGGAGCGCTAATCTGCTGAAGGAATTCGCCGGTCTGTTTGTCGATCTGAATGATACGCCCGTTGAAACTATCGACCAGAAAGATCGAGCCACTATCTGGCGGACCAGTGACAAAAAAGCGAGTCGCGGTCACCAGCGGCGGACGGATCCGAGGAACAGGAATCTCTCGCTCAAATGCGCGCTCTCCAGCGCTATTAGTTGCAAAAATCAACACGCGACCGTCCGGCAGCAAAAGATTGATCTTGCCATCGACTGCCAGGTCGATAGCACTTTCCACCTCGCGTCCGCCATCATTCTGGATCCATGGGAGAGGAAAGGCGCCGTACTCGCCGCTCAGGTAGCGCAGAACGTTGTTGCGCAACGCGCCAAGAATGTACAGGTTCCCTTCGTAGTTGACCGCGCGAAAACGTGCACCGACGCGCCCCCATTCTTCGCTTCCCGCCAGAATACTGTATCTCCATTCATTGCCGCTGCGAAAATAGAATGTGAACGGACCACTCTCACCGCTCTGCGCCACTGCAACAATATTATCGATGCGCCAGGCTGTGGCGCGCACACGTCCAACGCTTAGCGGACCAACAGTATCTTCAGGGCGGAGAAATGGCTGTGCTATGCCGCCAGTGCGCGGCGCCCGATACAGAACGCCCGCATGTGCATCAAGCAGATAGATGGCGCCAAACAGTTGGGTGTCAGTCACGGTGCGGGGCGGCGGCGGCACAACCACCGTATCGAACAGCCCACCTGGCAACGGATGGCGCGTGACTTCAGTCAAATCATCGAAGTAGGTTTGTTTTTGCACAGCTGCCAGCGCCCTGACATATTCACGCATCAACTCATCGTAGCGCTGACGATTCGCTGTCGTTGCTGTAATCACTTCCGAACTGCGCAGTGCAGCCAGCACTTCTTCGGCTTCGATCAGACGTTCCTGTGCAGTTGCTTCATCGGGCGCATCACGAATCGCAGCGACCGACCGTTCGGCTTCAGTAAGCGCATTATCCGCTTCACGCAGCGCATTCTCACGGCTCAGGTTCATACCGTACAGAATGAGCAGACTGATAAGCGAGACCAGCAGCAGCAAGAGCGCCCACGGAAAAGGCGGGTTCTGCCGCCGGTAACTGAGACCGGCAGGACGGTACTGACGCGGCAACGCGCGCGGCGGCGCAGACGGGCGTGGACGCAAACGCCGAACAATCGCATCGCTGATGCGCGTGAACGGGTTTGTCAATTGCTCAAATGCGCCTGATGACGGTGATAGTCGTCCTGTCGCTCTTCCCAACCGTCGTCGTTGCGCAAATGTAATTTCTACTGGGGTATCGCCCAGATCGATGACTCGTTCCGGCGCTGGCTCATCACAAAACGACACTTCTCCCAGCAGCGCGCTGGGGGCCATTGGCATGTGCTGGGACGAACGTCCAGGTGACGGTACGGAGCGATGATTCGTATCCGCACGCAGCGGCTCGTTCAGATTGAGTGGTCGCGGAACCGGCGGCGGATCGGGCGAGTAGGGCGGTTCTTCGTATGGGCGTTTCAGGCGCGCCTCGTCCTCTGCCAATCGAGCGCGGGCAATTTCCCGTCGCTTGCGCGCTTCACGCTCTGCCGGACCGCGTACCAGCCAGACCAGATCGGCGCCGGCGCGCGCAAGGTGAGCTGCTATCCCGCTAAGCGCCAGTTTCGTTCGTTCGTTGACGCTGGCTGCGCTGAACGGCGACGCCTGAGCGGCAGGACTCAGCCGCGCGAAGGTCATCGTGACGATACCGTGCGCATCAGCAACCTGGTGATGGCGACACAGCGCTATGATCGCAGCGACCGCATCGTCCGGCTCTGGCGACCGGAGCAGGCGGGTGACTTCTTCGCGCGAGAGAAGGTTGGACAGATTGCTGGTGCAGATAATCACGCCATCGCCGGGGCGCAAAACAGCGCGGTACAGGTCTGGTTCGACGGTGAGGCTCGCACCGAGTGCACGTGAGTGGAAGAGCGTTGCTGTTCCACCCCAGGGGGCATTTGCTGACAGGGCGCGCAACCGCCCCTCTGCCATCACATACGCCTGCGCTGGCGTAACCTGAGCAATGAACAGGTCACGATCTTTAATGACGGCACATGTTAGACCCACGACAGCGCGTTTTTGTGGCGGCGCATTGAAGTTCTGCTGGTAGAGCACTCGATTGGCAGCCACGATCGCTTTGCGCAGCGAAGAAGTCACGGAAAACGATGGTTCGTCGTAGAACACCCTGCGAATCGTGCGTATGACGAGCAGGCAGGCATCGCGCCCACGTGACACATCCTGGTCGGCTTCGACCACGATATGCAGTTGCCCCTTGCGCGCTTCGGGGGCAAAGGGGTTGGACGGCGCGGCTATGAGCGTCAGGTCACTCCCTGACTGCGGAATGCCGCTCACCAGTCCGAACGCGCTGGACCGTGTGACGTTCCCGGACATGAGATCTCTTCTCTGCTTCAATCCGTACTGAATTATAGCACGCAAAATTAATACAGAACCTGACCAGGAGTTGCGATCCATGGCTCGAGCAATCTGGAACGGAATCGTCATCGCAGAAAGCGATGCGATCATTGTTGTTGAAGGGAATCACTACTTTCCGCCGGATTCGGTTAAACGCGAATACCTGCGCGAGAGCGCCACACATACGGTGTGCGGCTGGAAGGGAGTCGCAAGTTACTATGATGTGGTTGTCAACGATGCGGTGAACCGCGATGCTGCGTGGTACTACCCGGAACCGAAGGAAGGCGCACGCCGGATCGCCGGGTATATCGCCTTCTGGCGCGGCGTGAAAGTTGAAGCCTGAGCGTTGCCCGCAACGCTGGAGCAGGCGACGCGCGACGCTCTCTTACGTATCAGCGATAAATCAACAATGACCTTACTGCACAAACGCATCCCCAAAGACGCCAGGTGCAAAGCGTTCTTCATCAATCACTCTCTGCGTCCTCTGCGCCGCTGTGGTGAAATGACCTTGTTGCAGGAGACTCTATAATGATTGTGTGCACCTCGCGCGGTCCGTGTACGCCAAGCGTAAGGGTCAGTTCGATATCAGCAGTGCGACTCGGACCGGTGATCAGTGTCAGTGCGCTGGCATCGGCGAATACATCGCCATACGTCTGTTTGATGCGTTCAATCGCCTCACCCAACCCTCGCACGAATTGCTCCCGACGCACAACGGCGATAAACACTGGCGCGAGCAGCGATGCCATCCGCGGTCGCCCGGCACCGCTGTGAATGACCAGGGTTGCACTCTCGGCAATCGCTGCATCGACCGCGGCGATACACACTGGAGCACGCTCATGCGCCTGTAACAACGCCGCGCGCTGCTCCGGCGCCCCTGCGATCCGCCCATCGAGACGAGTCACCCCGCGCTGTCGAAGCAGTTCAGCAAGACCAGGCAGATTGATTCGCTCGAAGTCCCATGTAATAACCTCCTGCGTCTGATGCTGCTGGAGTACGTCGCCGATGACCTCCAGCGCTGCTTCGTCGTCGGCGCATACATGCGGGTATGCCTGGAGTTTTGTCAGTTCGGCAGCGAACTGCTGCACCAGGTCGTCGTGGGTAACAGGATGGACGAAAGGTGGCGGGGTGTGCGGAGTGCGCGCCGATTCGGTTTCCAGAAACGGGCGGGTGGTGCGCAACCTGGCGCGGATGCGCTCAATGATGCGTTCGCGGCTGTTGTTCATACCTGTGCTCGCTATCGAAAGGAATATGGCGTCTTGATTCTAGTATGACAGTCAGGAGCCGTGAAGTAGCATCAAAGCAAAACTTAGTTGCAACGACGCAACTAGGCCGGGGAGAGAGGTTGCAATCTGACTGCATAACACACAAAAGTGCTATTTCGGTGCGGCGATTCGCGATCAGGACGTGGAGCGGAACAATATCGTCCAAAAGCGCTTGCAGATACTGACGCGACCACGCATATTGCTCCTGGCGGGCAAACATGGAATGAGAGCACGAGAAATCTCGTTGTAATTAAGAACTCTACCCTTGAGAGCCTGTGCGCAGGAGTTCGAGAGCGGACAGAAAATATGTACGATGCACATTTCCGTCAGCATCAGAACGCCATGGTGGGCAGGTTTGGAACCCACCCCTGCCAGTGCGGTGCGTAGGAGCGGACAGAATAGCAGATTGCGCATTGCAATGCCAGAAAACGTATCTTTGCTCAAACGTTCTGTCCGCCCTTAGGCGCAGGAGAGGGGGCGGGGGGTGAGAGAAAAAGAGCGCCAAGGATACGCCAAAGCTCCTCGGTTCTCAGTTCTCGGTTCTCAGCTCTCGGTTCTCAGCTCTTGGTTCTCGGTTCTCACTCCTCACGCAGCGCCAGCGCCGGCGACGTTCGCCCCATGCGCCATGCCGGGTACAGCCCCGCCAGCAGCGCAGCAACAACGGCTACTGCCACTGCCTGCACCAACAGCGCGCCGTTCAACTCGAAGAGCAGCGTCCAACCGAACGAGCGGCGGTTGATGACGTACACGAGCACTGCTGCCATCATGATTCCCACCGGAATCGCCAGCACCCCCGCGAACAACCCCATAAGCCCGGCTTGCCCGATGACCAGCCCCCACAACTGACGCGGCGTCAGCCCATTGGCACGCAGCACGCCCATGTCGCGTGCCCGTTCGAGTTGTAGCGCCATGAGCGCCGCAAGAATGCCGATGAACGCCACAATCGTCGCCAATAGTTGCAGCACTATCGTAATCGCAAATGTGCGATCAAAAATGGCCATCGATGTCTCGCGCAGCCCACGGTTCGAGACGATATTGATCGCAAGACCGGGCGGCATCCGCGCGCGCAGATCGCTTACCAGTTCATCGACATCCACCCCCGGCGCAACATACAGTCCAAGTGATGAGAGTCGTCGGTCGTCCCAAAGTTCGCGGTACACCGCAAGGTCGATCATCGCTACACCCTGATCGCTGCCATAATCGTAGAAAACGCCGGCAATCGGAAATTGCCGTTCACCACGGTCGGTCAGCAGAGTGAGCGTATCACCGGGACGCAGGTTGTGGCGGTACGCCAGCGGCTCCGAGATCAGCGCTGCGCCCCTGGCGAACGCCTGCCAGACAGCAGACTCATCAACAGCGCCAACCCACTGGAACACCCGATGATCCGCCGGCGTCACATCCAGCGCAATCGTCAGCAGCGGTCCGACGCTGCTCTCAATGGTGGCGCTGCGGTAGCGTCGATACCGCTCGATGCCTGGCGTTTCGAGGATACGCTGGATCGCTTCTTCCGGCAATGGCGAGTCGAGGCGGTTGCCGCGCGCACTCGGCGCAGACACGAATATATCTGCGCGAATGGTATTCTCCAGCCAGCGTTCAACCGTGGTACGGAAACTGCTCACCATGAGACCGACGCCAATCGTTACCGAGACAGCGATCATGAGCGCAGCGACGGCGACCGAGGTGCGACTGAGCGATGCAACAATGTCACGTGCTGCCATGCGCCCTAGCAAGCCGAAGATGCGTCCGGCGACCGGTCGTGTCGCAGCGGCAAGTCCCTGCATCACCAATGGCGTCAACGCCGCTGCGCCGACGGTCAACGCCAGCAATCCGCCAAAACTCAGCGTCAGACTGCGCCCTGGCACGGTGAGCAGCCCCAACCCGATCAGCAGGAGCGCCACGCCTGCCAGCGCTGCCAGGCGCACCGCGCGACGCGCCCGATCCTCATATGACGAGCGGCGCAGCACAGTGCGCGGCGGCGTCAACGTCGCTTCGGCAGCAGGAACCGCCGCAGCCGCCAGCGTCGCCGCAACGCCAAGCGCAAACCCCTTGATGAGCACGCCGGGCGCTACATCAACCGAACGCACCGTGACAGCAAAATAGAGGTCGTTGATCGTCTGCGTCACCAACCCGACCAGACCGCGCCCCAGCGCCACCCCCAGCGCCAGACCCGCCAGCGCGCCGATCAACCCGATCAGCAGCGCTTCTCCCAGCGTCAGCGCCAGTATCTGCCGCTGCGATACGCCGATGCAGCGCAGCGTTCCGATCAGGCCGCGCCGCTGCACCACCGAGAAGGTCATGGTGTTGTAGATCAGAAACGTGCCGACGACCAGCGCCAGCAGACTGAGCGCAGAAAGGTTGAGTTCGAATGCTGCCGTCATCTGCTGCACGGCGTTGCTGCGCTCTTCGGGGCGCTCGATACGCACACCCGGCGGCAACACGGCGGTAATGCGCTGCACCAGCACCTCCCCTTCGGCGCCATCGGGAATGATCAGGTCGATGCTGCTCAACCTGCCGACGCTTCCCATCCACTCCTGCGCCGTGGCAATATCAACGATCAGCAAGCCGTCAAGCGCGCGCCGGCTGGCATCGTCGGCTGGCTCCAGTAACCCCACAATCTCTGCCTCGACCGCCGTTGCGCCGATCATGAGCGGCAGGCGCGCACCGCTGACAATGCCGGCTTCGCGCGCAGTTTCCGCCGAAATGAGCGCCGCGTTGGGGCGCGTCATCAGCATGCTGTAGCACTCAAAACCCTGGCACCCCTCCTGCGCCGATGGCGTGCGGTCGAGTCCGGCGTTATTACCAGCTGCGCCGGTGATCCAGGGGCGGAATGGCGCTTCCACTACCGGGTCGATCCCCAGAATGCGTAACGTCAGTCCGCTGCGATCCGGCGCAACCGTTTCGCCTTCAACCAGCGGCGCCGCCAGACGTACCCCCAATTCAAGCCGCAACCGGCGGTACACCTCCTCCGGCACACCTGACGGACCGCCGGTGATGCGGTGGGTTGTACGACCGGTGAGCGTCTCGGTGGAGAGCAAAAACGCCCGGCGCGCGCTATCGTTCGCCAGGTCGATCGACACGACAACTGCAACCCCAAGCGCGACTCCCAGGATTGCCAGACCAAACTGCCACGGATGGCGCACGATGTAGCGGATCGACGTTTTCAGAAGTGTCAACGGCATCGTTCACTCACACACTATTGTTGATACACAACCGTTCCGCCAGCGATGGTCATCACAACCGGAATATGAGCAATACGCTGCGGTTCGACATCCAGCAGGCTCTCGCCGAGAACGGCAATATCGGCGTACCTGCCAGGCGCCAGCGACCCCTGATCGCGTTCGGCGAACGCGGCATACGCGCTGCCCCACGTATAACTACGGATCGCGTCCATCAAACCGATTGCCTGATGTGGGGCAATACGGCGACCATTGTGCGCCGTGCGCGTCACCGCCGCTGCGATTCCCTGCAACGGCGCAAAATCCGGCAACACTGGGTTATCCGAACCGTTCGCCAGCACAATGCCAGCGCGCTGCAATGTGCCCCAGGCGTGTCCCCAGGGTGCCAGTTCTGGTCCCAACCGGGTCACGTCTCCTTCTTCCCAAAAGGTAAAACAGGACTGTATAGCAGCGACGACTCCCAGGCGCGCGAAACGTTCCGGCAGACCGGGATGGATGACCTCGACATGTTCGATGCGGTGGCGATGATTGGACCGGGGAAGCACGGTCAGCGCGCGCTCATACGAGTCGAGCGCCATGGCTACTGCTGCGTCGCCGATGGCGTGGGTCGCCACCTGGAACCCGGCGCGGTGCGCACGGAGCACCCGCGCATCGAGTTCCTCCGCTGCCAGCAGCGGAAAACCGCGATTGCCCGGCTCATCGCCGTACTCCTCGGTCAGCCACGCCGTGCCACCACCGAGCGTTCCGTCCGCAAAATACTTGATCGCGCCAAATCGCAACCACTCGTCGTCACGCCACACCTCGCGCCATACGCCTGCTTCGGCAGCCTCCAGCATCTGCGCTGCGACATCGCCGTATGCCATCACATACATCCGCAGACCGATCCCCCCGCCACGGATCGCATCAGCGACGATCTCCAGATCGCGCACCCCGTTGATATGCCCCAGCGCCGCCTCGCCAATGGCGACGATGCCGCGCTGGTGATACTCGCGCGCTGCATCGCGCAACCCGCTCTGCCAGTCGATAGCTGGCGCTTCGACTGCGCTGGCCGCCAGTGACATCGCTGCTTCGAGCAGAACGCCGGTCAGGTTGCCACGGTCATCACGCTCAATGCGCCCTCCCGGCGGATCAGGAGTCGCTGGCGTCATCCCAGCGCGCGCCAGCGCCATCGAATTCGCCAGCGCCATGTGGTTGCACGCCCGATAGACCAGCAGCGGATGCGCGGGAACGGCAGCATCGAGTTCCGCCAGGGTCGGATGGCGACGTTCCGCCAGCCGCCCCTGGTCGTGCCCGACGGCGACAATCCACGATCCGGCGGGGCGACGTTCCGCAGCCGCACGCAGGTGATCCAGCACCTCTGGAATGCTGAACGTATCCCACAGCGGCACGCGGGTGCGACTGCGCACATAACTCAGCAGATGCTGATGCGAATCGTGGAATGCCGGGAGGACAGCATACTCCGGTGGAAGACGAACCACCCGCGTGGAGGCTCCCGCCAGCGCCTCGACAGCCGCAGACCGCCCAACCGCAAGAATACGGTCGTCGCCAATCGCAACCGCGCTATCACGGATCGGCTCCGCGATGATCGGATAGACCGTCGCGCCAGAGAGGATAAGGTGCGGTGTCTTCATGATTGCTTCTGCCACAGACCAAACGACTCGACCGCGAAACAACGTTCATTCGTTGCTACGCCGCCCGGCGCGTAGACGACCCCAAAATGGGTTATGGAGGCGCCTGCACCGCTGTTGTTATGCCACTCGCGCCCGACCAGCGGCTCGACCTCGCCTGCGATCATTGCCTGATCCGGCTTCGTGTGAGCAAGCAAACGTTCACCTCTCGGAACGGTTATGACAGGGCGATGACCACTGCAATCAACGGCGTAACCGAAAACATCGTCGGCCTTCTCAAGACTCACCAATTCTGTCTTACCCCAACCATAGCCGCGTTCGCCGCCGAATTGCAGACGTGTCAGTGCGTCGCGCCATGGAAGCGAACAATCCTTAAGCTCAAACACATACCCGACCAGGTAAATCGGATCGGCAGTATCAAGCATGTGGGGTGAGAGAAACTCAATCTCGTGCAGTGACCCTTCAGCGGCTGAATGCGCTAGGTAGACCAGCGCAGTAGATTGATAACTGCTCAGGAAACGTCGGCGAAAGGTACGTTCATCATCCCATGGCCAGACCACCTGATAGTCATTGCCCGATTGCAGCGCCGGGTAAAAGTAGGTGAATGCCAGCATCTCGTTCACCTGCTTGCCGACTTCTTGATAACCGTTCGAATTGGTTGCCATCTGTCCTGTTCGCGCCGCTGTATCACGCGCCAGGCGTTCGGTCAGTGCCCCCCAAAAGGAGCGACCAGTGAGATAGGGGCGGGTGACCTGCACATTGCCAACCTTGCGCCAGCCGATGTGCAACGGTGAGCGTAGACGAAAAACAACGCGATACCCGATCCAGTTCATGACGATGCTCCTAGCGCCTCGCTTCCACCCTTGTCACGCGCTTTTGCGCCATAGCGGGCGTAGATCAACATCTGTTCCAGCACCTCACGCGCCAGCAACAGGCGATCCAGGTCTTTCGTCACCTGTTCACTGATGAAGCGCAGTATCTCTTCCGCTGTTGGCCTCTGCCAACCGAACGGCAGGTCGCTCAACAGATTGAGCATTTCATCAACGACAACAGCACCGTTCTCCTTCTCTCTGGCGAGCAAGTAGAGAAAGCAGGCATACACCCCATCTTCCTGGAGCACGCCCAGGGCTTTAGTAATCGTGTTTTCGATGTCAGAAGCCTTCTTGTTCTGCGTCTGCTGGATGATCGTCTGTGCATATTTTGCAGCCAGGTAGTCAAGATTGATTGAAGTCGTGTTAGTCATGGTTGCTCCTCGCTTTACGGCGTTGTCGCTCCTTCACCGGATGGCAACTGCGCAGCATTGGCCTGTTGACCATAATCCTCTTCCTGCGGTTGACCGACAACGGCGATCCGACCAAAGCCGCGTGTACCCATACCGCCAACGCCCAGCCACTCGATCAGACGCAGACCGGCATCGAGTACGTCGAGGGGCGATTGCCAGACGGCATTGCCTGGCAGCGGATGACCCTTGCCGGTTTGCGAAATTTGACCGGGCGACCATCCGGCGTGATTTGCCCGATAATCATCCAGCACCACTTCAAGGGTCAGAAACGTGGCACGGGGGATGGCTTCATAGGTGAAGAGCGCCTTATCCTCAGCAGCGCCGGTTTCGGGGTTGATGCTCACCGAGGTGCGCACTTCAAGGTTGCTGTTGACGATGTGGCTGAAGATGGACTCATGTACCAATGCGATCTTGTTCTCAATCGCGTTCCAGCGATCGGTCTGCCAGTTAGTCGGCGCATTCACGGTGACCTGCCCGCCCCTGTTGAGCATCAACCATCCAAGGTTGAGCGGATCTCGGCGCGCAAATGTTAACAGTGCCACCTCCTTTGCCCACCCACCGGGCACGTTGCTCATTTCAAAACCTGCCTCACGCAACCGCTCGACCGTGCCGACCCACACCGGTCCAACCAGCGAATGCACCGGGAAGAGCACGATGTGCGCGTCGAAGACGTTGACCACGCCAGAGTAGGCTTTGACGTCTTGTCCGTTATTGCTTTTCTTGATGTAGCCAAAGGTATAACACACTGGATTCTGCTCAGGATTGGTCACCGTGTCGTGCGTTTGACCAGCAGCTTCGGGCGTTTCATACAGTTGGGCAGCGTAAGAGCGAGCCGCGCCGTGGAGACTGGTACCGGGGATTTTCGGCACCCGTGTGCCCGGCTCGCGCACGATGCTGTTGTCCACACGCCCCAGGCGGTAGCTGCCAGCGCCAATGTGCACCGGATCAAGGGTCATTAAGAGATAACGTCGTCGCTTGTAGATCGCCATAACCGTTCATTCCTCCTTCAGAATCTCCATCCGCAGTTCGAGCAGATCGGCCAGCTCCCCTTTTGTTCCAGCAGCGACAAGCTGGGCACGGATGTTCTGCGACAGCGCCTTCCAATCCCATTCAGCGCCAGCCAGCGTGTCATGCACAAATTGCCTGAACACCTGATCGGTGACCGACGTGCCACCATGATCCTGCCCAAACCATTCCTCACGAGTCGCCTCGATCATGCGCACCACCTGATGGCGCTGAGTGGTGCTCAGGCGTAGGAACACCTCCCAGAGCCTATCGAACCGCTCCAGGTCGTCGAGGTAAAACGGTCGGGTGTGTCGGTTTGCTCGTCGTCCATTAGTGTCGTAGTGAATCTCGAAGCGGCGAGTGGTTGTATCAAGGAACTCAAAATCGAACGTTGCTGGCGCGAACCATACCTGATCGCCGACCTGCAACTCAGCGGCGTGAACCAGCCAGCCATCGCAACCCTTCCACGGATTGCGACTCTTGAAATACCGTTTGCGCGTCGTCGGTTCTACCTGATCGTCCAGAAAGACGTAAGGGTACCAGAGGTCTTCGGTCTGACTGTCACCCATTAAAGCCGGAATATGCCAGGTCAGGCGCTGGTCGTCCTTCTGCAGGGTTACTTCGTACCACTCAGCGAATTGACCCGCCTGATCAGGCTGGAAGCGCGCGGGCAGCGAGTCGCCTTTGCTTACCATTTTCTGTGCACAGCACAATACCTCCCACACGCTGGCCACTGTCTGGCGCTCCAGCATCGCCCGCCCGGCGTCAAGCACAGCGCGCAGTGGGGTGGGGCGTGGCGCAAACACCACGCCCAGGTGCAGCGGCAGACGATTACGCACCTTGCCCATCTCGCGTTCGTACTTTGTTTTGATCTGTCTGATCACCTCCAACGCCCTATCCGCCGGTACAAGCGCCATGAAGACCCGTGGTTCGGCGAGGAGGGGGATAACAGTAGCGTAGGTATTTTGCTGATATTGAATTTTCCTTATTTGAAAGCCATTAAGTAAATTAGCCTTGTTGCCAGTGCTTTCAGGATTATATAACGAAGGAGTTCCGCCTTTCTTTATGAAATTGTCATTAATATAATCTTCAACGAAAATTGCCGCAGTAGCAGGATGATTATAAACGTCTTGTGTTGCTCCAAGCTTTCGGGCGATCGTTCCTAGGTTATCGGCACTTAGAAGATAGCCATCAATGTTTGACTGTGGCGGAATCCAGACAACGCTCAGATCGGTCATACCCAACACAAGGTCGTACACATGGAAATCCCCTAGATTTGCCGGTTGATCGAGGTAAATCCGTAATCTTCGGCGATCATCAATAAGCTGACTTAAGAGTTCCTGTTGAACTTCTTGCCAAAATGACCGTGTTGTTTCCCAAATACGGCGAAGACGACTAAACGATGGAGTCTTGGATGTGACTGGCTGACCATTCGTATTCTGAGGATCGTGGGGTGCAATTAACAGAAGCGACCGCGACAGGCTACCATCAAGCCAATGCGTCAGATCGAACGTACCTGTAATCAAGGCCAGACGAGCATTTGTATCTGCTACTTCGTCTATCCAGATAGTTCTATCGAGTTGTTCATTTACCCAGATCTTTGACCGATTGGCACGCCGCTGTTCGCATACATTGCAAACCTTACGCTCCTGTGCCTTGGGGTCGGGTCCCTGCGGACGTAGATCGCAGACTGTGCAGACCTCGGCATTCTTTGTATTCCAGACTGCTCTGACCTCGCTGATATTCACAGAGTGGTATACTCGAACGCCAAGAAAAGCAGCGATATCAGGAATTTCATCATTTGAAGAATTGGGCCACTTGGGGTCCTGTCCCCACCATGCTTGCTTTTCAAGGGTAAGTTGAGGAACAACTTCACCATTAACCGACGACTGTGGGTTGTTATTCCTGGCAAAAGCGCTTAATATCAGATCTTTGAGTGATGTACCGTTATTATCTTTTATTTCTAAAAGGTTAGGTAAATCAGGAACAACAAAAATAGCTCCATTCTCATCACGATATACTTCGCTTCCCAATGGATATGTTACTTCCAGTAGCTCACGCACTCGATCCAGCGCCTGGGAGAGAAGTTCCTGCCGCGCCAGCAAATCGGGAATCCTTGAAACGTTTAGAAGGTAGTCCAGTCCATTCACCTGTACCCCTAACAATCTCCATCGCAAGTCCTGCGCCTGTGGTATTTGACCAGTAAGCAATGTACCCGCCAGCGCTGATTTGTACAACGAACCCACGAGTAAGCCCCATCCCCACAAATCCACTTCGTTGATTGGACGGCGCGTATCCGCAACCGTTTGTGAAAATAGGAGACTGATAGCCGCTCGCAAAGTTTGGCGGCTACTTATAGAATATGATGTTAAGTTGTTCCACGGTAATCCCCATAGTTGACTGGTCAGATTGTTCGGTATATCTTTCTCAAACCCAAAAGGAGTGCTGAGTTTCATGTCTGGATAGTGTTGTTTGCCACCAACGGGTTGCTGTTTATCAAAATGTGCGGTATCGTGACAGCGCTGGAGATATTGTCCCAGGAGATCACCGTTCCAGGTATGATCATCTAGCAAGTTGGCAAGCTGCCGGGTGCATCCCATAAGTTGGATTTGTACGTTGTTCAAAGCAGAATACCGTTTCACAAGGATATTGCGAGATAGAGCTTGCTGACGCATCAGATTTGCCGCCTGTACCTGTAGATGTTCATCAGAACACTTCCGATAATCATGGAGCCATCCAACTGCTTCAGCAAGTAAAATTTCCGCTTGATGCTGAACCAAAGTCTGCAATTGACTGCTAACGACGCTCATAAAGCACTCTCCCTTTTGCCAGCATGTCTTTGCGCATAAACTCGCGTTCCTGAACCAGGAGACGAAACTCTTCAGGAACGTGAACGAAGATATCCTGCTGTGTGCAGCACCTCCACGCACCACGTCAGTTCAGCTTCGCGCCTGGCGCGACGTGCTGCCATTGGATCGGACGGCGGCAGCATTACAGCGTGGTCTTCAGCCAGTGTTCTACCTCCGCTGCCAGATTACTCAGCCGTTTACCCTTCAGAGAAAGCGTCTGCGTAGCGATACGTATCTCGCCATCCACCAGGTCATCTGCGGCTATGCCGAAGCCACTGCTTGTCTTCGCGCCAAAGCCATAGGTGCTCAGCATCGCCTGAATGCCCTTAATCACGGTTACGAGGTCAGAGGCACTCTGCTGTGTGTCGACTGTCGCGCCGATTGGCACGTAGAGGAGTATCAACGTACCTTGTGCGCTGGCAGGCACACATTCCAACAAGATCGGCCCGCGTGCGCCAACCCCCTTTTCCCGATCGTGCGGGTTGATCACCTCCAGACCGAGGCGGTCGAAGAAGGTGGGGAAGAACTGCACAAACCCGGCGCAAAATGCCTCTTCGTCACCCCTGACATTGCCGAACAGCCGCACCATCTGCGAGTCGCTCGCTTCCTGTTCCAGGGTGGTATACCCGCGCATCTGGCGCAGCGCGGCACGCAGGGCGCCTTTCCATCCCGACGGCGCAACGTAGGGAACATCAAAGACCCACTCCTTCTTCACCGGATTTTCCAGCAGGTGAAAGAGACGGTCGTCTCTGCTCAGATACGGCTTGCTCAGGGTGAAGGTGAGACGCAATGCCCATGCGCCAGACGGGAGGGTTGCCAAGTCAGGTAATGACGGTTCCAGACCGAGTTGCTGCATCGTAGCGCGTTGGCGGGCGAGGAACGCTGCTGCGTCCTGTTCAACCCACAGGCGATAACCGCCAGCCTGCGTGCGGGTGCCACTGCGCGCGCGTTCGAGTTGGGGCGTGATCATTGCCTGCGCCAGCACTGCCAGCCGTGCGGTCGGGTCACGCAGCAAGCGCAGATCACCCCAACGTTTCGGCAGTTCCTGCGTCTCGCCAGCGAGCCATTGCAGCGCAAATGCCTGCACGGTACCGTCCTGAAGGGCAAAAGGGAAGTGAGCATGGAATTCGTAACTCATTAAAGCGCCTTGATTGCTTCAATAATCGACGCAAAGTTCTGTTGCACGAGATAAGTATCCGCACTTGCCAGCACATTCGCAGCGAACACCGGAGGCGACGTATGCATCCGAATCACGGCTGCGTACAGGCGCACATAATCTTTGGCTTCTGACAATGGCGGAAAGCCGTTCTGTTGCAGTAGCGCCGGTATTTCTTGCGTCACTTTTTGAATGATAACCTGTCCGTTTACATCCACATTCTGCCTTTGTGCAAGATGAGCGGCTACATTTTGATCAAGTGCCAATTGCAACACTAGATCGTCGATAGTGCTTTTAGTAAAATTGGCATTCCAGCGATAGTCAGCAATATGAACGGCAATGTGAAAGTCAAGACTGGTTGATTTCCAGATAAAAACATTCTTGTGCGATAGTAGTTGTTGAAATTGGGGATCTGCGTTAATTTTTCTCTTATGAAATAACTGAATCAGCCTATCGCTGATACTCTGGATGATCTGTTGGTTATTCCCTCTATCATCTAGATCACGCAGAATGAGTGCTCGAACCGACTGTTGCCCTATATTTGGGCCGAGTTTAGCGACGATTTCACTGTTAATATTGTTCTTTCCCTTGCAATCGAAAGTCTGAAAGGTACAACTGGGAAAAAATTGCCTTAACGTCTCAATGACCTTCTCTTCAGTTTTACCCTCAGCAAAGACTTGAATCTTCATGAACTTCCTCTCGCAGTTGGAACTGAAGTGGCGCATCAATATCTTCCAGAACACGCGGATCGAGACCTGATTCCAGCCAGGACGTCAGATTTTCGTGATTGAACCAAGATGACCTCAATACCCCATCGCGCAGATTCAGGCGAAACGCCAGCGTCTGTTTGGGCGATAAGACGTCGCGCTGGAGCATACGGGTAATATGGGCGATGACTTCTAGACTCTGGGTGGTGATAAAGACCTGGATGGGCTTGTCCTTCAACAGATGGACAACAACATCGAGCAATCGGCCCAGAGTCGCAGGGTTTTGAAACACTTCTGGTTCTTCCCACAACACCATTCCTGGGTGGGATTCATCGACCGTTGCAGCGAGCGCGATCAGATGAGCGATGAGCTTAAATGCCTGGCGAGCGCCATCACCAAACTGATCGATTCCCAGCGGTGTTTGACCACGGAACCGTACATAACCGGTGCGGCCAGGCTGGTTGTCGGGCGCATCAGTGACCTCAATGGTTGCTTCCTTCAGCGACGGGAAGATCTCTGCCATACGTTCAGCAATGTGCTCATGCCAGTCAGGAACGGTGTTGTATGCCCATTGAGCAAAGGACGTGGTCAGATGAGAGCTGACAGCGACGGTATCATAGAACATCACCCGTGCTGGATCAGGCATTGATCCGTGCGTTGTCCAGACGGCAAGCCGATCAAGCGGGTGTTGTAGATTCCAGCGGTACACCCAGTCCGGCTCCCAGAGATAGTGCCAGTGGGCATCGCCTGGCTGAATGCCAGACTCAGCAAACGTTGGCGGAATCATGCTGGCGTCGAGCGCTTTTGGTTGGGGTAGACCGAAGAGGGCAATCTGGGTAAGGTCTGCCTGCTCAAAGGCATAGATGTCTTTTTCACCCCATTCCGGTAGCGGAGGTTCCAGACGAAACTCCTCCCATGGTGCATTTGGTACGTGAACGTTGTTCTTAAGCACGTCGAGGCGCACTGCTATTCCCCGTTCTCGCGTCAGTGTGGCCGGATTGTCCTGCCACTCGCCGCGTTTACCATGACGCTGGCGTAAACGCTGGAATGGCGGATGCCCTGAGAAATCGCGCGTTAGAAGTGTTCGCGCCGGGAGTGTACCGGTCTCGTTTGGCAAGAGATCATCCCGGATAAAGATTGCAGGACGCCCGCATGTTGCACTCAGATAAAGTAGTTCTAACAGTGCTGTTTTGCCACTGTTGTTCGGACCGAAGAGCAGGTTCACTTTCCGTAGATGATCAATATGTCCCTGCCGAATACCGCGGAAGCGGTGAATAATGATGCGTTCAATCATAGCTACTCCCGTCATTTGTTGCTAAAAACGGTCCCAGGCCGCGATCAGCGAGGCGAAAACCCAACGGAGCTCGCTATCTGGCGTGTGTGTAACCACATCGCGTGCAAACCACACATGCGATCCGCGATACTGGAAGGCGGTAATGTAAGCATACAGCCACGATTTGGCATGTGTCCATCGATATCCATTCGATGCCATGAGATTGGTGAACTCAATCTCAGCTTTCTGCAAAAGTCTCTGGCAATTCTGCCCCGTAGCAACTATCCTGCTAACAACCTGTTGGTTAACAACGGGATTTTGCAAGATGTTCAGGATATATCCATCAAAATCACGTCTTGAAATTCCTGGAACTATAGCATCCGAGATATGGAGTACGAGATGCAGGCCATCTGCGTAATGCTCAAAAATATTACCATAAACTGGCGAGGGGGCAAACGAAATGCTGATCCAGAATCCAACAGTGTCACGCTGTTGAAGATCGCTCAAGAATTGGTCTTTACGATCTAGGGGGGTTGGGCTATCCTCCTGATCAAGCACGAACAGCACATTACCACCGGTGCTTAGCAAACCGAGTAGTGGGTTTGCTCTGGTGAGAATATCCACTACCGCATCATACCCCTCACGCGGACGGATGCCTGAAGGTAGTCGAGGAGTCAAACCGTTATGAAGAATCCCTTTCTGGTATAAAACATTTCCCACCTCGCGTTCAGTAGCGCCTTCAGTAATAATCAAGACTTCCGCACGACTCACGGCCCGACCTCCCGCATTCGCAGAAAACGTGCTAGCGGCGAGATCAGTTCGTCTGCACCAATTGTGCGCGGGTCGCCGAACAATTCCATCCAACTGCCAATCGACTCACCAGGAAATGTCTGAACCTGCAAGGTTCCCCCTACAAGCTGGAATCGAAGCGTACAGACGTTAGATGGGTTGAGCGACGTCTGTGGCTCGGTTTCTCTCATTGCAAGCGCAAGCCATGAAAGCACTTCCAGACTTTGGGTTGACATGAAAACCTGCACTGGCTTCCCTGCCACCAGCCGGGCAACTTCATCGAGCAACCGACCAAGAGTGGCGGGATGCATAAATAACTCCGGGTCTTCCCATAAGAACAATCCCGGCTCGTGCTGTTCGGCACGGTCAACCAGGGCGATCAGGGCAGCCAGCACCTTGAACGCATGACGTGCGCCATCGCCGAACTGATCGATCTCAAGCGGCAGGGTTCGGTTGGGAAGTTCCAGGTACCCGCCCCAGGTCGTGCCGGTTGGGGTCGGTTTCACGTTCACTCGTACTCCGGCCATATCCGGAAATACCCGCGCCATGCTCTGCGCGATGCGGTCTTCCCACTTGTGTACCGTGCGATAGCACCGTTGCGCAAAGGCGCCTTCAAAGTGGACCTGAGCAGTGTGAACATCAAAGAAGAGCACATGCTCCGCCCTCCCATCACCCGCCTCTGCCCATATCGCCAGTCGATCTAGTGGTTGAGTATCGTTCCAGCGGTACACCCAGCGTTGATCCCACACATAGTGCCAGCGCTGCGAGGGGTGTTCTGGGGAATGGGTAGCGAGGATTGGCGGGATGAACTCCGGCGGCGCCTGGTTCGGCTGACTGAGCGAAAACAGGACTGCGTGTTGCATGTCGGTTTTGCGAAACCGGTCTGGTGCTTCAGCAGCCAGACGGAATCGGTGCAACGGGTGTGTTGCCGGAAGATCGGGAAGCTCCAGATCCAAAGCCTTTTCTTTGTCTAGATCAATCACGAAGGAATCCGTCTCACGCACCGCATAGCCATGGCGTTGACGTAGCCGTTTGGTGGGCGAATGCGCCAAAAAATCTCTTGCGACGAGGGTTGTCGCCGCGTGAACGGGAGGCTCAATGGTTTCGGTGATGAGCTGGCAGGTTCGTCTGCTCAAGCCGCCCAGGTAGAGTAGTTCCAGCAGCGCGGACTTGCCGCTATTGTTCGGACCGATCAAGACGTTGAATGCCCGTAGATTTTGGATCACGCCCTCGCGAATACCACGAAAGCGGTGGATGGTCAGAGATTGAAGCATTGCAGTGCCCCCTATAGCAGTTGCCACACATCCTGAGTTGTTCGCGGACGTTGTTGGGTCAGTGTCCCCTGTACATTCAACGTCTGATTCCAGGTTGTTGCGTTACCTAACGTCTGCGTCAGCATACTCGCTGTTTGCGATTGTGCAGGCAACCACGCCCAGCCGTGAACGCACCACCGGTTATTACCGGGGTCGAGGTATGCCCATGTTGCTACTATTCGTCCTCGTTGACGATTGGGAAGTGCAGCGCCGAATATCGTTTGCTCATCAGCACGATTCCATTTTTGACCAAACCGCCATGCGTTTTTCAAAGCTGGCGTTACCGGTACGATGTTGTAGTGCTGTACCAATGGTTGCACCTGAATGCTAACGCGACTTATCCCTGGGATGGTTGTCCACCAGCCCGGCTGCCCAGGAGTGAAATCGAACCGGAAGAACAGGAATTGCCGCAGATCAGGGTCGGCACTCGCGCTCTGTGATACTGAAATCGTATTCCAGTTCGCCTGCTTTGCCACGGCAAGCACATCTTCACGATTATCTATACGAAATGCACCGTACCCAAGCTGTGGTTTAGCGCCCAGGCTTCCCCACTGTTCCAAAAATAGGAGCAGCGCCGCAATCCGCTGTACTGCCTCTGGATCGCCAGTCAGTCGTAAAGTGAACGTACCCATACGCCCTGGCGGCAAAAACCAGCCTCGCGTGCGATCAGGGGGGCGGATGTTGAGTGGTTGTGCATCCTTCCAGATAGGTTGCGTCTGATCATTAATGATCGTCAGACGAAACCGTCGCCGCCAGCCGGTCGCGCCAAAGACCTGGCATGCATCGCACAGTCCAGCATCGCGCAGACGTTGCAATGGAGTGCTGGCTGATGATTTCTGATACTTTTCAGCGTCGAAGGTGCACTTGCTCTGACTCGGATCGCATGCCTCACCGCCCAGCCCGTGCACAATCGCTTCATACCACCAGCGCAGGCTGCCGAGCAGACCGCTTTCGTGCAGCCGGTCGGTCGTCCCATCTACGCCGCCAGTCCAGAGGGGAGTCAGGGTTATGATCTGCACATCCATAGCGCTCTCTAACGCTGTTCCAGAATGCCAGACGCCAGATGCGGTCGCTCTGACGAGGTGATGAGACTCGAATCTGCTCCGCCGTACCCCTGGAACCATCGCCCGCCCATCGAGTTTACCGGACGAAACATCCCGCTGTGAACGCGAAGGGCTTCCATACCGTCCAGGATTTGATAAGAAGGCGCTAAAGCCAGATTATAGCAAATATCCGCCTGGGGCGCGGGCGCCCTTACAGGGGCAGGTTTCTGGGGAAGCCCCTGCGTGCCATCTTCCGTTTCAGGCATCAGGACGCCCAAACTCCCCCTTCTCTCCTTGTGGGAAAGGGGGCAGGGGGATCTCACAGGGGTAGATGTTTTGGCAAGCCCCTGCGTGCCATCTTCCGTTTCAGGCATCAGGACGCCCAGACTCCCCCTTCTCCCCTTTGTGGGAGAAGGGGGCAGGGGGATGAGGGGCAAAAGGCGTGGGAATGCAGCAAACCGCGCACTGCTTCTCAGAACTCTACCCTTGAGCGGCGCAGGCGTCTCGCCCGCATACGGCGCTGTGACCCATCACCGGAGCGTGGGCATCGCACCCTCAGACGCCGACGAGAGCGGGACGCTCTCGCTCCGGGCAAACAGCACAGGTGGCGCTGCGCCTCTCTCGCCACCCATCCATCTCCCCACAATAATGCCCTCATTGATCTCCTGTGCTACACTGACATCACCAGCGACAATCGTGCCCTGACCGAAGGAGGACGCCTGTGCCAGCAGAGTATTCGACGCCGGAGTACCTGGATGTGATTCGTCGTGGGATCGTACCAGCGTTTGGTCCGCCATCGCGCCCGAAGCGGGTGATCATCGTCGGTGCGGGGGTTGCCGGGTTGGTTGCTGGCTATGAACTGCTGCGCGCCGGGCATGATCCCCTGATCCTGGAGGCGCGCAACCGCGTCGGCGGGCGGATCTGCACCCTCCGCGAACCCTTCTCCAACGGATTGTACGGCGAAGCTGGGGCAATGCGCATTCCGCGTGCGCATACCCTGACGATGATGTATATCGACCGATTTGGCTTGCCGACCACCGATTTCATGATGGAAAGCGATCAAACCTGGGTGCATATCGGCGGGGTCAAACGTCGTCTGGCGGAGGTGCGGTCCAACCCCGATGCGCTGGGGTTCGAAACGGCGCCGGCGGAGAAAGGCAGACTCGCTGGCGACATCTGGGCAGAAACTATTCGTCCGCTGGTAGCGCAGATCGAGCGGGATGGGCAGGCGGGTTGGGATGCGATCTATGCAGAGTACGACGCATACTCGGTGCGCGAGTTCCTCGAACTCAAGGGGTGGTCGGAAGGACTGATCGAGATGTTCGGTCTGCTGAACAACCAGGAAGCGCTGATGAATTCCTCCTTCCTGGAACTCTTCCGTGAAGAAGCTGGCAACTACTACACTGATATGTGCCAGATCGTCGGTGGAATGGACCGCTTCGTCCATGCGTTCCTGCCGGAACTCGAAGGGCGCATTCGCTATGGCGCGCGTATGGTTGCGCTCGACCAGACGCCCGATCAGGCGATTGTCCACTACCAGACGATGGCGGGGCGCTTTCAGGCAGAGGGCGATTATGCCATCATCACTGCGCCGTTCCCGGTTCTGCGGCACATCGAGGTGATCAAACCCTTCTCGCGCGCAAAACAGCGCGCTATCCGCCAGTTGCACTACGATGCCGCCGCCAAGATTTTCTTCCAGTGCCGTCGCCGCTTCTGGGAAACCGATGACGGGATCTATGGCGGCGGAACGGTGACGGATATGCCCATCCGCAATCTGTACTACACCGATTGGGGCAAAGAAACCGGACGCGGTGTGCTGCTCGCCAGTTATACCTGGTCGGAGGATGCGCAACGCTGGGGGTCGCTCACACCGCGCGACCGTATCGAGCAGGCGTTGGAGAATGTCGCCGTCATTCATCCGCAGATCACCGCAGAATTCGAGGTCGGCGCTTCGTATATGTGGCACGATGATGAGTTTGCCGGTGGCGCGTTCGCGCTCTTTGAACCAGGACAGCAGACATTGCTTCACGATGCGATTATTGAACCGGAGGGGCGCTTCCATTTTGCCGGTGAACACGCATCGCTGTACCATGCCTGGATCCAGGGGGCGATTGAGTCCGGCTTGCGCGCGGCGATTGCAGTGCATCAGGCGCCATAGGGAGATTTCGTTATGACAATGGTCACACGCAACTCACCCTTGCTGCTGGTGCGTGAAATGGAACACGTGCAGAGTCGATGAAACCGGACATGCCCATCCTGGCAATTGACCTCGGCACCTCTGGTCCCAAAGTTGCGCTGGTGACGGTTGCGGGCGAGATTCTGGCGTGGGAGTTCGAGCCAGTGCGGTTGACGCTGCTTCCGAACGGCGGCGCCGAGCAGCATGCAGAGGAGTGGTGGGAGGCGATCGGGCGGGCTGCACGCCGTTTGACCGCCGCCACCGGCATCACCCGCGTTGCCGCCGTCGGCGCAACGGCACAGTGGTCGGGAACGGTCGCCGTCGGCGACGATCATCAACCGCTCATCAATGCCATTATCTGGATGGACTCGCGCGGTGCGCCGGATATCCGCGCGCTGGTTGCCGGTCGTCCGACGATTGCGGGGTATGGGGCGACAAAACTGATGACCTGGATTCGTCTCACCGGCGGCGCGCCCGGTCTTGCCGGCAAGGACCCGCTGGCGCACATCCTGTACCTGCGCCGCGCCCATCCCGATGTGTACCGCGCAACCAGCGTCTTTCTCGAACCGAAGGATTATATCAACCTGCGCCTGACTGGGGTGCGCGCTGCGTCGTTCGACTCGATCACCCTTCACTGGTTGACCGACAATCGTGCAATTGATCGGGTGGATTATGCACCGCAACTGCTGGCGCTGACCGGCGTCGAACGGGCGAAGTTGCCCGACCTGCGACGCGCGATCGATATCCTCGGACCGCTGACTGCCGACGCCGCTATGCATCTCGGAATCGAACCGGGCGCGCCGGTCGCGGTTGGCTCATCGGATATTCATTCGGCGGCGGTGGGCGCTGGCGCAGTGCGCGACTACGATGCCAACCTGTACGTTGGCACCTCATCGTGGCTCGTCTGCCACGTGCCGTTCAAGCGCACCGACCTGATCCACAATATGGCGTCGCTGCCGTCGGCAATTCCGGGAAAATATCTGCTCACCAACGAACAGGAGTGCGCCGGCGCGTGCATCACCTTCCTGCGCGACAATCTGCTCTTCCCCGATGATGAGTTCACAACGTGGCGTCCTGAGCGCTTTTATGACCTGCTGGATCGAATAGTGGAACGCGAAGCGCCCGGAAGCGGTGGCGTGATCTTCACCCCCTGGCTCTACGGCGAACGCACGCCGGTCGAAGATCACACGGTGCGCGGCGGGTTCCATAACCTGTCGCTGACAACCACACGCGCCCAAATGATGCGCGCCGTGATGGAAGGGGTCGCTTACAATATGCGCTGGCTGCGCGACGCAGTGCAGCGCTGTATGCGACGTCCGCCTGGCGCGATCATCATCACCGGCGGCGGCGCACAGTCAGCCGTGTGGGGGCAGATCTTCGCCGATGTGCTGGGGCGCCCGATCCATCAGGCGTCCCACCCGATCCTGGCGAATGCGCGTGGAGCGGCGCTGATCGCAGCCGTTGCGATTGGACGACGTTCGTTCAGCGATATTGTCGCGCCGATCGCTGCCGTCCACCGTCCGTACCCTGAGTATACGCGCATCTACGACGAACTGTTTCGTGCGTTCATTCGGATCTATCGCCAGAATCGGGACATTTACGCCCGACTGAACCGGAGGTGATATGGCCCATTCCCGCCTTCGCCAGATCATCAACCCGCTGGGCGCGCGTGCCGCTGCCGCATTTGAGGCGGCGCTGCGGCGCATTCCGGCGGTTCAGCGACGGCTCGAAGCGCAGTATGCTGCACTGCTTGCCGATATTGAACCATCGCTCAAACCATACCGCCACGAATTTCCGGCATATACCCGCCTCCCGCCGGTCGGACGCAACCGCGATGATATCCTTGCCATGATGCGCCAGCTTGCCGAACGCGAAACACCGCGCTGGCGCGACGGGTATGTGTCGGGCGCGGTGTACCACGGCGATCCCGATCACCTTGCGTTTCTGAATCAGGCGTATGCGCTCCATTCCGTAAGCAATCCGCTACACGTCGATCTCTGGCCCAGCATTGCGCGATACGAGGCGGAGATTGTTGCAATGACGGCGACCATGCTCGGCGGCGGACCGGGCGTGTGCGGCACCGTCACTTCCGGCGGCACCGAGAGCATTCTGCTCGCCATGAAGACCTACCGCGATTGGGCGCGTGAACGTCTGGGCATTCGCCTTCCCGAAGTGGTTGCGCCGGTCACCGCGCACGCAGCGTTCGACAAAGCTGCACACTACTTTGGCATCCGATTGGTGCGCATACCGGTTGACGACGGCTTCCGCGCCGACGTTGCCGCCGCGCGCCGCGCTCTGACCCGCAACACGATTGCCCTGGTCGGTTCAGCGCCCTCATTCCCGCACGGCGTTATCGACCCGATTGCCGATCTTGCAGCGCTGGCGCAAGATCGGCGCATTGGCATGCACGTCGATGCCTGCCTGGGCGGGTTTGTGCTCCCCTGGGCGCAGCGTCTCGGCTATCCGGTTCCGCCGTTCGACTTCAGCGTCCCCGGAGTAACCTCCATCTCGGTTGATACGCACAAATACGGGTATGCGCCCAAAGGAACCTCAGTCATTCTCTACCGCACCGAAGCATTGCGACGCTTCCAGTACTATGTCGCCGCCGACTGGCCCGGCGGGCTGTACGTTTCACCAACGATGGCGGGCAGTCGTCCTGGCGCACTGAGCGCCGCTGCGTGGGCGGCGATGGTCAGCATGGGGGAACAGGGGTATCTGGAAGCAACGCGGCGCATCCTGGAAACAGCGCATCGGATCCGCACCGGCATCGAGGCGATCCCGGAACTCCGTATTCTCGGCGATCCGCTCTGGGTGATCGCCTTCACAGCGACGCGCCTGGACATCTACCGCATCCTCGACCGGATGGCGCAACGCGGCTGGAACCTCAACGGGCTGCACCATCCTCCGGCGATCCACATCTGCGTCACCCTGCCGCACACTGCGCCCGGCGTCGCCGACCGGTTCATCGCCGACCTGCGCGACTCCGTCGCTGCCGTTCGCCGTGAACCGCGCGCCAGCGGAGGAATGGCGCCGGTGTACGGCATGGCTGCATCACTGCCGTTCCGTGGCGTCATCGGCGACCTGCTGCGGCGCTATCTCGACGTGGTGTACAAACCGTAGATCCGGCACATCATCGAAGCAGAAACCGCACGAGACGCAGGACATATCCCGCGCCTCGTGCGGTTGCGAAAAAGAGAACTCCTGACCCTCGTCCCTACTCGCACGACAGAGCTGCTACGGGCAACCGGTTGAACCATCCGTTGGTTCAACCGCCGACAAACTCAGTGCTTCGCTGCCGGCTTCGTTGGCGTGGTATCAATGCCAAGCGCCGAATAGAGCGGGCACACGCCAAAAACGGCGGTAATCAGCAGAATGACCGCCACCACCGCGGCAAGGATCTGCCAGAAGCCGCTCAGCAGCACAAACGTGGCAACGAGCAGCACAATACCGGCAATTGCCCGGATGCCACGATCGATAGGACCGACATTTTGATGGAACATCATCGTCCCTCCTTTCAGTTGTGGTTGTACTGTTTCATTGTTCCGCCATATTAGACGTAGCATGTGTGAAAAATGTTACATAGTGCAGAGGGACAGAGCAGGGGAAGATCAGACGCAGCATCGCAGCGCCCGGTCCTATCAAATCGGCTGTCATCACGGGAGCGAGGGCAGAACGACCGCGTTCTCCGGCAACCGGCGCGGAGGGTTGAACAAACACCGGTGTACCACGCGCATCGTGTTCCACCAGATTGGATATCAATGCTGCGGCGGTCAGGCGAACGTCGTGCTCAGCGCAGCGCGAGGATCGCTGCAAGCGTGATCGCCATCACCAGAATAATGGCGTACAGCACGATGCGCTCGACATCATAGAGGGTCATATCGCCTTTGAGCGTGTTATCGAAGCCAATAAACGCCAGCGTGCGCGGTTGGTCGCGAAAGCGATAATCAACCTCAGTCACCGGAACGCCACGAATGATCAGTTCAGCAGCGATCACACGGGTATCATTGCCGCAACCGCGCTGCGCTTCCTCGATCAATTCTTTCAGCGGCGCAACCTGATACCAGTGCCCCTCGCGCAGCGAAACTGAACCCTCGAAGACCTTCTGCGCTTTCGCCTGGAGCGTCGGCCTGTGCAAGCCGCTAAGGTCGTCCTCGTTGAAATAGGCGCGCGCGGAACGCGACCAGGAGAAGACCTTCTCTTCGAGCAGTTGTCCAGTTCCTTCGCAGCGTTCGCACTCCTCGCGCCCGTACCCGCGGCAGGTCGGACACTCTTCCGAGAGTTGCTCGAATCGCGTCGTGCCGTCCGGTTCCCTAACCCTACGCGTGCGCAGAACTGTCCCACCTCCCTCGCACGTTCGACACGGAACCCTGCCTGCACTGCTGCACTCCGGGCAACCAACTACACGCTGCGACCCCGGAAGGATCATCGTTTCAGCAGCGTGCGTCTCGAACGGCGGCAGATCGGGAACCGGCGCTTCCCACAGGCTCACCTCGCGCGCTGGCGTCAGTGCGCCGCCGCGATGCACACTGAGCCGCACCTGCGGAGGGGTGCGGGTTTCATACGCCACGCGCAACTCGTAAAAATAGAGGTTGTAACTGACAATCTGCTCTGGCTCAATCAGGTGACCAAGTTGCGGTCGGTGCGTCCAGCTCCGGCGACTCCAGCGATCCAGGAGACGCCGGATGGCATCGACCCGATGCAGCGCATCGGCGCGGGCACGGCTGCGGGCGATGAAATCGGCATCGATCAGGTTGCCGAGCACCGTTTCAAGCGGGTTTTCAAGCCATTCGGCAATCGGCTCCCAGCGCGCCTCCTCCATATCGACCGTCGCGGCGTCAATCTGCGCTCGCAATGCCTGCCGCAGCGCCGTGATCGCCTGACCTGCGCTACTGTACCGCTGAGACGGATGGTGCGCCATCAGACGCTGGATCACTCGATCAACCGCAGCGAACGCTTCGTCCTGCAGCGCCAGCGACGGCGGCGTACCCGATGGCGGCGGCGGTTCGCCGCTGAACATATGGTAGATGACCGCACCGAGGCTGTACAGATCGCTGGCTGGCATCGGTTGTCCGGATCGCAACGTCTGCTCCGGTGCGGTGTACGGCGTGCGATAGTCGGTATCGTCGATACTCGACAGATCCGGCGTATCCGGGGCCGCCGCCAGGCTCAGATTCGCCAGGTATACGGTTCCCTGCGGCGTGATCAAAATGTTCGCCGGTTGTATATCGCGGTGGACGATATTCTGCGCGTGGAGATAATCGAGCACACTGGCGAGTTGCGTGGCGATACGGAGCGCCTGCAACGGTTCGAGCGCTCCACCCTCCAGCACGTCCTGTAACGAGCGCGTATCCAGGTACGGCATCACTAGATAGTGCCCGATACGCTCATCATAACCGGCATCGATCACCGGTAGCAGGTTGGGATGGGTCAAATGCGCTGCGAGACGACCAGCGAGTTGAAAACGACTCGACGATACCCAGTCGGTGCGATAGAGCACCGAGATTAGCACGGGGCGGTCGAGCGTCAGATGCGTGGCACGGTACACGACTGCCAGTTCATCCTGGCCAATCCGCTGATCGAGGCGATAGTTGCGTAGTTCGCGGGCAGCACCCGACTGCGACGCCGAGCCGGTCGTGTCGCTATTGCCGGAGTGTGACTGTGCCCGTAGTGTCGCCATTGCCAGCCTTCAACGCAGAACAAAGCGCTTCGAGCAATTCCAGCGCGATGAGTATAGCGCGGTATGCCGCCGAACGCAAACTAATGCAACATCCGGTTGCAGCAAAACGCTTTGCTTCTGCGCAATTGCCTCAAGCAAACAGTATTGGTCATGTTACTATTATAGCACACATGTTCACTCTCTAGAACCCCAGCATTCAACGCGCAGCACCCTAACGTGTCAACGGTCAACGTTCCAACGTTCAATGTTCAACGCCCAGCGCTCAATACCCTAACGTTTCAACGTTCCAGCGTTCAACGTTTGACAGGCGCTTTCACAATGGGTACACTACCCTATGCGCAACACGCCGATCCAAAGGAGGGTGCGGCGTCTGCCGGTTCATCGCAGGAGAGATGCAGTGCTGGAAAGTGTACCAAGCGGTCTGGTGACCATTGCCGCCTTTCTACTCATGCTGGGACTGCTGGTGCTAGTGCATGAGTTAGGGCATTTTTTGACAGCAGTATGGTTCGGCATCAAGGTCGAAGAGTTTGGTCTCGGATATCCGCCGCGAGCCATGGTGCTCTTCGAACGGGATGGTGTTAAGTACACCCTCAACTGGTTGCCCATCGGTGGGTTTGTCCGTTTCGGTGGCGAAGGCGATCAGATATATGGCGTCGGCAGTCTGGCAGCTGCGTCGCCCTGGAAAAAAATCGTCGTGCTCTTTGCAGGCCCGCTGATGAACCTGCTGCTGGCATTCGCTATCTTCAGCGCCATCTTCATGGTACGTGGCGTTCCTGCAGCGTTTGACGGCGCGCGGATCGATATTGTCTATCCGGGAACACCAGCCGAACGCGCCGGGTTGCGCAGCGGCGACCTGCTGATCTCACTTGCCGGTCGTTCACTCAGTACCGATCTGAGCGAGATTCGCCAGATTGCAGCAGAGAATCGCGGACGCCCGATCGAGGCGGTCGTTGAGCGTGATGGCGCCCGCATCGTTCTTTTGGTCACCCCTGGCAGATGGGAGCGCGACGGCGTTGTGTACGAAAACGGTTTCGGTTTCGCCTATGCTCCCAACATTCAAATCGTCCCGGCAACCCTGCCTCATGCGTTGACTACCGGGTTCTCGTATACCTTCGAGATCCTTGGGCGCTTTATCGGCGGCATTGGGCAGATGCTCGGCAGCCTGCTGGGGTTGAACCAGGCACCGCCAGGCGGAGTCGCTGGCGTGGTCGGGATTGCGCGTGGAACTGGTGAGGTTCTTCAGCGCGATGGCTGGATGGGCTTCTGGCAGTGGACAGCACTTATCAGCCTGAACCTGTTCCTGATCAACCTGCTGCCCATCCCGGCACTGGACGGCAGTCACATCCTGTTCGCCCTAATCGAGATTGCACGCGGCGGGAAGAAAATCCCGCCGGAGCGTGAAGCGATGGTGCACGCTATTGGTTTCATAATGCTCATGGGGTTGATGGTCGTGATTACGGTTTCCGACGTGGCGAACTGGATCGGTGGGAACCCAGTGCTGGGCGGCGGGTGACAGCCCGTCTGTTGCTGATGTGCTATGGCTCACCGACGCTTACCAACAATCCGCGTCAGTGAAGTGGGCGAATATGTCTACTGCGCCCGATCCTGGTGGCTGCGCCGTGTCGCTGGGCTGGAACCGGAGGGGCGTGAACGGCGTGAGCGCGGTGTGACACTGCACCGCCGCCACACACGCGCGGTAGCGTTGAGTCGGTTGTTACTGGCTGCCGCTGTGTTGCTCAGCGTTGCTGCGCTGATCGTGCCGGTCGTCGGAGGATAGGCGGGCTGAGCGATGGCGACCACTGTCGGATTGGCACTGATTCTGCTGGCGCTGATTGCGCTAATCGGTGCTCTGCGTCTCCGTGCTGCAACCGGACTTCCGTGGGCGCCGGTTGTCTATCGCGATACCGACTCCTGGACGCCGGAACGACCGCTGGTTGCGCGCCGGATTGGACTGGTTGGCAAGCCTGATTATCTGATCCAGATGCATGGGCGTCTCATACCCGTAGAAGTTAAGCCAGGGCGAAACGCTGCACGTCCATATGAATCCGACCTGATGCAACTGGCAGCATACTGCGTCTTGATTGAGGAGACGACCGGTGTCGCTCCGCCCTACGGTCTACTGCGGTACGCGGAGCGCACTTTCCGTCTCTCGTATACCGCGCGGGTGCGTGAAGAAGTGCTGACACTGCTTGATGAAATGCGCAACGCCCTTGACAACAACTGTGATCGGAGTCACGATGATCCTGCACGCTGTCGGGGATGCGGTTTCTTATCACAGTGTGATCAGGCGATCATTGGTTGACAGTTGCGAGCAGGACGTGGGAATTCGGAACGCACGAACATAGACCATATCGCTGCGAACACCTCGATAAATGGTATTATGACCGTTATTACGCGCGAAATGCTGGCTGAACAGATCGAGGCCCGACTGAGCGGCGCTATTACCGACGAAATGCTGGCAGCATGGGCATTTGACCGATTCTACGCCGTCGAACTTGGTCTGGCACAGATCGAAACCGGTGCCGAAGAGCATATTGCCGACGTACTCGACACCCTCATGTTTGCCGATCACGCTGCGTTTCGCCTGGAAGAAGGATCATTGCGCAGTCTGGTTGCACAGTTGAGAATGCTATGAAAATTCGGACCCATCCACGAATAGGTTCCATTCGCGTCGGTGATGAGGTATACTCGTATCGCTACCATCTTTTTGCCCGAGTCGAAGCGGTCTTTCCCGCGGCAGTGTGTGTCAAGATTGCCGCGATCAATAGGGCGCATCCGCTGGAACTGACCCTCATCCCGCAACTCTGGCGTGCCGACGATATTGAAAATCTGAGTATCTGTCGTTACTGCGGCGGGCGGGAGAATCTCATCCCGGAGCGCGAGACTGGCATTCCTTTCCGGGTTTGTGAACGCTGCCGCATTGTCCCCCCGCAGGAACACAGCTATGTGCAGTGGCGCTGGTGGTAGGAGAGCCATCCGCTGCGCAGGATTATTATCCCTCTGGGTTGATCAATGGCTTCGGGAAGACCTTCCCATACGGCTCACCCCACCACTCTGCCAGTGAGCGCCCCTCGACAAAAATCTGCACCCCGGTGACACCCGGCAGCGCCGTCAGCGACTCGACCAGCGTGCGCACCGCAGATGCACGATCCGTCGCTTCAGCAAACTGTGCGCTGAAATCAACGCGCACAACTCCCTGGTTGATCCCAATCGAGCGGAGTTTGGTCGTCGGCGGGATGGTGCGCTGTACGGCATACTCGTAGATCCCCGGTCCCTCAATCAAGGCACGGACCGTTCCCTCCGCAACCTGGCGCGTCTTCGGAACCATGCGAATGATGCGAATCGTATGATATCCGTCGTTCGCCAGATAGTACGTCGGCAAAAATTCCGTCGCTGCATAATCGACCGGCAGATTATCCGGGTTGAGCGGATTGACAACCGGACGGGCGATCGGACCGCTTCCGTTGATGCCGATGTTGGCGCCATTAACCTGGAACTGGACGCGATTGATCGTCTCGAAATGGGTCAGCGTCAGTACAATCGAATACAACCCGCGCGGATCGCCGTTCAGGTGCGGCGGTCGGTCGAAGTTGACCGTTGCGAGTCCGTTGCTGATCGTAATGCCCAACAACCGCGCTTGCGGATCGACCAGCCGTTCCAGACCGTTGCGCGGACCTTCGATCAGGGCATTGATAGCGGCAGTCGCCACCTTGCGATCCTCAACTGGAACGAGCCGTTGAGTCGGAACGAACAGCGTGCCGGTTGCATCCCCAAAGTAGAGCCACAACCGCTCATTGCGCACGGTTGGCGCCGGTGGTCGTGGCGTTGCAGGAGGCGCCGTCGGCAGTGGCGGTGACGGCGGTGTGGTTGGAATAGCGGTTGGCGGAACGATGGTTGCCGTAGGCGTTGCGGTCGGTTGCGTCGGTTGATCCGTTGCGGTCGCTCCAGGTGTGACCGGCAGTTGCGTGGGTTGAAGGGTCGATGATGGAACAACCGTTGTGCCATTGGTTGGTTGGGTCGGCAACGCTGTTGGCACAAAAATGACCGGTTCCGGCATCGGCGTGGGAGAAGGTTGTGGCGACGGCGTGCCAGTTGGCAGCAGTGTCGGCGTGGGAGGAACTGCCGTTGCCGTAGCCGACGGTGTCGGTTGCGGCGACGCCCCTTCCGTGGCAGTCGCTGTCTCCAGTGCACCGACCGCACCACCGCTCGTCGGCGATGCCACAATGGTTGATGGAATCAAACCGCCCCCGGTAAGCGCCTGCCATCCTGCAACCACATACACCAGGATAATGATCGCCAGCATCCCCAGCATCAGCGCGTAGATTGCGCGATCCCGCGGCGACAGCGTCCCCAACCATCCGCGCAGACCGCCGGGAGCGACAGTCGCTGTGCCAGCGGGACCGATCGTTGCTGGCGTTGAGGAGATTGTTAAACCCATGTATAATGGGCATTGAACGTGGTTGCGAGAAAGGCAGAAGGTACTCTGATCCACCGGTATTTCGACCGGCTCGCCACCAACGTAGCAACGATGCTCCGGCGTTGGCGACGAGAAGCGAATAGCGCGGTTCTGCTTCAGACCAAGATACGGGCAATATCCCTGGCCAGTTGGGGGTGCTTCGCTCATGGCACGCCGGGTCTCCTTGCACGCTGTGTGCTACGACATTCAGGCGTATTATAGAAGCGGGCAGAAATTGACGCAAAGCCCTGGCATTAACGAAACCTTACAACCAGGTTGCAGCTTGCCGTAACGCCCCACGAAAGCGCCCGGCGTGGTATCATGTCCATCATGCCTTGTTGCCTGACATCGAGGGTCGCGAGGATAGACGTCTCTTTATGCGCATCCTGATACTTTCGGATATTCACTCGAACATCGTGGCGCTCGAAACAGTTTTGTCTGCTGCCCGCCCTTTTGATACCGTCTGGAACCTTGGTGACACCATCGGGTACGGTCCGCGCCCCAATGAGTGCGTGGCAACGATCCGCGCAGTGGCAAGTGTGATGCTTGCAGGGAATCACGACCTCGCCTGTCTGGGATTGCTGGATCTGAGCGACTTCAACCCGGATGCACGTGCAGCAAACGTCTGGAATGGCAATCAACTAACGGATGATCACCGCATATTGCTTGAAGAACTCGAACCCATCCAGCCGATAGATGAGCGGTTCCTGGCAGCGCACGGTAGTCCGCGCGAGCCGATCTGGGAATATTTGCTGACCCGCTACCAGGCGTTCGATAACTTCCGTCGGTTTGATCACCAGGTCTGCCTGATCGGGCATTCGCACGTGCCGCTGATCTTTCAACTCACGCCTGAAGGTCGCTGCGAGGGACCGTCTTCCCCCGATGATGGTACAACCCTGATGCTTAAACCCGGATTCCGGTATATCATTAACCCTGGTAGCGTTGGTCAACCACGTAATCAGGATCCACGCGCTGCATTTGCGGTATTTGATACATCAACCGACACGATCACATTTCACCGTGTTCGGTACGATGTGGGGAGAACCCAGCGCCAGATGTACGAGGCGCAGTTGCCCGCAGCGCTGATCACACGGCTGGAGTACGGCATCTGATGTCGATTGTCGAGACGTACATTCGGCGCCACCCTCGATCGCAGGCACTGTTCGATCAGGCGCAGACCTTGTTTCCTAGCGGCGTCACCCATGACGGACGCTACGTAACGCCATTCCCGATCTACGTGGAGCGGTGTACAGGCGCACGCAAATGGGATGCCGACGGCAATGAACTGATCGACTACTGGATGGGACACGGCGCGCTATTGCTCGGTCATGGGCATCCATCGATTGTTGCGGCAGTGCAGCAACAGATGAAGCGTGGCACCCATTACGGCGCCGAACATGAACTTAGCCTGCAATGGGCGCACTTGATCAAGCGTCTCTTTACCAGCATTGAACAGGTGCGCTTCACTGCGTCTGGCACCGAAGCCACCATGATGGCGCTGCGCCTGGCACGCGCCTACACCGGCAAACCGATCATCATCCGCTTTGCCGGTCATTACCATGGCTGGCACGATATGCTGGCGCGCGATACGGATATCTTGCCGGTCGGATTGCTCGATGGATTGGCCAGGTCTACTATTGTCGTCCCGACTGATCTTACGTATGTCGAAGATGTCCTGCGTAAACGCAGCGATGTGGCAGCCGTCATTCTTGAACCGACCGGCGCATCGTATGGCGCCGTTCCGTTGCCTACCGGGTTTCTGCGCGATCTCCGGCAGTTGACCTGGAAGTATGGCGTGCTGTTGATCTGCGATGAAATCGTTACTGGGTTTCGTATTGCGCCAGGTGGCGCACAACAGCGCGAAGGGGTCGTTGCCGACCTGACTACCCTGGCAAAGGTAATGGCAGGTGGATTGCCGGGTGGCGCTGTTGGTGGGCGCGCCGATATCTTGAAACATCTGGCGTTTGGCGATGCTGAATGGAACCAGAAATGCAAAATTCGCCACTTTGGAACATTCAACGCAGCACCACTCTCGGCCGCTGCCGGGATTGCAATGCTCGAAATTGTGGCTGATGGCGCGCCCTGTGCATATGCCGCTAACCTGGGCGAGACCCTCGTTGCAGGTATGAATGCCGAAATCCGGAAGCGCCGTCTGGTCGGATGGGCGGCCTATGGCGACGGATCGATCATCCATCTTGTCGCTGGATGTTCCACTGGTTTCGCCCCTGGCGAACTCGATCCGCGCACACCGACCGATGAACTGAAACGCGGCGGCGATCCGCGCTTGGTGCACCTGGTATGTCTCGGTATGATCAATCATGGCGTCGATCTCATGCGTGGTCGCAGCGGTTTCCTTTCGGCAGCGCACACATCCGCTGATGTTGCTGCCACAATTGCAGCATTCGCCGCCACACTCGATGCCATTGGCGAACACCATGCGCAACTCCAATCCAGCGCCAGTTGGCAGAGATAATCTACGGAATGAACAATGCGTGTAATTACTGGCACAGCAAAAGGGCATCACCTGAAGGCGCCGAAAGGTCTAGGCACCCGCCCCATGCTGGATCGGGTGAAGGAAGCGCTCTTTTCCGTCCTTGAAGGGTATGGACCGATTCGCGGGCGAGTGCTCGACCTGTACGCTGGCACTGGAGCGCTCGGCATCGAATGCCTCTCCCGCGGCGCCTCATGGGCCGACTTTGTCGAACACAAGGCGCATGTCTGCCGGATCATTCGTGAAAATCTGGAACATACCCGCCTGGCAGATCGCGCACGAATCTTTCAGATGCCGGTCGAGCGGTTCCTGCGTCGGCGAGGTTCTCACGAGAAGTATGATATAATCATCATGGACCCGCCTTATGCCGATCCTGTAATTGAAGCGACGATTTGCGCCGTGCACGATGCCGACCTCCTGAAAGATAATGGTCTCCTGGTGGTCGGTCATTCACCGCGCGTTGAACTCAACGATCGCTACCAGCGTTTCCACCGCCGTAAATTCCGCCGTCTGGGGGATTCGTGCTTCTCGATCTACGACCTAGCGACGGACGACGCTGCCGACGGGCCTGGTGAGACGCACGATCAGTCTGTTCTGCCATCGATCGACGGTTGACCGACGGTTGATCGAACGATGCAGCGTTCTACGAGTCCTTGTTGCATCAGTGAAGGAGAGAAGGGGTGACGATCGCAGTCTATCCAGGAAGCTTCGATCCCGTTACCAATGGTCATCTTGATATTGCTGCGCGTGCGTCGCGCATTTTCGATACGGTCATCATGGCCGTCTTTGATCGCCCCAATAAACAGTTACTCTTCAGCACAGAAGAACGAGTAGCCCTGCTGCGCGAGTCGACCCGTCACCTTCCGCGTGTCAAAGTTGATACCTATTCAACACTGACTGTTGACTATGTGCGCAGCGTCGGCGCATCGGTCATCGTGCGCGGGATGCGCGCTGTCGGCGACTTTGAGGCAGAGTTTCAACTGGCGCAGATCAATCAAACGCTGGCGCCCGACATCGATATTGTCCTGTTTATGGCGAGTCATCGCTACACCTTCTTCAGTTCGAGCACTGTGCGTGAAATTGCATCACTTGGTGGTGATGTATCCTGGCTGGTTCCCGGTCCCGTCGTGGAAGCGCTGAAACGTGCATATGGCAGGAGGTGATGGGCCATCGAACTGGATCAGTTGATCGATGAACTCGAAGATGTGATTGCTGAAGGGAAGCGGGTGCCGTTTAGCGGTCGGTTGCTGATCGATGAAGATCGCGTACTCGACATTATCGACCGGATGCGGGTAGCGATCCCTGAAGAGTTGCGTCAGGCGCGCCGGATTATCAGCGAACAGGAGCGCCTGATCCGTGAGGCACAGGAACGGGTGCAGCAGATGCTGCACGAGCAGGGGTTGCTGGAGGCAATCGAAGCAGAACGCGCACGATTGCTGGAACAGGCGGAGCGCGAAGCACGCGCCGTGCGGGCTGGCGCCGATGAGTATGCGCGCCAGGTGCTCGAAGAACTCGAACAACGACTGCTGAAAGTCATTACTAGCGTGCAGAATGGTCTCCAGGAACTGGGGGTAGCGCGTGAGCCGCATTCCTCCAGCAGGTGACCATCCATTTGACAATGCGGCGTTGCTGACCTATAATGCAGCTTCTGTGAGCGCTGAAGGCGCTATTAGTGCACATGTCAAAACCAACTACAAATCTGAAGTTTAACGTTGCTCAACTGCTCCGCGAGTACGTTGGCGGATCGCGCCAATATGACTTTGTCGAGTCGGTCCTGCGTCTCGACGACGTGCTCGAAATGCACGACATCGTTGGTGAGGTGCGATTCACCCGCACTACTAGCGGTGTACTGGTCGATGTTCATGCTCGCGGAACCGTGGAGATGGAGTGTGTCCGCTGCCTCAATCCCGCTGTACAGCATGTTGAGGTGCGCTTCCGGGACGAGTTTCACTCACGGATCGACGTGACGACGGGCACGCCGCTACCGCAACCTGATGAGGAAGACCCGTTCTACCTCGATGAGTTGCATATGGCGGATGTCGGTGAGATGCTGCGTGAGTATGTGCTGCTCGAATTGCCAATGCAACCGCTCTGCCGCTCTGACTGTCGCGGTCTCTGCCCGGAGTGTGGCGCAGATTTGAATGTTGAGCAGTGTTCATGCAGTAGCACCAGCGTTGATGAACGTTTTGCTACGCTGCGTACGCTGCTAAGGCCAGAGTAGTTGTTGATCGAAAAGGTAAAGTCCGTCATGGGTGCCGTACCAAAAACCAAAGTCTCTCGCCACCGACGCGGCAATCGCCGCCAGCATCAGCGGATCGCCATGCCGACACTTGTGCCCTGCACGCGATGTGGCGCGTTGATGCGCGCCCATTATGTCTGCAAATCGTGCGGCTACTACCGGGGCCGCCTGGTTATCGAACCAAAGAGCGAAGCCGGGGAGAAATAACAATCACGGGCGTGTCGTGACGGGTTATTGACCTGCCATCCTGGCGCGTCAGTAACCCTTTTTGTATTATCGAGGCGGGCATGGTGAACTACGCAGCGATGACAGGTTGGGGCATGGCAGTTCCTGAACGGGTGCTGACGAATGCCGAACTTGAACGAATGGTCGAAACGTCCGACGAGTGGATCCAAACCCGCACTGGTATTCGTGAACGCCGGGTTGCAGGTCCCGGCGAATGTACGTCCACGCTGTCAATCGCAGCCGGACGCGCCGCCCTTGAGCGCGCCGGTCTCGACGCTGCTCAGATCGATACGGTCATCCTGGCAACCTGCACGCCCGACCGGCCTTTCCCGGCAACAGCCTGCACTGTTCAGGCAGGTATCGGTGCGCGCCGAGCTGCCGCCTTCGATATCGTGGCAGCGTGTAGCGGCTTCGTCTATGGCTTGAATGTGGCAACCAGCATGATCCGCAGCGGCGCGGCGCGCAATGTGCTCTTCGTCGCCTGCGATATCTTTACCCACTTTATCAACTGGAACGACCGCAATACCTGTGTACTGTTCGGCGATGGCGCAGGCGCTGTAGTGCTCCAACCTTCAGATGAACCGGCAGGGCTGATTTCGTGCGTGCTCGGCGCCGACGGCGAACAGGAAGACCTGATGGCGGTCGATGCTGGTGGGACGCGCCTCCCCGCGACGCCAGAACTCCTTGAACAGGGACGTCAGTATGTCTACATGAACGGGCGCGAGATTTTCAAGCACGCCGTGCGGGAAATGGCAGCATCCTCTCTCGAAGCCATCCGCATCGCCGGTCTGTCTCCCGATGATATTGCGTTGATCATCCCTCACCAGGCGAACCTGCGTATCATCGAAGCGACTGCTAGACGCCTTGAATTGCCAATGGATCGTGTGTTCGTCAACCTCGACCGCTACGGCAATACCTCTGCCGCCAGCGTCCCGATTGCGCTTGTCGAAGCCGTCGAGCAGCAGCGGCTGCGCAGGGGAGACTATGCGCTCCTCACTGCGTTTGGCGGGGGTCTTACCTGGGCATCGGCGGTGATCCGCTGGACTGCCTGAAAATCACGGGCAGTGCGACCCGCAACCCTTCACGCCTGATACGCTGGCACTCACTCTGGTGTCTCGATAGTTATCGACAACTGCGTTCAAATCGTCGGTTTCGTAGAGGACCGCCAGCTGGTGGTCAACACTTGAGCCGCCTTCCGCAATCTTCAACAGGTATTCGACGTCCTGGCAACTCCCCAGTTCATCGAGCACTTCGTCAACGAAGGCGACCAGTTCGTACATCAGCGCCCCGACATCTGCACTTGGCGCGTTTACCGAAATCGATCGGTTTGCCGTCCAGACCCCAGTGCTGCGTCTGCCACTTGTTCTCCATAATGACGGTGCGGCGGAATTCGAGCATACCAAAAGAAGCACCTCTGAAACAGCACGGACTCTGAATGAGTCGGCAACCCTCTCCAGTTGATGATCGCAACGCGTGGCGAGCTGGAACCACCAGAATGCGCCCCGGCGTCTAGCAGCGTATTCGAGCAGGCGCTGGCGTACTGGCAACTTCGCAGGCAACTGCTGCCAGACTTTCGCCGTTGTGTTCAACAAACTGAAGCGATGCGCCATCAAATGAGAAACGTATCCACGCGCGAATGGGCGCTATGGTATGGATACCCTGGATCGCACTGACGCCTCAGGAAGAGACGTCAGTGCGATGCGAGCGCACAACGCCGGATCTGCCAGTAGAGCATCACCGAGACACTACAGGGCAGCAACGACCAGGCCAACGCTGTGTCGGAGCAGATCGTACTGCAGGAGTGTCAGAAACCGCAGGCGCATTACTGTAGTAAGCGGACGATCGCCGGAGAACAGGTTGCGCTCACGTTGCCTGGCAGTCAACGCCTCCCAGATCGCCTGTGCAATCGCTTTGTCCTGAAGCGCCGTATGATAATAATCGGCAATCGCCGTCTCCAGCATACACGCCATCCGTTCCTACGCCTCTCCATACCGCGCATCGTGTGGGTTGAGCAAACGACTCCAGTGAATTTCATCGAGCTTTGCCGGGCCAGAGAGCGCTTTTGCGATGCACATATCTGCCATTTTCGTCACTGCCCAGCGGAAGAATTTTTCCTTGAGCGACCAGTAATCCAAATCCGGTGCCGGGTTGGTAAAGTCGATTGCATACGGAATGCCATCCTTGATTGCAAATTCGACCGTGTTCATATCATATCCCAGCGCGCGGCAGAGCGTCAGCGCATCACACACCACACGCTCGTGCTCTTCGGGCGTCAGATAGTCCGGATCGTCGAAGTAGCGATGCGGGTACGGCGCGCTCACATCGAATTTCATCACCAGCACATGCTCGCGACCGATAACCAGGCAGCGGACATACTTCTCCCAGTGAATGAACTCCTGCATCATCATGCATTCAGTGCCGCTCTCATTGTACGCCGACCACAACCCTTGCATGTCGTACACCTTGTAGACCTGCTTGAACCCACCGCCAGCGTGCGGCTTCAAGATAAGGGGAAAGCCACCGACATACGCAACGTGCTCTTCCCAGGGAATGCGCGCTTCCAGGTTGCGCAGCGACTCAACCGGATGGATGGCAGGGATGTATGAATGCGATGGGAGCGCAACTGTGCGCGGATGGGCGATGCCAAGGCGAGTTGCAATCGTCGCACCAGTGAACTTTTCGTCAGCGCTCCACCAGAACGGGTTATTGATTACGTGCGCTCCACCAATTGCTGCGGTTTTGAGAAAGGTACGGTAGTACGGTATCTCATGCGAAATGCGATCAACAATCACTGCATAGCGCGGCGTTTCCGCCATACGGGTGCCGCTCAGTTTGACAAATTCCGCCGTGACTCCTGCATTCCGGCGGTTGACCTCCTCGATAAATGCGGGGGGCCAGGTACTCTCCCGTCCAACCAGGATGCCGATCTTTAGTGTCACATGCCGCTCCTTATGAAGATTGAGAATGAAATCCGGTATGCGCCCTTGCCATGAGGCTCATATTGAGCATTGCAGTATGCACCTCTTGCCGTCGGGCTAAAATCCTCAGTATCCAAAGCGAAGCCCGCCTGCGCGGGCGATTTCTTCAAAGACCATAAGCACTCGGCTATACGGGACAAAGCCCACCTGCGTGAGTGAGAGCAGAGCAATCGTTCAACAGCCATAGTGTGTACAGGATTAATCCGCACCGTTAATATAGATCCGGATCATCTGCTGCCAGTAGGGCCAGTCGTGCGCCCAGCCGTCCCACCAGCGCATCGCGTGCCAGATGCCTTTGTGCCAGAACGCTTCTGAGAGCGCGGCATTGCTGGGTGCCAGTTCATCGTCGCGCCCAATAGCCATGATGATATCCAACCGACGAATCGCATCAGCGTACTGCCCCGGTTGAAGCCCACCAATAAATTCCACCGGGTTGTGAAAGTAGACCTCCTGATCATGGTAGCCGTCCATGAACGAACGGATATCCATCAAGCCGGAGAACGCCAGAATACGGTTGAAGTATGTCGGATGCCGCAGACCGAAAAGCATGGCGTGTGTGGCGCCAAACGAACAGCCGTGCACCATGACATAGGGATTAGAGTTCTGGCTGCGAATGAACGGCAAAACTTCATGCAGAATGTACCGCTCGTACTGATCATGGCGACGCAGACGGTCGCGGGGATGGATCCATCCGCAGTACCAGCTTTCGGCATCCACGCTATCAACGCAGTACAACTGGATCCATCCCTGATTAATGTGATGAGCGAGCGTCGCCACCATGCCACGGTCTTCGTACTCGAAAAACCGACCACGCGACGTTGGAAACACAATCACTGGCGCACCGGCATGACCGAAGACGAGCAACTCCATCGGTCTGCCGAGCGCTGGACTTTCCCAGCAATAATAGGCGCGATGCATGAGGACTCCACCTCGCAAGGAGGAAACGCATGCCAGTGAACGCAATTGCGTTTGTGGATGGCGGAAGAGACGCGCTTCGTCCCCAATGTGCGTCGTGTGGTTCGCTATGATACCGCACACGAGCGATGCCTGTCAATGGACTCGCAATAGTATCGATGACTTCACTGCTGAGACACTGAGCGCGCAGAGAACGCCAAAAACAAAACGTGGTTCGATGCGCGGCGAAGCATACGCCTGAGCCAGACAATCATTCATTTTCTCTGTGAGCGCTGCACCCTTGCGGTGACATATCCTTTTGCAGTGGACTCGTCGATAGAAGAATCCGGGCGCGCCAGCGTCGTGCGGCAGGTAATATTCTGCACGCAGATGCAGTGCGTCGCTCACGTACTTTGTGCATGTATGGTACAATCTTTCATGCCGATATACAGCGCGTTCGCGCGGTGGGCAACGGTGACGACCGCTGTCGCGCTTATTGACGGGCATTGTAGAATCACGTCCATCGTGCAAGGAGGGCGCAGTATGCGTGACAATATCACCAACATCGCGATCGAAGATTACCTGGTCGAGCTGATGCCACCGCGACCGCAAGCGCTTGCTGAACTCGAGCGTCAGGCGCGGGAGCATGGATGGCCCCTAGTCGGCCCGGTCGAGGGTCAGTTCCTCTACATGCTGGCGAAGATGCACGGCGCGCGCGAAGCGCTGGAGATCGGCGTTGCCACCGGTTATGCCGCTATCTGGCTGTTGCGTGCCATTGCCCCAGCTGGCGGGCATTTGACGGCAATCGAGCGTAACCCGGAGCGGATCGCACTGGCTCGTACGTATGTCGCCCACGCTGGCTATGGCGATCATCTCAATATCATCGAAGGGGAATGGTTCAGCTCTCTCGAACAGATGCAAGGACCGTATGACCTTATCTTCCTCGATATTCTGCGTCATCTGAGCGACGAGCGCGATTCGTTACGCGCACTCGAACTGTGCGTGTCGCGCCTGCGCCCCGGCGGGCTGCTCATCGCCGACAACGTGCTGTGCAGTGCACTGGTGCTTGAAGACGATGCAGCGCCTATTGTGCGCGGCATCCAGGAGTTCAACCGCGCCATCATGACCCACCCGCGCCTTGAATCGGTCATCGTGCCGTTACGTGACGGCGTGGGCATCTGTCGCAAGCGCGATTGACGCGCTACGCTGGCATTGTTCGACCAGGCACTGGTTGGCGACTCAATTCGCTGGCAATAATGTGTGCGCCCCACAGGACGAGTCCCAAAGTGCCGATCATGCCAATCGCAGCCGCCCACGATTGGGCGCGGAGCAGTACAACTGTGTAGAGCGGTGCGCCAAGCAAGCCGTGCACAAGTGCGCTCATCAGCAGAGGGGTAGGCAGCACAACGGCAAGAAGCATGGGCCAGGCGTAGTGGCGTGTGATCAGCAGCATAGCCAGCCCGCCCAGCGATACCAGCCCATTCATCAAACCGGCCAGCAGGGTGACGCTGACATTGAACGGCAATGCGCCATTATTAGCGTATTCCCACCATCCGGCGCGGACGCCGATCGTTTCAATCAAGATGTGGTACAGCGTGAAGAGCACGAAGGTCAGTGCGCTGGCGAAGTATCCGGAAAACCACCAGCGGTGCTGACAGAGGAAAAAAATCGCTAGTGGCGGCAACATCAGCGTCCATCCCGCCAGGAAGACCAGCGTGGGCAATGACCGGTCCAGCACGCTGAAAAGCGCACCAAGCGATGGATCGTAGGAGAAGCCATAGAGCCGCTGCCAGAGCGGTGAGAGCAGGGTGGCAATCTGCCCCGCCGCCAGTGCAAACAGATAGTGCAGTTGATGGTCGCGCCAGGCAAGGAAGCCCGCTACACCAAACGCCCCAATGGTAAACAAGAGAATGCCAGGCTCCATCAGGTCATTTCGTACTCACGCACTTCTCCACCAACCAGGGTGAAGAGGCGATCAGTCAAACCATAATCGCGCTGGACAGCGTCGATCTGAATTTGCGCTGCCACACTGCGCAGAATGTCGGGGTTGGCGTCACCCAGCGCAATCAGAAAATCGCGGTTGGGGATGCCGATGACCAGGTGACCGTTCACGTGCTGCGCCCAGGTTGCCAGAATATCGGTCAGCAGCAGTCGTGTCGCATCGTAGCCGTCGTTGCTGTTGAAAATGAAGAGCCGCTGATCTCCTTCGCCAATCATCGTGTATGGCACCCGCTCATCGGTGCGTCGCCGCAGATTGCGCAACGCCAGTTTATGAATCTCACGCTCACTGACACCCCACCGATCAAGGTGTTGCTCATTGATATAGGCAACACTCCGCGCCTCGTCTACCACATAGGTAATAATCAGGTCTGCCAGGAATGGGCGATAGACCAGCATTGGCAGGTTGCGCTCTCGCACGAACACTAGTAGATTAATGGGCTTGAGCATAGGGAAGATGCGCTCGCGCAGGGATGCGAAATCACTCCGATCACGCGCCGGTATGTCGTGTGTTGCGGCGCTGACCACCGTTTGCATAATGGCGTCGAGTTGATCAGGATTTTTGACATACGCGTCATAGAACCGTCTAAGACTGACGGTAACATCGCTGCCTCGCACCCGCAGGATGAGTTCATCCCCGCGCCGCTCGCGCACTTCGATCACATCATCGTGCAGACTCAGACGCCGCACAACATAGGCGGCAAACTGATTGGCATCCATGAGCAGCGTATCACCGTTGCGCATACCCACCCCCTTTCCCGGATTGTTCAAACAACACGTGTTCCCTGCCAGGCATCTTTGACGGCGGACAACGAGAGATGAGCGAGCGTCTCACCCGTCAAGCCAGTGATCATCACGTCCGCTTCCGTCACCGTACCCACGCGCGCACAGGCGTGTCCGGTCATCGCCGCTTCAAATGCTGAAGCATCCGTGGAGCGCACCTCAACCAGAAAGCGGGTCGGCGACTCGCTGAACAGCAGAACCAGGTCATCGGCGGCAGCCAGGTTGTGCGGCACAGCGCGCACATCCAGGGTCACCCCAAGATTGCCAGCGAGCGCCATTTCCGCAGCTGCAACCCCCAACCCTCCCTCGCTCAGATCGTGGCAGGCGCGCACAAGACCGGCGCTCATTGCAGCATGCAGCGCCGCCATCAACTGCGGCGCCTGCGCTAGATCGACCCGCGGCATCTGCGTCAGCGCATCGGAGAGCGCAGGGGAGATACACGACGCCGGCAGCACATCCAGCAGGTGACTGCCACCCAGTTCCGCCTTTGTCAACCCGACCAGGTACACCGCATTGCCCGGCTCTTTGAAATCTGAAGTTACTGCGCGGCGGATGTCGGGAACCAGCGCCAGCGCCGAGATTAGCAGAGTCGGCGGGATCGGCGTGCGGCGACCTTCGGCGTCACGGTACTCGTTGTTGAGCGAGTCCTTGCCGGAAATGAAGGGCGCGCTATATGCTACCGCCGCATCGTAGCAACCGGCGGCAGCGCGCACCAACCCTGCCATGCGGTCCGGCAGGCGCGGATCGCCCCAGCAGAAATTGTCGAGAATAGCGGCGCGGGTCGGATCGGCACCCACGGCGACCACGTTGCGCAGCGCTTCATCGACGCACGCCAGCGCCATCCAGTATGGATCGATTAGACCATAGCGCGGATTGATCCCGCACCCGATTGCAATCCCGCGCATTGACGATGTCAGCGGTTGAAGCACGGCGGCATCGCCGGGTCCATCGCAGGCAGCGCCGACCAGTGGTTTCACAACCGTTCGTCCGCCAACCTCATGGTCATAGGTGCGGACGATGGGCGCTTTGGAGGCAATGTTGGGATGCGCCAGCAACGCCAGCAACAGGTGCACGACGTCCACCCGGTCTTGATCGCCGTTGTGAACCGTCATCTGCGGGTTAGAGAGCGATCCGCCGTCCCAGCGCGCTTCCAGCACCCGCTGCGGGCGCCCCTCGTGAAGAAATGACATCGCCAGATCGACCACCAGTGCGCCATTGTAGCGCACAACCAGGCGCCCGGTATCAGTATAACGCCCGATGACCGTCGCCTCGACATCTTCGCTGGCGCAAAGCGCCAGCAGGCGTTCGAGACACTGTGGCGGCACTGCCAGCACCATCCGTTCCTGCGCCTCTGAAAGCCAGATCTCCCAGGGTTGCAAACCGGCATACTTCAACGGTACATGCGCCAGTTCCACCTCCGCGCCACAATCGGCGCTCATTTCACCCACTGCTGAGGACAATCCCCCGGCACCGCAGTCGGTAATCGCGCTGTAGAGACCCTGGTCACGCGCCTGAAGCACCACATCGATCATCTTCTTTTCCGTGATTGGGTCGCCGATCTGCACTGCGCTGCTGACTTCCTCAGCCGTAGTATGGGTCAGTTCTGCCGAAGAAAACGTCGCGCCGTGAATGCCGTCGCGACCAGTGCGTCCGCCAATGACCACAATCGCGTCACCAGGACGCACCGCACGCGGATGCGTATTACGCGGTGCAAGACCAACCGTGCCGCAGTAGACAAGCGGATTTGCCACATAGCCCCGGTCATAGAAGACCGCACCATTCACTGTAGGAATGCCAAGTTTATTGCCATAATCGCGCACGCCAGCAACCACGCCAGCAGCGATTCGTTGCGGATGCAACACACCAGGGCTAAGTTCGGTGGTTGGAAGATCAAGCGGTCCGAAGCAAAACACATCAGTATTGGCGATTGGTTGGGCAGAAACGCCGAGCACATCGCGCACCACACCACCGACACCAGTATTTGCACCGCCGAACGGCTCAAGTGCCGAAGGGTGGTTATGCGTTTCGACCTTGAACGAGATCTCGTAGTGTTCATCGAACGCCACGATACCGGCGTTATCGACAAACGCTGAGATCACCGCGAAGTCGCTATCTCTGCGCTGATCGAGAACACGCCAGGTGGCAGCCATGAGAAAGGTGCGGATCAGGCTATCGATCTCACAATCGCGCGACAACAAATGCAGCGACGGGTAATGATTGGCAGGCAACGCCACATCCTGAGGGTTAGGCGGGACCTGATTGTTGTAGCGAATGCGCCCTTTGAACGTCTTATGACTGCAATGCTCACTCCACGTCTGCGCCAGCGTTTCGAGTTCACCGTCGGTCGGCTCACGCCCTTCGGCACGATAGTACGCCTGAATCGCACGCATCTCCTCCAAATCGAGCGACAGCACCCCTGCCTGACTGATGCGCATCAACTCATCGTCAGATGCAGTTGTTATCGGGATGTGCGCCACCAATGGCTCATGATCCGCAGGTGGGCAGATCAGATGCATATACCAGGCGCGTCGCTCGGAAGCGCCCGTACCTTCGGGATAGCGCAGCACTGTCTGGATCAGATCGTTATACAGATCGCGTTCATCGCCGGGATGCGCCACCCGGTAGCGACGGAGCGTTTTCACCGTGCGCAGACCCGTGATGCCAAGACGGGCTGCACCACTTCGCACACTCTCCGCTTCATTGTCGGTCACACCCGGACGATAGGCAATCTCGACCAGGATCATTCCCGTTGCGCTGGCAGACGGTTCATCGACCAGGTCATCGACCAGCGTCCAGGAAGCCTGTTGCACTACTGGATCATAGAGCAGATCGGTCGTCAGGCGGGCAATCGTTCCACCGTCGAGATCGCCATCGATCAAAAAAAGGTGATCAGGCGCGGACAGATCATGCAGCGAACGGACAGTGACAAGATATACAGTCATAGCATCCTAATGGAGCACAATGGCTTCACCGGTCGTAGCGGCGCCATCAGGTCCGGCAAGGCGCAGCGCTGTGATGGCGACCTCCTCTGGCGACATAACACGTTGCTGACCACTGCGCGACAGCAGCGCCTCGCGTGCTTCTTCCAGGGTACGCCCGGTTTTCGCAGCCAGTTCACTGATTGCGTTTTTCATCATATCGGTTTCGACCCAGGCGGGGCAGATAGCATTTGCAGTGATATGGTAGCGTTGTAATTCGAGCGCCAGGGAACGCGTCAGACCGAGCAGACCATGCTTTGCGGCGCTATAGGCAGCTGAAAATGGCATACCAACCAGCGCTGCCATCGAGGCGATATTGATAATCCGTCCGCCGCCACGTGCAATCATATCGGGAACAATTGCTTTGCAGCAATAATAAGCGCCGTTGAGATTCACCTGAATGATCCGTTCCCAAAGCGCATCATCTGTATCAGTCAGTTTTGCACTATAAGTAATACCAGCGTTATTAACGAGAATATCGAAGGGACCCACCGCCGCGCGCGCCTCGCTGACAGCGGCGTAGACCTGCACTGGGTCAGCGACATCACAGGTAACGGCAACGGCGCGACCGCCACGCTGCTCAATCGTCGCACACACCTCATCCAGCATCTCCCGGTTGCGCCCGGCAACCGCCACCGTCGCACCAGCGCCCGAAAAGGTTAGCGCAATCGCCCGACCAATCCCGCGCCCACCACCTGTAATGAACGCCGTTTTCTCATTCAACGTGCTCATACGTGAACCTCACCGTCTGATATACAATACTTCGACAGTCTGGAGAGCGCGCTCGCACGTAGTCTACCGCAGCGTCACTGTACGGTCAACTGTGGCAGTATTGTACCATCCTCTTGTCTCCCATTTGCACAACAAACTGCATTAAATTGCATCACATTAAGGGCTTGTAAAGCTTCCCGGTAGAGTGTATACTATTTCTACAGCCCTGACAGAGTAACTTAGCGAAGGGCCCGTTCTTGAACAACCTGACGTACCCGCACCTGGCAAGCGATAGTGCTGAAAAAGGCTGTCGTAAGCTGAGGGAAACGAGAGATTTTGGATCTGCTCGGGGAGACCAGCAAATACGCGCGGTGGTGAAACACCCGTTGCGCTAGGAGTCAGGTGCGGCGCTTCGAGATGATTACGGTAGCACGAGAGTGTACCATGTCATCTCAGAGACTGGTGATGTCGATATGTCCTGCATACAGGCGTACGAAGCAACCAGTTGAAGCAGTCAGGTTCAGTAAAGAACGAAGCGCGCTGAGTGAAAAGCAGGGCGTTCTCTTTTAAGCAGTGCCCCCTACCACACCCCCTTGCAAACATTATTCAACCCCACGGAACGCCATGCTAGAATGGAGGCGAATGGCGACGTTCAGTGGTGCAACAACTCACGAACCCCAACCAACAGCTGCCAGCGCCCAACCACTTCCGGGCGGCATATGGGCTGCAGTGCGGCAGCGCGTTGCCGAACCTCCTGTAACAAACGTCCAGGTCTTCACGATCCCGCACGAGCGTGGCGTTCGACCATCGGAAGAACAGCGCTTGTGGACGATCCTGCGCGAACGGACGAATCCGCAACTCTACCGCCCGCACGCCATTCCCGATGTGGCCGCCGATCCAGTCGTCGAAGGGGGACAGACTTATTATATTGTGCGCACCCCTCAGGGCGCCTATATTCGCCTGACCGAAGCACAGCACGAGGTCTGGCGGGCAATGGATGGCACGCGCACCATTGCTGAACTGGGACTGGACGCATTTCGTCGGCATAGCCTGATCCTGCCGATCGGTGAACTGGTTGCGACCCTCAAGGCGGAGGGGTTGCTGCTCGATAAGCCAGTAGGCGTGTACCGTGCAATCAATGAAGCGCTTGCTAGAGGAACAACCCGCACATGGGGGCGCCGGATCAGGCGCGTGTTGACGGGCGCAACACTCACCCTGCCCGGTATCGATGCTTTCTACAGCGCAATCTATCGTTGGGGCGGCAGATTGCTGTTTACCCGCGTTTTTGCCGTGCTTGCCAGCATCATCGCCCTCGCCGGAATTATCGCCTTCGGACTGGCAATGAGCAGTGGGGCTGAAACGTATGAGGTCATCAGACTCAACGGTTCAGTGACGCTTGGGCTGGCAGCACTCTGGGCAGTCACGCTTCTGTCCTTTGTGATCCACGAAAGCGCACATGCACTGGCGGTCAAACATTTTGGACGCACGCTGACTCGGGGCGGCGTGATGCTGTACTACGGCTTGCCCGCCGCCTTTGTGGACACCAGCGACATCTGGCGCTCGCCACGCTCCGCGCGCATTATCGTGTCGGCAGCGGGTCCTGCGGCAGATCTGCTGGTCGGCAGCCTGGCAGCCATCGCAGCATATCTGACGCCGGAAGCCACCATTGGGGCGATAGCGTACAAACTGGCATTTACCAGTTTCGTGTCGAGCGTCTTCAATCTGAATCCGCTCCTTGAACTTGATGGCTACTACATTCTTGTCGATCTGATGCGGATGCCGGATCTGCGCCGTCAGGCGCTGGCATATGTGCGCGGTCCGCTGTGGGACAAACTCGGCGCTCATCTGCGCATGCAATCGATGCACTGGATGCGCTGCACTTCCAGACGTCCGCAGGCTACGACGGTCAACCTGGACGAGCGCACACTGCCGTTCAGTCGCCAGGAGCGCGTGTTCGCGCTGTATGGAGCAGCCACGGCGCTTTACACTGCACTGGCGATCATCGGCGCCGCATGGTTCTGGCGTGCGCAGATCCTCGAACCCGCGCTCGAACTGTTGCGGGGAGTCTGGTGGCAACAGGTGATCGGCGCGCTGCTGATCCTGATCGTTGTGCTGCCAGCAGTTGCAGCCGTCCTGCTGGCTCTGTGGGAAGCAGGGCAAACCACGGTCGGCTGGCTGGTACGGCGCGGTTATGGACGGCAACCTGGCCTTCTTTCAGCCTTTGGCGTCCTGCTGGCGATCAGCGCGTCGCTGGCGGTTCTGGCAACCCAGGAGGGTGGGTGGAGATGGGTTGGTCTGGCGCTCGGACCGGCGCTCTGGATTGTGGCGTTCAACGCGCTGCTGGCTGTCCGCCCGTACTACCGCGGCGCCGCCATCTACCCGGCAATACTGGCGTTGATCGCAACGACAGCGCTTGCCGGGCTGGCCAGCATCGCGCGCATGCTTCCCATATCTTCAAGCGCCTGGGTGATGCTCGACGGGCTGGCATTCGTCGGGTTGCTGATAGCGGGTTTTACCGCGCTCCTCGATGTGGATCTGCGCGCCGCGCCGCTGCGCGAATTGCTGGGAACCGCCGTCCTGCTCATGGCTGCATTCGCAATTGGCGGAGCAGCGCTCTTCAGCGCCCAGGCGGTCTATCCGACGGCGGGGGCGCTCACGCTCCTGATCATGGCAGCGCCAGCGTACTTCGGCGCGCTGGCGCTGGCGCTCCTCCTGCAACACCTGTTCGGTCTGGCAGACTCGCGGATGGTTTGGGCGTGGGCGTTGCTCTGGGCAGGCGTCCTGGTCAAAACGGCTGGCTATATTGCCGATCTGCACGGGCGCGGTCTGGCGCTCGATGTGCTGGGATCGGGATTGTGGGCGACGGCATGGCTGGTGCACCTTGCAACGCTCCGCCATCTCACGCTGAGCGAATTTCGCTGGGAACACATTCCCAATATGAGCGAAAGCGACCGTCTGGCGCGGGCATTTCAATTGACGTACCACGGGTGTTATGAGATGCTGCACTCGGTCTACGGTGAGCGCCGCGCCCGTGCGCTCGACGACCGAATGGACATTCTGGCTGCCACGGCGGACTGGGATGTCACCCTGGATCACGAACGCGCACGGATTGGCGCACAGGTGCGAACTCTCCCGATTGCGGAGCAGGGTGCGCGGTTTGCCGAAGTGTTACGCTACATTGTCGCCGAGATCGAGCAGATTGCCGGTGCTGCATTTGCGCGGCGCTGCATTCAGGCGGCATACGATGCACTGCCCTGGCCCGAACGTGAGACTGCCAGCCGCCTCTGCTTCCCCGACACGCCGTGGGCGCGTGAATTGTCGAGTTCGTTTGGCGACATACGCGCAGCGCGCCTGCGGTTACTGCGGCAGGTGGATATATTCCTGAACTGTGACGACGGAGAACTCGAGGCGCTGGCGTCCAGCGTCGTCGAACAGACCTGTGCTGTGGGCGCGACGGTGCTGCAATCTGGCGCTCCAGTTCCGGGCATCTGGATTATTGAAGCCGGAGAGATCATTGCCCGACGGGGCGGGCGCATCGTTGCCGAACTGCACCGCGGCGACGTTATTGGCGTTGAAGAGGTGCTGGGCGGTAAACCGTGTCTCTACACCTACCGCGCAACGGTCGCATCAAGCCTGCTCTACCTGCCGGCAGACGAATTTTTCCGCCTGACGGCCGAACGCGCACCGCACGCCGCAGACGGGATGGAGTCGGTAGAAGTTTTGCGTCTGCTGGAGCGTGTGCCGTTGTTCGCTGACCTGCCGCGCAACACGCTGCGCGGACTAGTCGCTATCGCCGAACAGCGCACCTACCCGGCGCGCACAGTCGTCGTGCGCCAGGGGACGCCGAGCGGGACCTTCTTCATCATACGCAAAGGCATAGCAGCAGTCGTCCACCGCGAGGCAGCAACTAACGGAGCGCCAGCAACGACCCGACCCATCGCGCGGTTGGGACCACAGGAATTCTTTGGTGAACTCGAACTGCTGCGCAACGCACCTCCGGTGGCGAGCGTCGTTGCACTCACACCGCTCACCGTGCTGGCATTGCCGCATGCCGCCATCCAGGCGCTGGTTCACAGCGATGGCGGCGTGTCGCGGAGGCTGGAACGGGTCGGCAGCGGGCGGTTGAAGGCGTTAGAGGGAGCGGAGCGGGGCAGGTGACCGGCTACACCGCCAGATCGAACGGCAGATCGCTGATGTCGCGCAGTCGTTTGCCATCGATCAGGGTGCGAAGCATCTCTTGCTGGTCTTGATTGTTCTTAACTGCAATCTCCAGTTCGTGCAGCGCCATGTGGTACACACAGTCCAGATCGCCAGTTCCAAGCGCCAGAGATGCAATACGTGTCGGCAGCGGCTCCGCAGTAACCGCGACAATATGCGGAGTATGACCCTTACGATTCCGGATCAAATTCATCGCCTCTGTTCGGATATTCTGACTTCTATCACTCCTGATCGTCCACTTACAGGAAATACTGGCGTGAAGAATCGGTTTTGAATCCTTTCTTCTTCTGAGAGGAGAATACCTGACTATATTGTGATTGAGATCTAAAAGTGTCCCTTCCTTGTTAATCTCATCATCCGATACCGGAACTCTGGCGATGATTATATCAGGTTTGATAATGTAGTCTATCCCGAAAATGGATGCAAGCTCCTGGTTTTCTCGTACCATTCTTTCAACTTCGGACAGATGTTCATACTGGTCGAATTTGGATATTGCTTCAGCAGAATGAATCCATTTTCCTGGTCTCAAGTGATTGAGAAGCCTGAAAGCTTCGTATATAAAATCTCTCGTCAACTCCTCGAATAGTTTACCGGTTTGTTGATCGGAAAGGTGGGCTTGCCTGAAGTGACTACATCCCATTTCTTTCAAAACACCAGAAGCAATATCTCTGCTCGACTTACTGCTTGAGTCAGCAAAGTTAGGATATCCTTCCGGTTTTATCCAGACAATCTGTGAACAGATACGCTCGTGATATTTCTTGCGCAGATCAGAGAAGCTCTCTGAGGGGCTTGTAGAATCCGATAACATACTCCTCATGCATCCTCTGTTGTATTTGAGATTTAGCATCGATGTTAGCACCAGCAGGCATCATGCGTCGGTTTCGATCCAATTGACGTACGCCAATTCGGGGAACCAGAAATCCAAGCGACTCACCGATTTCACTGAGGCACTCAGGAATTTTCACATCCTTTCCACGAATTTTTGAGTTTCCTACGACGAAAACAGCAGTTCCTCCCGGTTTTAGAACTCGAAGCATTTCTGATACTACATTCCTCATTTCCGAGTAGTATCTGTGAAGAACTAACCCCTTCTTCCTATCTATCGAGGATAATCTTTCGATGGTCTCCATTGTATTCGGAGGAAGGGTGTTCAGATATACATCCTTCGTTCCTTCTGAACCAATGTACTTCTTTCTTTGTACTGCGAGATCATCTATGGAATAACCGAACCAGACGAGCGAAAACTTATGAGCGCGCATGTAATCGATCGCATTCGAGGCGTATGGAGGAGAAGTGACAACGAGATCAACACACGATGGACTTAGAGGAATGTTCTGGGCGTTTCCGTAAGAAACATAAGGTTTCAATCTCTCTGTACGTTCTTCAAAAAGGTCAAACATACCGATCTGATAAGTAGAGAGACCTATTTCGAGAAGAGATCTCAGGTTTTGCGTAAATCTTCGCTCGAATTCTTCAAAAGGAGAACGAATTTTCTTCGAGTGAATCCTTCCCGTATGCAAAGCCTCTCTTCTAAGATCACCGACAACATTGCCATTCCAGTCGATAGCCGATCTAACCCGATGAGGTCGGGTGTGTGCAAGGTCGAGCGCGAGAGAAACCCCTCCCGATTTTGTTATAATAATCGCTGAAAATGACAATTTGAAAAAGTCTTTCAATTCTTCGTCGTCAATCCTTTCTATCTCGTTCAAAATCGCCTTAAGTGCAATTTGAACATCTTTTGAAAACCAGTAATTTACAAAATCTCTCGTTTTTTCATCCCAAAATACACTCAATTCCGATTCGATTTCATCCCTACATCGATAGAACGCCAACTTCGCGCGACTAACGATCTCTCTGCCCAGAGCTATTGCCTGATATTGATTTATAGAGGATATCTTGGTTTTCGCCAGCAAAATAGCAAGCGGATCAATATCGAATCCTATCGCCTTTCTCCCCAGCAGAAACGCTTCAAGCACAGTGGTTCCCGACCCCATCATTGGATCAAGAACGGTGTCACCGGGAATAGTCAGCGACTGAATAAACTTTCTCGGAAGCTGTGGTGGAAATTTCGCAGGAAAAGCGTGAAAGTTATGAGATGCGTATCCACTATCCTGATCATGGAAATCGAGATCCTCAGCAAGCAGGCGACTCAATTTCTCAAGAGCGGTCTGATTTTCGATAGTCGCTACGGATGTCATCAATAAAACAACGCCTCCTGGATTGCGACATTTTGCGCGCTATTATACCACAGTTTATGTCATTTCCGATCACGCGAATACGGCAGCAGCCAGCAGCGTTCAACCGGGAACAGCACTGCCGTCATTGAGCGCATCCTGCTCGCGCTAACTGTGCGCCGGAACGGTGAACCGTTACGGTGCGTTTTCGTGGATGAAGCACGACGACTATTCGTAGCATCACATGCCAGCGTGTCCGCCGCTCCTGGCGGAACCATCGCCATTCTCATCCTTCGGAGACAGAGCGACGCACTGACAAGTCGCGGTCGCTTTGGCGTGAGACGGCACGCCGCCTCACCTCCACTGGTTGCGCGAGGCGCGTGTGCTATGGCGTGCGATTCGGCTTACCGCCGCATTCGTCGACGATCATAATTGTCGGTGGGACGGGTCAGCAGGCGGGCGCGAAAGGCGGCACAGACTGCAGGAGCGCGTAGCCTTTGTCATTGAGCGACAGAGCGGAGTGGGTGAGGGCGTGGTCAATGGCAGCGTATGCCGCCTGCCGGTTGGGGCGTCGCCTCCTTCCGCCAGGCGGCGCTTCCAGATGGTGTCAACCGACCGCGACCCGGATCGGACAGGCAGCGGTGCAGCAGAACGTTGGCCTGCCTCTGCACGGACGCTTTGATTTTCAACTAATTTCCGGTCATCAAACTCAAACCACCCAGGGCAAATACAAAAACCGCTACTGCCAGAATAACAAAAAGACAACCTCCGCCCGCCACCATGCCAACAGACCCCCAACTTCCTGTACCACCCATTTGTCTCATATAGGTACGGGCTTGAATGCCGGAGATAATAGGTACGGCGATAGAGATGGGAAAAAACAAACAACCCGCAATACCGGCTGTTAAGAGAGATACAACAACGGCGATAACTATGTATACCCACCATGCGACCATTGCGGCAATGCCTACCGCTACTCGCCCGGTGTAAACGTGCCCAATTCCCAATAAACCAAATAGCCCAAAAACTATTTCTAACACAAGCGCTGTGGAGGCAGCGCCTTCCGTTTGGGAGGGCATTTGTTGGGTGGCATAGACCGGTCGTTGCTCTTGCGGTGAGTAGTTCATCTTATTGCCTCCTTAGAGCCCATCCGAATAACCCGGCAGCACGCAAGGCAATCAAGCCACAGGGGAAGAGGCGCACCAGTTTTTCGGATAGGCTCTTAGTGATCTGCCATGAAGAAGTAGACCGACCACGTTTACACCAGACGGATAGATGTGTGTCTACCCGCTTCCTCCGCTCTTCGACCGCTGTTTGTCCGCCTCTTTCCGTCTGTGCCGTGTTGTAGGCGTTCGTCCGCTAACGCCCCCGACGCTCTTCGACCGCCGTTGGTCTGCTTCTTTCTTTCCGCCTGTGCCGGAAAACTGTCCAGCGCATTACGGCGTGACGTGTCTAGACGCTCGTTGCTTGCTTTGCCCTGCGAACGGAGAGTCATCCGAACGAGAGGGGTCATGGTGACGTGTCCAGGCGCTCGTTACCAGCCCCGATTGCTGCAATGGGTGAATCCTTCATTGGAATCCTTATACTGCAACAGAGGCGTAGTGTGGATATTCCATCCGGGCTTATACGCAGGAACAACCATAGCCGTAGCCAGGGAGATTGTATATCGGCTTTGGCTTTCTGTAAAGGGAGGTTCGTATATCATGATATTTCTCAGATATGTTGACTATTGTTTTCGTCTGCTGGGTTGCACAAGGCGCTCGTCTGTTCGGCATGCCGGATTTAATGTCAATCTTCATAACCCCCAAACCACCCATCCTCACCGCCGCCCCGTCGTTTCACGTCCCAGCAATCCGAGCAGCACCACATACGGCGTGCCCCGATTTTCGGGGTGATACTCGAAGCGCGCGCGCTCGAAGTGCTGCGTCAGGTATGTTTTGCCGTCGGTCGGGTTGACTTCCATGAGCGGCGGGGTGAGCGGCAGACCGAAGAGTGCCAGGCTTTCCTCGAATGTGTACCCTGGACGACCGTCCAGGTTCAGGCCGTGCGATGACCAGTACTGGCGGAACTCGGGCGCAATCGCCTGCCCGGTCTGCGCGAAGTACATTGGTGTGCGCGGGTCGGCTTTCGGAAAATCGGACCAGTTGCGCCCGCTGGCTTGCAACCGTTCGGCGCCCAACCGCCCAAGCAGCACATCGTAGGGCGGTGCATTCTGCGGGTGCAGTTCAAGGCGGTTGCGCTCGAACCATTGCGCCCGTACCGTTCGCCCTTCGATCACCATATCTTCTTCAGGACCGATAGGGAACCCAAACACCGGCAAGCCGCCGTTCCGCTCCCAGTATTCGAGCAGACGACCACATACCGCAAAGCCGGTCTCAGGAAACTGCCGGCACGGTCCGGTTGAGGGTTGCGGGGCAGGCGCAGGCGGCGGCGCCGGTTGCGGGGCAGGCGCAGGCGGCGGCGCCGGTTGCGGGGCAGGCGCAGCAACCGCGCGATGGGTCACGAAGATCGGCGATGGACCCAGGTTCAACCCGTATGCGCCGTTGACCGCTTCGATCTGCGATGCCTCGCCCCAGCGATCAACAATCGTCCCTACCGGCGCCGCAGTTGGCAGGTTGACGAATGCGCCACCCGGCGACCAGAGCACATCGATTGTATCGCCGCCGCGCGCGAAGCGCACGCCATACGCTTCAGGACCGCTGAGCACGGTCAGATCGTCGAGCCAGATCGAGCCGGCACCGCTGCTGGCGTCCGGTTCATCATCGAGCACAATTGCAACCAGCGTCGCCGGAAAATCCAGGCGCAGATTGCCGCTACCGCTGATCCGATTGTACGGCTCGACCGGAGCGTTGATCGGCGTGGCGAGGAATGACCAGCCGGGAGCGCCAACGAACCCCAGACGGAACTGGAGCGTTTCACCGCCAGCGTCGCGCAACCAGACCTTCAGCGCGTGACCGCTGCCGTCGCCGTAGACCCAGACCCCGATCTGTCCCGGCGCACCGGGGATTGTGATGGCAGGACGCGGCGTAAAGACGACAAAATCATTGCCGCCGCCGGGGAAGTTATAATCAAGGCGTCCGGCGGCGTTACCGCTCAAGCGTTGCGAACCATCGGCAGAGAATGAGCCGTTTGGCTGATCGCCGCGCCGCCATGTACCGAAACGCTCGAAATCGAAAACCACCTGGCGCGCTCCCAGGTCGATCATGCCAGCGGGCGTCGCGCCGCTGAGCTGGCGATTCAGCGTGCGGAACGCTGCCAGCGATGGCTTGGGCTGACTCAGATCGGCAGGACCGCCAGCTGAGCGCAGCAAACCGTACAGGTTACGCGGCTCGGTATCTTTCAGCGTGTACCAGATGACCTTCTCCACACCCGCTGCACGCAGCAGTGTGGCCGCGCGCACAAGAAAGTTCGCCTGCGTTTCTTCATCAACGCCGCGCGGATCGCGATCGGCGGGACCGGTCGACCATCCAAACTCGGTTGCCCAGATCGGTTTGCGCCCCAGACTGTCCACCAGCGTTTTCACCGCACTGACATCACCCGTGCCGATCTGACCGTTCTCCGGGCTGAATGGATCAACATAGGGATGCAGCGCCAGAATATCGAATGAACCCCAGGCGCCCTGCGCGGCGATGGCGCGGATGAAGTCGATGTTGGTGGGAACGATGCCCGCACTCAAGACGACAGCGTTCGGATCTGCTGCTTTGATTGCAGGATAGGCAGCGCGCAGCAAGGTGGCATAGGCAGCGGGATCAGGTTGCGGTTGCCAGTAGCGCACATTCTCCGGCTCATTCCACACCTGCCAGAAGCGCACCCGGTCGCGGTAGCGTGTCACAACTGTCGAAGCGAAGCGCGCAAACGCAGCGGGATCAGGGGCATAGTAGGAAGGACGACCGGCCACATCCCCGCCGAACGGCGTGGCCCATGCTGGCGCCGTGTTGAGCACGCCGATGATGTTGACGCCACTGCCTGCCAGGCGCGAAATAGCGCGGTCGTAGATCGCCCAATCGAAGCGACCCGGCTCCGGTTCGAGCCAGTACCAGTGGAAGTCCTCACGCACCCAGCCAGCTGACGTTCCGGCGACCAGATCGACTGGCGCATCGAAACCGGACTGAACCGGATAGCGTGAAGCAAGGTGGGTATTCACGCCGAAATCGGATTGTCCAGGAGTGACCTGCGCCAACGCCGGCACCGACATCGACCAGGCAGCCAGTGTGACGACGATCAGAACGAGGGAAAGCAACCGAAACCGCATAGACTCCTCCTGCCATCTGCGACTGTTCGACACAGCGCACAGAGGAGTTTAGCAGCGGTTTGAGCATCGTGCAATCGGTGCAATGATGACAGATTGATCGCAATATTGAGTCTGGTGCAACAAGGTTATTTCACCGCAGCGGCGCAGTGGACACAGCAAGCAATGGAAGGAAACCTCTGCGTGCCTTGCGTCTCGACGGTGCGCTTTTGCGATGAAGTCATTGTGGTTACGGCGCGCGCACACCCAGAGTCACCGGAGAACCCCGATCAACCAGGTCTCCGCCGCGTGGTATCGAACTGACGACAATGCCGGGCGCGTACCGTTCGCACAGATCGCCAAGCTTATCGCATCCCTGATAATCGGAGTACGACCAGGTCAGCCCGGCAGCAACAACCTGACGGATCGCTTCCTCCTCTGGAAGCCCGGTGACGTCTGGCATTCGTACTTTATCACCCAGGCTGACGAAGATGGTCACAGTGTCGCCACGTCGCAACAGCGTACCCGCAACTGGTTCGGTACGAAAGACGAAACCCGCGCTGAGGCGATCCGGCGCACTGATAACCTGCACCTGAAAACCGAGACTGCGTAACTGAAACTCGGCATCAATGCCGCGCATAGTAACGACTTCAGGCAGTGGGATCTGTTCCGGTCCGGTACTGACCACGTAGGTTACCACTGTCGAAACGGTCACAAGCGTGGCTGGTGGCGGAAACTGGTCAAACACCAGCCCTGCCGAAACGACATCGGAGGCACGCGGCAATTCGGCATACGGCAGCAAATTTGCCCCTTCGATGGCCGCAATCGCAGCACGCTCATCGAGACCGATGACATTCGGCACCATGACCATCTCCGGCGTGGGGGTCACTTCCAGCGTCGCGGTCGGTTCGGGAAGCGTTATTGGCGGCGGAGAGGTTCCTCTGCCAGGATTGAACAGATTATCGAACGTACCAGTGGCAGCCAGATAGACCACGCCAAGCACGATACCGATAAACATCATGCCAAGCAGAAAGACGCCGAGATCGAACTCCCCGCTCGCTGGCGGCACCTGGGTAATCGCCGGTGAACGCGGCGGCAACGGCGCAATCCGTCCACTGCTATCTCCTGTCGGAGCAGCCGAAACAGGACCAGGTATGGCACGTGGAGGACCCTGACGGGGCGCAACCGGGCGCACAATGGTCGCCTCCTGGCTCGCTGCACGGTACGCGCGCAGCATCTGCGCGAATTCGTGCGCCGACGCCGGGCGTTCATCAGGATTCTTGCTGAGTGCGGTCAGCACCAGCGTTTCGAGATGTGGTGGGATCTGAGGATTGAACATGCGCAGCGGCGGCGGATCGACGCTGACATGCTGCATGGCGACCGCAACCGCATTCTCGCCAGTAAACGGCAGGCGACCTGTCAACATCTCATACATCGTCACTCCGAGCGAATAGATGTCGGATCGTGGCGTGGCTGCAAACCCGCGCGCCTGTTCAGGCGATAGATAATCCGCCGTCCCAAACGTCATGCCGGTTTCGGTCAGCGCTGTCGAGAGCGAACTTTTAGCAATGCCAAAGTCGGTGATCTTCACCTCGCCAGAGAGACTGACCAGAATGTTCTGCGGCTTGACATCCCGATGCACCATGCCCAGGCGATGGGCGGCTTCCAATCCCCTGGCAACATCTTCAGCAATTGCAACCGCCTGATTGATCGGTAACGAACCGTTGCGCAAGATCAGACTCTTCAGATCGCTGCCTTCGACATATTCCATCACGATATAGTGCGTATCGCCGTCCTGCCCGACATCGTACACATTGACGATGCATGGATGGCGCAGACCGGCTGCTGCCTGCGCTTCATGGTGAAAACGCTGGAGGAAGCTGACATCAGCGGCATAATGCTCGTGCAGTACCTTGATGGCAACTCGCCGGTTGAGACGCAGATCGCGACCGCGATAAACGCGCGCCATGCCGCCTTCGCCGATCTTTTGCTCAAGTTCGTAGCGATTGTTCAGGATTTTCTTCTGCATAGAAGCATCAGGCGTATATGTGGCGCACAGCCAGGCAGAGGTCGCCCGGTGGGACAAGACCAAGACGTTCTTCCAGGATTGCCAGATTGATCACGTCTTCACGGTTGTAGTCGAGCAGCATCTGCAGCGCCTGATGATCGCCGCACTTCTCATAGCGATCCCACAGGTACAGCGCGTCGCGTCCGTTCATTCCCGGCGTTGTGCGTCGGATGCCCGGATATTTTTCGACAGCTTTGAGACCACCGCGCAAGCCGTGTTGTCGACAGATGTACATGAGGTCACGATGCCCGAAGTCGCGCCGAAGATCGATAAGAAGGCGCCTGCGAATGACGGTAGATCAAATCCGGAACCATTGAATGTCACAAGTGTTTCCACACCCCGGAGCACATCGTACAGCGTCGTATCACGCACTCCCTCGCCGACCAACTGAATAGCGCCGCACTCTGGACGGTAGATGCCAATCACGCTGATCGCGCCTTTACCACTGGCACCGGATCATCATCGTACTCAGGAAAAAGGCAAAACTCCATCTGTACCTGTAGCAGCGTCATTATAGCACGCGCCGTAGCGCAAGAGGAACGCTGATACGTGGTATAATACTTGCTCCAGACTTGTATGACCGAAAGATGATCGTATGACCACGCGCGTCATTCTCGACACTGATCCCGGCATCGATGACTCACTGGCGATTCTACTCGCAACTGCCTCCCCTGAAGTCGAACTCGCAGGCGTCACCGTCACCAGCGGTAACTGTCCGATGGCTGATGGTGTGCGCAATGCGCGTAACGTGCTGGCGCTTGCTGGTCGCCCCGATGTTCCGGTGTGCGGCGGGGTTGCGTTGCCGCTCATCCGCCCGCTCTACACTGCACCCGAAACCCACGGCGAAACTGGCATCGGTTTTGCCTATCTCCCTGAGTCAACCGCACCGGTCAGCACGGAACATGGCGTCGATCTGATCATCCGTGAAATCTTAGAGCATCCTGGCGAAGTCACGCTGGTCGCTGTTGCACCACTAACGAATGTCGCAATCGCGCTACGCAAAGAGCCGCGGATCATCAACGCAGTGCGCCAGGTCATTATCATGGGAGGTGCGTTGCGTACCGACGGCAACACCACCTCAGTGGCGGAGTTTAACTTTTTTGTCGATCCGCACGCAGCGCATATCGTTCTTGAAAGCGGCATGCCGATCACACTCCTGCCCTGGGACGTTACCAAAGACATTATTCTGACTCAGGCAAATGTTGATCAGTTGATCCGCACGCCATCGCCGGTTACGCGATTCATTGCTGATGCAACGCGATTCTACATTGAGTTCCATATGGCGGCATTCGGATACGCGGGGTGCTCGATTAACGATCCGGCGGCACTGGCGCTGGCGTTTATGCCAGACCTGGCACGCACCGAGCCAATGCATGTAGCGGTTGAGTATACCAGTGAACTTACCGCAGGGAAGAGTGTCATCAGTTATATTGGTCCGGCAACGCGCGAACCGGATGCGCACGATCTGACTGGGTACGACACTGCTGCCTGGCCCCCGCACTGGCGGCGTGCGTTCCGTCCAGCGCCAAATGTGCGCACAGTGGTTGAATTCGATTCTCAACGTTTCATTGCGCTGTTTGTCGAACGCATGGAGCGACTGGCACGTCAGTAAGCTTTCCGTATCAGCAACAGGACAGCTGATGAGCACTGCCCGACTGGTGCACGCCCTGGGGCCTCCGCTAGCATATCTCGTGCTGGCAGTCGTTTTTACCTGGCCACTGTCTGCCCATCTGACGACGGCGACTGGCGGCGGTCTCGATCCATTATTGCAAACATGGGTGCTTGCCTGGGACGCACATGCGCTGATCACCGACCCTCGCACCGTCTGGCACGCGCCGATCTTCTTCCCCTACCCTGAGACACTGGCATACAGCGATCATCATCTCCTGCTGGCGATGATGACGCTGCCGTTGATCATCACAGGCGGTCCTGTGCTGGCGTACAATCTCCTGGTGCTGACCAGTTATTCCCTCACGGGGTGGGCCGTCTATCTGCTAGCACGCGACATGCTGGCACGCATGGACGATACGCGGATGCGTATTGTTAGTGCTTTTGCTGCCGGTGCACTGTTTGCGTTTGGCACGTATCGGATGACACATGTTGTTCATCTGCAACTGCTGCAAACCGCCTGGCTGCCGCTGGCGCTGCTGTTTCTGCGGCGGTTGTTGTGCGACTCCGAAACGGGGAACAGGCGCTGGCGCAATGCAGCGCTGTTTGGGCTGTTTGCGGGTATTCAGTGCGCAACCGCGCTCTACTACGCATATTTTGCAGCGCTGGCGCTTGGGTTATCCATCACAGTCCGGCTGCGGGATGTGCTGAACTATCAGCGCCAACCCGACTTCTGGCAACGGATTGGCGGACTAGCGTTAGGTGGCGCGCTTGCCGTGCTCATTGCTGCGCCAGTGACGCTACCCTATATCCGTGTGTACGAGTATCTGGGAGTTGTTCGCTCGCTACGCGAACTCGATAACTGGTCAGCACCGCTCCAGGCGTACCTGGCAGTCGTGCCGACAAACTGGCTGTACGGGGGGCGAGGCGCCTGGTTTGCCGCCAGCGGTGGTGAATTTGCCCTGTTTCCCGGCTTTGTAACTGCTGTGCTTGCCGTTGCGAGCCTGGCACTGGCAGTTTGGGAGCGGATTGGCAACAAGAAGAGCGCACTCTCTGCCCTGATCGGTGCATCGGATGCAATCTTCCTGGCAGTGCTGGCTTTCTGCGCATGGGTGTTATCTCTCGGCGTCGGCATCCGCCTGGAGCGCGGTGGTGAGATGTTGCCGATACCGATGCCATATGCGACGCTCTACGAGCGCATCCCCGGTTTTGGCGCACTGCGTGTTCCAGCGCGCTGGGCAATGTTGACCCATCTGGCGCTGGCGCTGCTTGCCAGCTTTGCGCTGGTTCGCGTGGGGCAATGGCTCCGATCAATGGTCAACTATCGTCTGGCGCTGATCATTCCGGCAGTGATCGGAACAGTTGCACTCGTCGAGCATGCCTCCTTCCCACTGCCACTGGCAACTATTCCCACACCAAAGCCGGTGTATGCATGGCTTGGCACACAGCGCGATATGCGCGCCCTGCTGGAGTTGCCGGTTGGTCCTGTACCACGTGGCGCAGAACTGGAGCGTATCACCGAGCGTCAGTTTCACCAGATACACCACTGGAAGCCGCTCACGGCCGGGTACAGCGGCGTCATTCCATTTGGCACGACCGATCTGCTGCGACGTGTGCAACGCCTGCCCGACGACGACACGCTGCGTTACCTGGCACTGATCGGCATCGATACGCTGGTGATCCATTGCGACGAGTACGATCCGGAAACGCTGACGCGCCTCCTGGCATGGGCAGACGCCACACCACTGCTGAACCGTCGCGCCAAAGTCGGTGACGCGCTGGTCTATGCCATCGACCCACAGGCTGACCCGTCGTCACCCGTGATGAGCGGAGCATCAATCTTTGTATCGTCAGACGAACGTGTGCCGGGAATGCTGGCGCTGGGTCTGATCCGACGCTGGGAAGCGGAAGGTGCCCACCTGTACGGTTTTGAACGGACACGCTACTACCCTACGTTGCGTCTCCCGCAACCCGGACAGGTTTTCGACTACGGGTTGCTGGCTGCCGATGAAGACCCGCTGATCTACGGTTTCGATACCGAAGGGGTACGCTGGCGCTCGAACGGTCTGGCGCTGTACGCTCGCGATCCGCGGCTGCGCACGGCAATCGACCTGGCGCAACCGGTTGCAGGACAGTTTCATCCGATGTATCCTGCTGCATTAACCCTGACCATCGAAACAGACCGGATACACATCCATGATAAAGTATTCACGTTGCATGCACCGCTGACTGCGGCTGCCGTTGAACTGGACATCGCCAGCCTGGTGACGCAAACGCTGATGATCGACGGCAAAGCATACACTGTTCCACCCGGCGCGGTGACGGTTGCTGCTTCGGCGCCGATCAACCGGACGACGGCGATCATCGGTCAGGCGGATCGCCTCAGCATCCAGCGGTTGCGGGTGCTGTCAGCCCCGCGCGCGCCCGCGCCGCCGCCGGAAGGATCGCTGGCGATCACCGCCGACTGTCGTTTTGATGGCACGCGATTGCTGGTCACTGCACGCATCGGCGGCGCGGGCGCGCTGGCATTGGATGTGCGCGGCGCATCCGCCCGCGACGATAAGCCCATCCATCTGCTCGAAGGAATACCGCCAGCAATTATGCCCAGCGACGGCAAGATTACGTTCAGTGTGGACCTGCTCGACCCAACAGAACCGTGGTTGACCCACCGTGGGAAAGCGGAGGACGGGCGCTACATCGTGTACCTGAAATCCGCCGGGCGCTCCCGCGCCCCTGTTGCGCCGATTGCAACATTCTCCATACGCAACGGCGTTATTAGCGATGCACAACCGGCGCCCCTTCCGTTACACGCATTACGCTAAGAAAGTGAACACGTATGACGAGCACACACGACGAGATGCAGACTGGAATTCCCGATGCAGCCGGACTTCTGCGCCAATGACAGACCCGTATGCTCGACGGTCTACTAATCGTGTTGAGCATCGTCGGTCTGCTGGCAGTCATCGGCGGCAGCTGGTCAGATTATAACGTCTACGGAGCGGAGGTAATACCGCTGATTATTGCCTACGCAGTAATGTACGCAATCGTCTTGGTTATTGCTCTGGTGAAACAACTCGGATATACAGTACGCGCGATAGTGCTGCTTGGAATTGTTGTAGTCTTGGGCGCCTTTGTGCTTGTCAGCGATGGCTTGTTGGGGAGCAGACGTCTTATCTGTATGGAGGGCGTCGTTTTAACAGCGGCATTGTTCAGGGTGCGCGGCGGTATCGTTGCACTGGCAATTTCACTGGCGGGCTTCAGTATTGTCGGATGGCTTTACATTCAAGGAATACTGGTCAGTTCTCCGGCGCGCATAACAGTATTGGACACACTACCTTCCTGGATTGGAGCAGTTACGATTTATGCATGCATGACCTGTCTGGCGGCAGTCCCTTTTATGTATCTTCTGAATCGTCTCAGTACACTGGCGAGTGGCGCGATCGCCGATGCCGCGCGAGCGGAGGCGAATGCGCGACTCGCGGAGGAACGCGCCGCCGAACTGGAGCGTCAGACGACGCGCCTTCATGAAACCGAGAACATGCTGCGCAACCTGGTTTACACGCTGGAAACGCCGACCGTCCCGCTTGCCAGCGGCGTCCTGCTGGCGCCGATTGTCGGGCAACTGGATAGCCGCCGCGCCGAGGCGCTCGTGCATCGCCTCCTCACTGTCGCCAGCGCCGAGCGCACCCGCCTGATGGTCATCGACATCGCAGGCGTGCCCACATTCGACACTCAGGTTGCGCAGAGTCTGCTTCGCGCTGCTCAGGCGCTCGAAGTGATCGGTTGCCGCGTGGCGCTGACCGGCATTTCTCCCACCACAGCGCAGACAATAACGGCGCTTGGGATACGGATGGACAACATTATGATTGCGCGTTCGCCGCAAGATATTCTGGCGCAGCGATAACAGAACAGGCAAAGGCGGCGCATCTCCCTTACACAACCCTATGGTACACTATTGTTGTCGCTTGCAAGCCAGCATTCCAGGAGAAGACAGCCATGCGCGCCGTTCGTTTTGCATCCTTTGGCGAACCTGCTAATGTTCTGACCGTTGAACACATCCCTGCGCCGCAGCCCGGTCCGGGGCAGGTACTGGTGCGGGTGCGGGTGCGCCCGATCAACCCCTCTGATCTGTTTGTCATTCGCGGATTGTACGGTGCACTGCCGCGGTTGCCCGCCGTTCCCGGCTTTGAAGGCGCCGGCGTCATTGTTGGCCTTGGCGAAGGGGTGACCGACCGCACTATCGGGCAACTGGTCATCCCGATAGGTGCCTCTGGTCTATGGCAGGAATATGTCGTTGTCCCGGCAGCTAGGGCGATCCCGGTTCCTGAGCCGATCGGCGATCGCCAGGCAGCGACAGCATTCGTCAACCCGGCAACTGCCTGGCTGATGCTGACAGAAACGTTGCGCGTCGAACCCGGCGAATGGGTGCTGCAGAACGCTGCCAGTTCCGTCGTTGGGCGGCATGTTATCCAGCTGGGACGACGCCTCAACTTCCGAACAATCAATGTTGTGCGGCGACGCGAGGTGATGGACGAGTTGCGTGCACTGGGAGCGGACGAAGTTATCTGTGAGCAGGATGAGAATGTTGTGGCGCGGGTGCATGCGCTGACGGGCGGGAGAGGGGTGCGCTACGCGCTCGACTCGGTTGGCGGCGCAAGCGGGGCGCGCCTGGCAGCGTCGCTCGGCGCAGGCGGCACAATGCTGGTTTATGGCGCAATTGCAGGCGAATCACTGACGATCCATCCAGGCATGCTTCTCTTCCGCAGCGCCTCCATCCGCGGCTGGTGGCTCACGCACTGGTTCCAGTCCGCAACACCAGCGCAGGTGCAGAGTCTCTTCGATACCCTGTTTCGGTTGATCGGTGACGGAACGCTCAGCACCCCGATCGTGGCAGAGTACGACCTTGCTGACGTGCGGGAAGCGGTACGCGCAGCCGAGCGCAAGACACGCCCCGGCAAGGTGTTGCTGGTGGGATGATCGAATATGCGGCGTTTCACCGACGCGGTGCACACAGCGACGATCATTTGAACGTATAATACCAGGGACAACCGCGCACTGAGGCGAGAAGGGGATGCAGGCGCCGCGTCCCTTCCTTATGTCACATTCGATGACCATGCTTGTCATCAATCGTCCTGCAGGGCGACCTTTTCTGGAGAAATTTCATGCGCATTGCAATGTTGAGCGTTCATAGCAGCCCCCTCGCGCATCTGGGCGGCAAGGAGGCGGGCGGCATGAACGTCTATGTCCGCGAATTGAGCCGCGAGTTCGGACGTCGCGGTATAGCAGTCGATATATTCACCCGCGCTCAGGCGCACGACGCACCGACTGTCGTTCAGATCGATCGGGGCGTGCGCCTGATCCATGTGCGCGCCGGTCCACCGGCACCCTGCGATAAAAACCGCTTACTGGACTATCTGCCGGAGTTCATCGGGCGGGTGCGCTGCTTCGCTGACGGTGAAGACCTGCACTACGACATTATTCACAGCCACTACTGGATTTCTGGCGAGGCAGCGCTGGCGCTGCGCCGTAGTTGGGGAGCGCCGGTCGTTCATATGTTCCATACGCTCGGTGCAATGAAAAATCTGGTTGCGCGCGGCGACCAGGAGTATGAAACCCATCAGCGAATTGCGGTTGAGGAGCGTATCCTGCGCGAAGCCGACGCCATCGTAGCGGCCACTCCGCTTGACCGGGCGCAGATGGTTTGGCACTATGCCGCCGATGTGGGCAGGATTCGCGTTGTTCCGGCAGGGGTTGATCTGCGCCGCTTTCAGCCACGCGATGCAGCAATGGCGCGCACGATGCTCGATCTCCCGCCAGCGCCGCACCGCATCATCCTGCTGGTGGCGCGTATTGAGCCGCTCAAAGGCATCGATGCGCTGATCGAAGCCAGCGCGCTGCTGGTGCAGCGTCACCCTGAGTGGCGCGGTGCGCTGACAGCATTGATCGTCGGCGGGGGCAGCGAGGAGGAACGAGCGCACTGGAACGCCGAGCAGCGGCGTCTAGACGCGATCCGGCAGCGGCTTGGGATCGCCAATGTCGTTCGGTTCGCTGGCGCGCAGCCGCAGGAACGCCTGCCACTCTATTATGCAGCTGCCGATGTCGTTACCATGCCGTCGCATTACGAGTCGTTCGGGATGGCGGCGCTCGAAGCACTGGCATGCGGCAAGCCGGTGGTAGCGACGAGTGCAGGCGGTCCAGCGTTCATCGTTGAAGATGGCGTTAGCGGCTTGCTGACTCCGCCTTCCGATCCGTCGACCCTCGCGCAGCGTCTTGAGCGCCTGCTGCTGAATGACGACGAGCGCGCAACGATGGGCGCAGCGGCACGGGAACGGGCGCAGCGGTTCGGTTGGGAGCATATTGGGTGTGATATTCTTGGCATCTACCGCGACCTGTTGCGGCAGCGCGACCGTCAGGCGCGGGCTGGGTAGCGTATCTTTCAAGCCAGTGCAACCGGTTCGTCTTCAACCACGTCATCGCCGCCATTGGCGGCATCATGCGCGGCGTGTCACGCCGCCGGTTGTGCGCATTGTGCTGATCATAGCTGGCGCGCTGCTGATAACGCTTGTGACCTGTAGTGCGCTGCTTCTGCCGCTCAGACTCTGGCAGACGTCTGAAACGGCGCCGACACTGCTCCCGGCTATGCCGCTCGTCTCTGATCCAACGATGGTTGCCACGAAAGCGCCACAACTGTCGCCGACGCCGCAACCATCAGCAACACCCATTGCCACACCGACTCCCACGCCAACGCTGATGCCGGGTTCTGCGCCCGGCGCGCCACCGCTCGATCCGCTTGGGCGTGAGATTGATGCATACCTGACTGGACTCACTACCGGCGGACAATTTCAGGGAGTAGTGCTTGTCGCGCAGGGCGGAAAAGTGGTAATTGCGCGTGGCTATGGCAATGCTGATGAGCATGTTCCGAACACAGTGTTTACTCGCTTCCGCCTGGCATCGATCACTAAACAGTTTACCGCCGCTGCGATTCTGGCATTGCAGCAGGATGGGAAACTGACCGTGGATGATGCAATTTGCGTCTACCTGGACAATTGCCCCGATGCCTGGAAACCACTGACGATCCGTCATCTGCTGACCCATACGTCCGGTCTGGTCGATTACACCGATTTTGCCAGTTTCGAGTCGACCGAGATGCACCCGACAACACCTCAGGAACTGGTTGAACGGTTTCGCACCTTTCCGCTTTCCTTTGCACCTGGTACTCTCTACGATTACTGCAACTCGAACTACGTGCTGCTGGGACTGATTATCGAACGTGCGTCGGGCATAACGTATGCCGATTACCTGCACCAGCGCTTCTTCCTGCCGCTCGGCATGACTTCCACCGGTTACGATACCAGTCGGGGCACGATTGCTGACGGCGCGCAGGGATATGTCGTTCCTGGCAAGAAATCCGGCTTCCTCGACGCTTCAACGCTCTACGCAGCCGGAGGACTGTACTCGACAGTTGGCGACCTTTTCCGCTGGGATCAGGCGCTTTACACGAATGAGGCGCTCGACCGCGATCAACTGGATCAGATGTTCACCCCCGCATTGCGCAATTATGGGTTTGGCTGGAAGATCGAAGTGATCAACGGACGCCGACGAATCAGCCATCCCGGTAACATGACCGGCGTCGCTACGTTCTTTGCCCGCTACCCCGACGACCGCGCGACGATTATTGTGCTGTCGAACATGGAGTACGCCAACGTCGAAGGGATCGCCAACTATATCGCATCGCGCATGTTCTCGCCGCCGCCAACACCTTCTCCCACCCAGACCCGATGACGCTCACTGCGCCCACTCCGGAGTTGGTGCCACGATGACGAGCAGTGTGCCGCTTCGCGGATGCAGCAATTCCAGACGTTCGGCGTGCAGGTAATGGTGGAATACCGGGATACCGCGCCAGATGGACGGACCGCCATATTTGCTGTCGCCGATGAGCGGATGACCCAGGAAGGCAAGGTGCAGCCGGATCTGGTGTGTACGCCCGGTGAGGGGCCAGGCACGCACCAGCGCGGCATCGTCCAACCGTCGAATAACGCGGAATCGTGTGCGCATTGACTTAACCGTTCCGCCCTGCGGAAGTGTGCGCCCGATCGCTTCGGGCGGGAACACCCGGAACATGCCGCCACGCCCCCGCCCATGCCCGGTTTCGATCTCGATCTCATCGAAAGAAGGCAGACCGGCGCAGAGCGCCAGGTATGTCTTGTGCACTGCTCCGTCCCGAAACATGCGTTGCAGCGCTGCATTGACATTGGGCGTCTTCGAGACCAACAGGACGCCAGATGTGTCCCGATCCAGGCGGTGTGCCAGATGCAACGGCGGTGCATCGCCGTTGCGCATTGCCAGGAATCGTGCCAGTGCTGCACGCAGATGCCCCTCTGCATCCCAGGGCGTCGCCTCAACATAAGCGTCTGTCGGTTTGTTGAGCGCAATCAGATCGTTGTCTTCGTACAGGATCATCTCCGACGTCACGACTGGTTCGCGATAGATGCCATCGGGGGGGCGATGAACCACAACGGTTGCGTCTGCAGGCAGACGCATGCCCGGATCGCGCACACGTACGCCATTGACCCATACGCCGCCACGCACGATTAGCCACAAGGCTTCTGTTGCATCGCCGAGCGTAGCGGTAAGTGCATCGCACAGCAATGTGCCGGGAGAGATTGTCGATATCGTCAACGGCATGGCTCAGAACCAATCCAGACGGACATTATTCTACTGCTTTCTGACTTTGTAGCTGTTCATACCTGGGGCAACCACGCGCCTGTGAGCGAGAGTGCCCTGCACTTGTCGTATCTACGAGGGCAAGATGCCTTCGCTCCCAGGAGATATGTGACACTCACCTGACTTTACCATTTTGACACATGTGTCTATAATGGTGACGTTACCTGCACCTGGAGCGTATGCTATGACGACCGTAACCGAAACGCCAACCGCTGATCGCTTCCCCTACGGATGGCGCTATGTCGAACGTGTCGCACCCGATGGCACAGTGACGTTCGAACAGATCCCCCTGACGCTGGAAGATGTCGCACATCCCCAGGAGGGCGACCAGGTGACCCATAGTGACTTGCATCAGCGCATCTGCGCCTATCTGTACAATGTCCTGCGCGGCTTGCTCGCCAGCATCCCCGGCGCAGTCGTGCTGCACGATGTGCGCATCGCCTGGGACGTTCCCGACCTGAAAGCGCACGGTCCCGACCTGGCGGTGATCTTCGGCGTGCGGGAGTACAAAAACTGGAGCACCTTCGATGTCGCTGTCGAGGGGGTGCGCCCCACGCTGATTATCGAAGTCACCTCCCCCGAAACGCGCGCTATCGACTTGATGGTCAAACTCGACGAGTACGACCTTGCTGGGGTTGAATTCTACGTCATTGTGGATATGGTGCAGCGGCGCGGGCAGGTTGCGCCGCGTCTGCTTGGCTACCGGCGGACGCCAACCGTCTACGGCGTGCTGTCGCCCGACGCGCAGGGGCGATTGTGGATCGAGCCGCTCCAGATCTGGCTCGGCGTGCAGGAGCAGGCAGTGGTGTGCTATGATGCTTCCGGCAAACCAATTGGCGATTACCCCGACCTCCAGGCGGCGCTCATAACCGCTGAGCAGCGTATTGCTGCGCTTGAAGCTGAACTCCGCCGACTACGCGGCGAAGGAAATGCCTGATATCCCTCGTCCGAACAGGGCAACTATGAGAGGATGCCAGACGGAACTCAATGGTATTTGTGTCTCACAGAACAATAACTACGCTACCTGCACCTGGAGCGTATGCTATGACGACCGTAACCGAAACGCCAACCGCTGATCGCTTCCCCTACGGATGGCGCTATGTCGAACGTGTCGCACCCGATGGCACAGTGACGTTCGAACAGATCCCCCTGACGCTGGAAGATGTCGCACATCCCCAGGAGGGCGACCAGGTGACCCATAGTGACTTGCATCAGCGCATCTGCGCCTATCTGTACAATGTCCTGCGCGGCTTGCTCGCCAGCATCCCCGGCGCAGTCGTGCTGCACGATGTGCGCATCGCCTGGGACGTTCCCGACCTGAAAGCGCACGGTCCCGACCTGGCGGTGATCTTCGGCGTGCGGGAGTACAAAAACTGGAGCACCTTCGATGTCGCTGTCGAGGGGGTGCGCCCCACGCTGATTATCGAAGTCACCTCCCCCGAAACGCGCGCTATCGACTTGATGGTCAAACTCGACGAGTACGACCTTGCTGGGGTTGAATTCTACGTCATTGTGGATATGGTGCAGCGGCGCGGGCAGGTTGCGCCGCGTCTGCTTGGCTACCGGCGGACGCCAACCGTCTACGGCGTGCTGTCGCCCGACGCGCAGGGGCGATTGTGGATCGAGCCGCTCCAGATCTGGCTCGGCGTGCAGGAGCAGGCAGTGGTGTGCTATGATGCTTCCGGCAAACCAATTGGCGATTACCCCGACCTCCAGGCGGCGCTCAACGCCGAAACCGCAGCGCGCATCGCAGCCGAACAGCGTATTGCTGCGCTTGAAGCTGAACTCCGCCGACTGCGTGGCGAGGGAAATGCCTGATACCCCGTTTCCTGTGGTACAATATAACTATGTGTTGTCTTAGAGGCGTGTTGGTAATTGCACTGTTGCTCATTGCCTGTACGCCAGAAATCGCAACAAACGTTCCGGCCCCTTCTCTGATCGAAGCAGCGACGCCAGTCGGAACTCAAGGTACGCCGGAAACCGCAACAAATGTTCCGTCTCTTCCTGATGCTCCTCTAGCTGCTTCACCACAGCAGCGTCCCGACACGGCATCTCCGGAGGTGCCGGGAACACTGCAACCTGATTCGCCACCCGCTCCCCCCGGCGGTTCACCTTCCTCTGCCGCCTCGCCTGACGAGTTGCTTGCGCGTGGGCTGGAGCGGCGCGAAGCCGGCGACTATGATGCGGCCGCTGAGGCATTCTTTGCGGCTGCCAATGCCGCGCCGGGAACATCGGCGGGACGTATGGCACGCTTCTACCTGGCAGAAAGTTTTGCTCTCCGCCAGCGCTGGACATCGGCCGTCGAAGCACTGAATGCATTTGTTGCCGACGGGATCCAGGACGATCTGACAGCGCGGGCATGGTTTTGGATTGCGCGCGGGCATGAAGAAGCCGGTTCACATGCTGCGGCGGTCGCTGCATATGAGCAGTTCCGATCCTTCACCACACCTGCTGAGACGTATGCTCGTCTGCGACAGGCAGCTCAAGAACGTGTCCTTGGCCGCCTTGATGCTGCTGCTGCAAACTATGAGGCGGTTGCGCGTAGCGATCTTGCGCGCAGTCAGCGCGCTGCGGCATATGAAGCGGCTATTCAGGTGCGTCGTGACCTGGGACAGCGTGATAGAGCGTTGCAACTGGCAAATGAACTGCTGACACTGGCAGAGCAACCGGCATACCGCGCCCGCCTGCTGGTTGAACTTGCCGACCTTCCATACAGCCAGGGAGACGCAGCGCTGGCGCGCGCCTGGTTGATCGAGGCAATCGAACGCGCTCCAGCTTCGCCATCGGCGCTAGCGGCGCTTGACCGATTGCGTGCAGATATGGGGGCGACTGTACCGCCGAAACTGGCAGCCCGCGTCTACGAGGCACATGGCCGCTGGTCCGACGCAGTTGCTGCGCTTGATGCTGCACTCGCCACGGCGGACGACTCACAGCGCGCCGATCTGCTCCGGCGACGAGCTCTGGCGCTGCGTGGTCTGGGAGATTTTCCGGCAGCACTGGCAGGGTTCGATGCTGCAATTGCTGAGGCTGGCGAGAGCGACGCTGGCATTCAGGCGCGCCTCGACCGAATTCAGACGGTCGGGCAGAGTGGCGCCACCGAAGCAGCCATTCAGGGATACCGTGATTTTGCTGCGACGTTCCCTGATGATCGCCGCGCTCCAGAGGCACTGCGTCGCGCTGCGACATTGCTCGATAGACTTGGTAATGGCGATGCAGCGGCGCAGCAGCGCATCGACCTAGGTCGGCGATATCCATCTCTGCCACTGGCGCAGGAAGCCTGGTTCGCAGGCGGGCTGCATCTGTTCGCGTCTGGTCAGGCGGTGCAGGCACACCAGGTGTGGAACGAGCTGGCTGCCGTTGCCACGGGTGCCGTGGCGCTGCGGGCGCGGTACTGGGCAGGACGCGCAGCGCTCGCCACGGGCAACGGCGAAGAAGGGCGCACATTGCTGGATCAGGTGATTGCGTTTGCACCAGACTCCTACTTTGCTGCGCGTGCCCGCGCGTTGCTCAATCGCCAGGAAACGGGCGCGATTGCGCCCGATGACCCGATGAGCCCAGATGACTGGCGCTCCATCGAGGAGTGGCTTGCCACATGGGCTGGCGAACCGCCGCCCGACGTAACCAATCCGGCTGATGACCCCACAGTCCAGCGCGCGCGCGAACTCGACGCTCTTCATCTGCGCGTCGAGGCGATGGCGGAATGGTCTGCAGCGCTGGCAACGCGCAATGATAACCCATATGCGCTCTACCTGCTGGCGCGCTATGCATATGAACAGGGTGCTGCCAGCATTGCACTGCGCGCTGCTAACCGCCTGATCCGTCTCTCCCCTGGCGGTGCAGCGTCAGACGCACCGCTTGCGCTGCGGCGCATCCTCTATCCAGTTCCATTCACAGCGACGGTACTGACACGATCACGAGAGTTCGGCGTCGATCCTGCTCTCATGTATGCGCTGCTGCGCCAGGAGAGCGCCTTTGACCCGGCAGCAACCTCATGGGCTGGAGCACGCGGCCTGGCGCAGGTGATGCCTGCAACCGGGCGGGGTATCGCCCAGGCGCTCGGAGTAACCGGATTCCGCGAAGCAGATCTCTATCTCCCTGATCTAAGCATTCGTTTTGGTGCGTTCTATCTCAGTCGTCAGATGACAGCAATGAATGGAAGCATCGAAGGAGCGCTTGCCGCGTACAACGGTGGACCCGGTAATGCGCGACGCTGGTCGGGCGGCGCGCCTATCACCGATCCTGATCTGTTCGCCGAGCGGATCGACTTCGAAGAGACCAGAAATTACGTCAAGTCGGTAATCGCCCAGTACGATGTTTATCGGCGTCTGTACCGCTGGGACGGGGAATGACTATAACACCAGTTTGCGTTCGCGCACCAGGCGCTGCTTGGTCTTCTTGAACAGTTCGTCATAACTCAGACGACCCATCGTAATCTCGTATTTGTGCGCCTGGAGCATCTTGTGAATCTCAGCGTCAAGGCGTTCTTCAACCAGCAGTTCATCAGTGATAATCTGCTGCACTGCCAGGCGCAACTGGCTGTCGTTACCTCGGAACATTACGCCGTCCACTTCTGCCAAATAGTCAACAAGTGACGCCGACAACTGTTCGATTTTCGCAGGCGAAAGTTTCATCTGAAATCCTCCGCTTCAAGCCTGACCAAGCGCCGCACGGCGCAGCAGCGCGTGTTCTGCGCCCAGGGCTGCCACCAGGGTTCGGCGCACATTTCCGGGCGCGCGGATGAATAGACGTAGCATCATGCGTGCCAGCTCGACGGTGCTCAACGTATCCGATAGATACCCCATCCATTCGTAACGCGGCAGACTGAAAAAAAGAGCGAAAAATGCCTGGATTGTCGCGCTATCGCAGCGCATCAGGCTCGCCAGCCCGAACAGGTACAATTGCCTGCGACGCAGGTGCGCCGGTGACCAGAGCGCCTGCCATCCGGTACGGGCAGCGCTGCGCGGGGTAGCGCCCGCTGCGCCCAATGCGCGAGCAATCGCCTGCGCAACCTCAGGGGCGCGGCGCAGCACCTTGCCGACCATGTACCCCGACGGGGGATGCACCATACTCGCTGCGCCGCCAAACCCAATCATCGGCTGATCGAGGTATGGCAACGGGTTATTCATCGGGAATAGACACCGCTCGATATGCACAACCTGCTGCACCATCACACCTCTGGCGTTCAACCGGCGCTGCAACCGCTGTTCGAGTGTGGTGAGCGGTAAGCCAGGCACATGCGCCAGCGACGTTTCCTCGACAAAAAACCGTCCGCCACCCAGATCCATGGCGTACAAAAAGGTTGGCGGCTCACGCCGTTCCTCAGCGGTCAGATGATCGGCGCGGTAGTCCATCAGCACCATCCGATTCGGCTGAATCGGCGGGGCAGAGAAGACGCCGACGATGCCATACGCCGCCTGACGCGCTACATGCAACGTTGCAGGGCGACGCAGCAGCGCTGGTGAATGACCGCTGGCATCCACCACTAACCGCGCTGCAACAACACGCCCGTCGCGCGTGGTCACCAGAGAGTGGGTCGCCTGATGCTCGACACGCGCTGCAATCCCGGCAAACCAAACAACGCCGCGGCGTTCGCACTGATCCAGGAGATACCGCTGCAACCGCAGGTTATCGAACAACCCATACGCGCGATCAAGGGCGATAGTACGCTCACTAGTGCACACTACAACATCCGACCAGTGATGCCCCAGCGTGTCACGCAATTCCGGCGTCGGCAGTTCATCGAGCCACACGCCATAGGTATTCTGCCACGGTTTTGTCGGCGGCACTGCCGAAAGCCCTGCCACGCGTAGTCCTGTGGCGCTGAGAGCAGCAGCGATTGCCATGCCAGCCGGACCAGCGCCGACGACGAGAACATCATGCATAGTCATGCTCAAATCAAAAACTTCCCATCTTTGTAGATCAGGCGTCCATCAGCATACGCCTCGCCCTGGCGCATATCGCAGATCATGTCCCAGTGAAGCGCCGATATGTTCTGTGAGCCGGTTTCCGGGTACCCTGCGCCAAGCGCAAGGTGGACTGTACCGCCGATCTTTTCATCGAACAGAATATTCCGGCTAAAGCGAGTAATATCGTAATTCGTGCCAAAGGCCACTTCGCCTAGTCGCCGCGCTCCCTCATCCATATTTAATAGCGAGTGCAACAGATCCTCACCTTTTGCCGCTGTCGCCTTGACGACCCTGCCGTTCTCAAACCACAGACGAATGTCTTCAACCTCGCGCCCGGCATAGATAGCCGGGAAACTGTAGCGGATATACCCCTGGGTCGCGGTTTCATCGCAACTGGAGAAGACCTCGCCATCGGGAAAGTTACGATCGCCCGCACAATTGATCCAGGTACGCCCGGCAACACGATAGGTCAGGTCGGTATCGGGTGCGACGAGGCGGATAACATTGCACTCATTGAGCAGATCGGCAATCCGTTGCTGCTCAGCGGATGTTTTGCGCCATTCGGCGACTGGGTCCTCGTAGTGCAATTTGCAGGCACGGTAGACAAAATCCTCAAAATCGCTCAGCGACATATCGGCATCCTGTGCTGCCGCATTAGTCGGAAACAACGTCACGCACCAGTTAAGCGTTCCTTCAGCGGAACGCTGCATGGTACGCTTCTGGATGTCACTCAATGCCTGACGACGCAACGCGATTTTGTCCGGGTCGATCCCAGAAAGTGCGCGGGTGTTATCGCTCGCCATTATTCGAATAGTTGCATTGATCTCTTCAATCTCCTGCCGCATGATAGGCGAAACGAACCGGATCTGCGCTTCAGAGCCATATCGGAAGAGCAATTCTTCCGTTTCTTCAAGAGTCAATGCCAGATAGGGATGCGCACCAGCGAGCAGAGCTTCTTTGTACAATGCGCGCACCAGAGGTGCAGCTGCTGGCGGCGCAACAATACGAAACAGATCGCCCGGCTTGATAGCCAGCGAGTAGCGCACCAGCACCTGAGCCATCTTTTCGACACGCGGATCAGCCATTGGTCTTACCTTTCTTCATGACAGCCTCACGGAGCGCCGCACCCAGCGCACCAGTATCGTAGCGAATAGTATCCTGCTTGTTCCACAATGCGCGTCGCGGTTCCACATATCCGATCAATTCCCGCACCAGCGGGGTCACCCCCAGTGCGCGAACGGCAGCGATTTCATCATCATTGGGGCGCAACAGGTAGAGTCCCTCCTCCTCATATGGACGAAGCGCCTCCGCATCCGGGCTGCTGCAGTTGATCAGCGCCACATCGAGCACACCCGGACCCAGCGCTGCGACGATTCGCTGCACATGGTCAATACAGCGGTAGCCATCGGTCTGCCCCGGCTGCGTTGTCGAATTGCAGACATACGCCACCGTCCCGCGACAATGCGCCAGTGCTTCTACCACACCGCCAAACTGCAAACAGGCAAGCACCGACGTCCATAAACTTCCAGGACCGATTACCACCAGATCGGCGGAGCGGATTGCATCGAGCGCCGGAGGATAGGCATTCGCCGGTTCACACAGGAATAGGCGGGCGAGCGGAGATTTGCCCGGCGCGCGCACCTCGAACTCCCCCGTCACGTGTGTGCCATCGAGCAGTTCGGCGCACAAGGTGGTGTTGGCGACACTGACTGGCAGCACATGCACCAACGCCCCTGCCAGGCGCGCGGTATGCTCAACAGCTGCAGCAAAGTCACCAGTGACACGGGTCAGTGCAGCAATCAGCAGATTGCCGAACGCCATTCCTGCAAGCGCAGGAACACCAGCGCCATCGAAGCGGTGGTTCAGCGTCTCTGCCATGACCTGATCGCTGGCGAACGCTGCGATCGTCGCGCGCAGATCGCCGGGGGCGGGCATTGCGCCAATCTGTCGCGCCAGCCCGGTGGAACGACCGGTATCAGTCACAGCGATAATCGCTGTGCGCGACGCGGCGAACGGCGCAACTGAACGCAATACGTGGGTTGCGCCACTGCCGCCGCCAATTGCAACAACATCAATTTTTATGTCAAATGAACAGAGATCCATGCCGGATCATGCGGCAAACGTCGGTTCATGGCGAGATGGCAGGCATGTACCGGGCATTATACAGAACAGGTGTGGCAGGCGCAAACCAGAGCGTGGCTTTGATTATGTGCTGATGTTGTAGCATTTCTTAGAGACATTGATCATCGTCCCTATCCGTCGTGTTGCGCAAGGCACCCGCTTCCGGCGGCGTGGAGACATTATGGACTTTGAGCGATTATTTCGCTCTCGCCTGCGCAGGCGGGCTTCGCCCTGCATAGCCGAGGGCTTTGGCCCCACGGCAGCTCGGTATAGAGGATTCAATTCTCAATCTCCATCAGACCCATGACCAGAACGCCCGGCATACCTACCTACCTAATTCTTGATCTTCACACCCCCACAGCCATAATCTTCACCATGCCCTCGCGCCCGTGACAAGCCACATTGCTGCGAGCAGGCAAGGCGCCTGCGCACGTAGAGACACGCGCCGTACCAGCACGCCAGGAATATCATGAAACGATCACGTAGCACACTGGCGGGAATGTATTCTACAAGATTATGGTATGAGTGCTCTCTATGGACAGCAGCGGAAAAACCCAGATATGCGCAATCACTACCCGGAATGATCGAAAGCGCGCGCAGCCACCACTCGAAGCGCTTCCTGCGGGTTGCGCATGGTTTGCATCTCTTCCAGTCGCATCCCCAGGTTGCTCAGCGTCATTGCCGTTTCTGAAGAGATCCCCGTTAGCGCGACACGACTGCCAAGCAAACGGATGGATTGCGCTGTGCGAACTAGCAACTGGGCCACCTGCGTATCGACCAGCGGCACGCCAGCAATGTCGATAATCACTGCATGTGCCCGCTGCGTATAGACGGCATCCAGGAGTCGCTGCGTTAGCTGCCCGGCGCGCCGACTATCCAGGTGACCAACGATTGGCGCTAGCAGCACCCCCTCGGCGATAGCGATCACAGGCGTTTCAAGCGCGCTCACCAGATCGAGCAGGCGTTGCTGTTCAGCGTACTGTTGTGCGATGGTAGATTGAGCATCCTCGGCTCGCTGCCGCGCTTTTTCGGCTTCCTCCGCACGATTATCGGCAAGCGTTACAGCTGCATCGGAGATAGCGAGCAACCGGTCACTTAGGAGCCAGATAATCACCAGCAAGGTGACAAATCCGATGCTACTGAAGAGTGGCAGCGCGTCGCCAATGATAACTTGCTCCACTCTGAATGACGGCGCAAACCATGTGAGCCCTGCGCCAGCAATAATACTGCTGACCAGCGTCAATAGAATGGAGAGGCGATGTCGTCCAAGAGTGACCAGCACAATCGGAACAGAAAAGAACGGAAGCGCCACAAATGTCTGCTCTGGGACCAGAAGCACGCTCATAATGATTCCCACTATCATCCCGGTTACCATGGGGAGGATAGCCTGCCATAGTATCCGACGACTCAGCAGTGCCAGTGTGATAAGACTTCCGGCGAGTCCCAATGCCACCAAGCCAGCGTAGGATACAAGACTGACAACATTTCCCGTTATGACCATTAGGATAGCGATCAACATCAGAGCGGCGCACGAACTTACCACAATTGTGAGTGCAATAAGACGGATCAGTTGTCGTCGTGCGTTTGCAACGAACTCCAGACCAGTTCCCATCCTTGCTTTCCTTTCTATACAGGCTCCGGATATACTATAATTGCAGCTGATCGGCGCTCTGCCGTACAACATAGTCTCGAAACGGTAGCGGTTCTGCAACTATCGAGGTCGTAGAAGTATCTCGCAGCAGGCGCATATTACACCATCCACGCCAGCGTCGTGAAAGGAAACATTGCCGTATGACGATCGAGTCGTGGTATTGGCAGGCTGTCGAGTCGATAAACTACCCATTTCCGCAGCGGATACACCCTGATGTTGACTGGTTAGAACGAGAAATCATTGATTGGTGCTGTGCTCACGGCTTACTCAAGAGTCAGGAGCAAATCGAACACATCCGTGACGCACTCCTGGCAGAGTTTATTGCACGTGCAAATGCAGACCTAAGCCGTCCCATGCTTCGTCTGATCGGACTATGGACTGTCTGGTTTTTCTTTCTGGATGATCTGACCGATACAGTTCCCTCAGTCGACGCGCTGGCAGATTTCCATCTGCGCATCCTTTCGGCAACAACCGAAGATACTACATATGGGCAGGCGCATCCGCTCATTTCTGCAGTTGCGGATCTTTGGGCTGAACTCAGGCGATATGCAGGACCTGTCACACAGGTTCGTTTTCAACGTGCATTTGTTCAAACACTGGAGGCTCATCTGTGGGAGGTATCCACTCGAGTTGCTCGCATCTATCTGGATAGCGCAACATATGCTGACATGCGTCTCTGGTCTGGAGCATTCTTTCCAATAATTGCACTGATAGACATGGCGCGTGACTTTGTTCTGCCATCTTATCTCTTCGAGCACACCCTGGTGCGAGAATTGTTAGACGCAGCCGCTCGAACTGTGCTGTGGTATAACGATCTCTGGTCATACCCGAAAGAGCAGAGCGCAAATGCTCTAGCTCATAATATTGTCCACATCCTCATCCAGGAGCAGCGCCTTTCTCTCTATGAAGCACTGGATCGGGTCATTACTCAGCATAACTGGTCGCTTCGACGGTTTCTGGAACTCAAACAGCAGATACGGGACTTTAGTGGCGAAAATGCCCAAACAACGGTTTTTGCAGAACACGTCGCAGCCTGGTTGCGCGCGACGCAAGACTGGTCGCATCGCACGAACCGTTATAGACTATAGATGGTCGGGACAATAGACTTTATCAATGTTTACTTTGATTTTCAGCATACTTTTTGCGTTTCAATCGCATTCGGAAGTTGTGTAGCCCGCAACACGTTTCCATGACCGCATCCCGAAATTCGGAGCAACTGTAAC
>Ga0272447_1000033_pt1 | contig 98551 bp, 76 predicted proteins | sample YNPCB0133_FD_194589 | JGI IMG/M metagenome (GOLD analysis project Ga0272447, IMG submission 194589) | Hot spring microbial mat communities from Yellowstone National Park, WY, United States - YNP-CB-013-3 | ecosystem: Environmental > Aquatic > Thermal springs > Hot (42-90C) > Sediment | place...
TACATGCCGCTCGATAGCTGTGATGCATTGAACTGCACGGTGTAAGTGCCTGCAGCCAGTCGCTGATTCACCAAAGTTGCGACTTTACGACCCAGCATATCAAATACATCGAGCTGCACGTTTTCTGCATTTGGAATTGTAAAGCGAATGGTTGTGCTGGGGTTGAATGGATTCGGATAGTTTTGTTCCAAGCGATACTCACGTGCCACTGGTGCCGCCATGTCGCGCTCGAGTGTGCCGAGCAGCGAATTGCCGCCACCGAATACGACACGCACTGTTGCCGTTGAGCCTACTGGAATTGTGCTCGGGAAGGTAACTAAGTAATCTGCACCGAAAATACCTTCATTGTCCAGTATCCCATTTGGTGGCCGTTGGTCTTCAAAAATTCCGCGATAGAAGATAGCAAACTTAAATGGACCGAAAGCAATCGAGGTAGCTGGAATTGTCGCTTCATAGACGCCTGCTGGCTCAGTGGGGCTTGGTCTCAAGAAGATAAACCGCTGAGTTGATGGAATGGGCTGACCTGCTGGCGGTGGGTCGGTGTTACGCAGCAAGGAAGTATCGTTCCAGTTAGGCCATGCACCGAAGACACCTTCCCCAGCAATATACAGACCGTAGCGCAAGCCATTAAGGTCGCCCGTGAGTGCACCTGCAGTTCTCAGTGAATCAATGCTTCTGCCGCCAAGGGTACGACGACCGCGCGTATCCAAAATCACTCTCACATTGAAGTTGCGGCTTATGCGAATAGCAATCACAGGCTTGATAGGTGTCGGTGTTGCCAAGAGGTCTGTTGTCCCCGTACCAAAATTCAGGGGTCGGTCAGGTCCAATTTCCCATCCACCATTTGTGAAGCGAACTGGTGAAGGGTTATATGCCTTAAATTTCCACGGTATCGTCGAGTTTTCTTCAGCTGTGATGCTAATCGTATCGGTGAAGGTCGTGGTTAGACCGATGCGACGCATTGCTGGGGGGCTGGCTGTCCAGCCTCTGAACGGTCCTGTTACACCAATCGTATCTCCTGCGCCAAACCCTGCTCCCAGAAGGTCGCTCATATCCGCTTGGAAGATGACGCGACGAGTCCGACGTGGGAAGCCCTGCGAAGCATCGTCGTTCCAGTAGCGTATGATATCAATGTTTTCTGCTGCGTTAGGATTTTGGAAATTTACTACACGATCGTCACCTGGCTCAAACGTCAGAGCTCGTCCAGCGGCAAGGTTACGATAGGTGAACTTGTAAGTAATACGGCCAATGTTTGCCGCCCCTAAGGCTCGTCGAGGTCCGATGTAGACCGTGTCGTTTGCATTTGCCGATACAACCCCGATGCGCGTGGAGTCGCCTGGCTGTGAGTAGCGTCCTCCTGCCCCTGAAAAAATCAGGGCATAGAGTGTGTCATTGGGTTGAATTTCGCCAGTTTGGCGGAGGCGACGGATATTGACGCCAAAGCGAATGGAGTCTTGTGCTTGCGCAAAGGCGTCTGTCGCAAACAGCAGTAGACCGAGTAGTATGGTCAGATGGTACCTCTTCAACATGGTTGCTCCATTAAGTTTTGGTTAAAAAATAATTGAATGTTGGTGTCATTGAACAAATAAAGAACAACAGTTGTAATGTGCTTTAGAACTCGACACTTATTGCAAACCACTGTGGTGGATTGAGCCTCCCAAAAGTTTGATAAGTGTAGTCAAATCTCAAGATGACTGTGCTGATTGGGTAACGCAACCCAGCACCGAAGGTTAAGCCTTTTTCGCTTTCTTTCTCGAAGAGCGCATTATAGCCAGCGCGCACGAAGAAAATATCTTTCCATGCATATTCCCCACCGACGTTCAATGTTTGCACATTATCGAGTGGGATTGCGGTATCCAGCGCGAAAGACAATCGATTTGTTTCATCACGCAAGATGTCGTAACTCACACCGATTCGGTAGATGAGCGGCAAGTTAAATTGGTCGGTCAGTAGGCGAGCGGGTACATTGTTATTGACGCCGCGCTGTGTGCCGCCAGTTTGGTCGAAGTTGACTGTTAAGCCTTCGCCGTCCAAGCGCATTTGTGTGCCGAAGTTACTGATGGTGGCACCTAGTTTTAAGCCGTTGGGCAAGAGTCCAGTGTCATACAGAAAGCCCACATCGAGTGCAAATGCATTAGCAGATGTCCTGAAGATAGATTGGCTTACAAACTTCAGGCTTATTCCAACGGAGAAGCGGTCGGTGAGACTTTTTCCCCACGAGAGTTGCGCGGCAAAATCACTTGCTGTGAAGGTTTCGCCGGTGCCATCAGGGTTTGAGATAGTTGTTACCTCGAACGTGCCGTAGTTCAGCGCAGTGATGGCAACACCGAATACGCCAGCGACGCTTGCAGGTACGGTTGCACCTGCCCAATTAATTTGTGTATTCATAAGCCACTGGGTGTATGTAAAGCCTGCACGAATTTTTTCGGCGCGGGCGATTCCTGCGGCGTTCCAGTATAGGGCATGAATGTCATCGGCTACGGCGACAAATGCACCGCCCATTGCCGTTGGGCGCGCCCCCATGCCAATCCCTAAGAATGGTGCTGCCGTTGTGCCATATTTTGACTGTGCTATTGCAACACTTGTAAGTGTCAATGCACTTGTCAGGCAGGCGTAGGCAAAGAGATTTTTTAAAACATTTCTCATGGATGACTCTCCTTACTTAATGACGGCAAATTTGCCCATTTTGGTCCCAATTCCGGGGGCATCGATATGGTAGAGATAGATGCCATATGCCACATCCAAGTTTTCTGATGTTTTCAAATCCCACTCGACTTGCGAGGTCGGATAGGAAAATGTGCCTGCTCCTTCATTTTCTCGGTCGCGCACGCCGAATGCTGTATTGCCATCTGGATTATCCGCATATAAGGTGCGAATCAACTCACCACGAACAGTATAGATGCGAATGGTTGAGCGCAGCGGTACATTTTTGAAGAAGAGTTTGCGCGTGGCTCGACCGCGTGTGTCTGCACCTTGCAAATTTCCTTCCGCCGTATTGGTGACGATGTAAGGATTCGGGAACACCTTGACATTATCGAGTGCATTTTTGACGGCATCAAGATTTTCAACTGGCGCTTTGAGCTCTACAGTGAATCGGTCGGTGGATGTAATAGGTCGCTTGGTGCGAATAAAGAGTGTATCGCCAGGTCGAGGCTGATAGCGCGCAGGTGAAATGACGATGTTCCACGAAAAGAGCGTATCGACGCTTGCGCCTTCAGGTTGCTCAAGAATGCTGAGATTGACACCGAATTCACCAATTTCACTTCCCGTAGCAGGGTCAATACAGAAGCGCTCTGCCCTACCTGTAAGCAAGTTAATAATCTCAAAATTTGTGTTCCGTGCCGGTACATTCGTTAGCACGCCATCGACAATAAGGTTTGCCGCGCTTGAGCGTGCACTTGGACGAATTACGATAGCATATTCTGCGAGTTTGCGAATCGCTTTTCCTCTGACGCTGGGTGCCAGCGGTTGAGCCGTAAATGCCGTGACATTTGGCACTGTATCTTCACGAATGATCTGCACACCGGGCACTTTCCAGAAGGCACGGCTTAGTACGGTTTGTGGGGTGTTGATAATTGTGAAAAACACGCCAATCTTGTCAATTAGACTTGTCTCCTCCGTTGCACGGTAGAAGAGATCCCCTTCTTGATTTTGCTGATAAATTCTTGGGTCTCCAAGGAACCTTGAGAAGATACCGCCAACGATACCGCTTTGACGCAACAAGGTGTCGGGGCGCGATGGATTAGTGATGTCCAATACACGGAAGAAACTTGTGCGCGGTTCTAGTGCTTCATCAAGGTCGGCTGCATCCACCAAGCCATCGCCATCGTTATCTATGCCGTCATTGCTTGTGTCTTTGAACTCTACTTGGATTCGACGGTCTCGATCGATTTTGCGTGGGTTAATGAGGTCATAGATTACGCGTCCTGTGCTGCGGTTGTTTGGGCTTGGTCGTAAGGTGTCTGAGCTGATGCCAAATCTTAATCCTGTTTGTGCGGCGCGTGGCGTTACTGCAACAGTATTTGGGCTTAGGAACAATCGACCGCGTGCATCAATGAATCCACCAATGCTGTTTTCAGCTGGTGGAATAGCCGCGGCTGGATTTGGCACCACGATGACAGAGTCTCGACTGATTCGATAAACGGTATCTACAGGAATATATCCACGCGAATAGGCGGCAACAGCGTAGTAGTAGGTGCGCCCGTTTTCTACATCCGTGTCTGTGAAAGTATGGGTTAAGCCAGTTTCTTTGCCTAGGTAAAAAGCCACGCCTCGCGACTGTTCTGCCAAACCTCGTCCGACTAGCGGGAAGTAGCCAAAAACGCCGTCGATTTTGTCGAACTGAGCAATTGGCGCCAGCCGAAACCGTTGCTCGCCCTGCCCACCTGAAATAACTCGTGCATCATTGAACTGTGGGTCTGTGCTCTTGTAGATTTTGTAGCCTTCGAAGGTAAAGGCTCTCGGGTCTCGCACCGCCCCCTGATTTCCAACGATTCTGCGGTTGATGAATACATCAAAATACTCCTCACACTCGTTGGTCCAATAGAGCGTTACGCGTCGATCTCCGGGAATAGCTGATAGGCGTGGTGCTGGGCGTGGCGGTCCTGCAAAGTTGTAATTGTTGTCATAAATCTCTTGTACAATGTCTTTGTTAGTGAGAATTTCATCGGCAGTCTGTCCATAGACCAGTGCAATGGAGAGTCGTTCGGTTTGTCCGCGTTTGAGTGGAAAGTATCCTGTGCCGTAGGTATAGTCTCCATCCTTTGGTTCAAGATCGAGCGTATCGAACACGCCGGGTGTGGTCACGCGCCAGAGATCGTCGGAGTTGCCCATTTGTGGCGATGCTGAAAGGTCAAACTTGTAACTTGTCAGACCAATCTGGTCAGCTTCGACCACATCGGTGGCATCGAATGCAGGCTCACCTGCTGACGGGATGGTGTTGTTTTCACCTCTGTCACCGGTTGAGGGTCTGCCATCGGCGCCTACATCATCTAACAAGGTCCAGTTGCCGTTGTTGTCAAGGCCATCGTCTCGGCGTTCGTCAATCATCGGGAAGCGTGTCGGGTCGTTGAGGTTCTCGCCGTTGCGTGCCAGTTGAATGTAGTTGATGTAGTGCAGAGGTCGTAGGGTCACGATGCGTGAGCGTCCAGTGACAATATCAGCTTCCAGTCGTGTGCGTCGGAAGTGTAGGCGATAGTCTTCATCAATCACGCCATTGAGGTTGTTGTCAATCAAGTCGCCAGTAATTTCCCGCAGCGTATCGCCTACGGAGATAGTGCGCGTGATGCCTTGCGAGGTAATGGTGATGCTACCTGAATCAGGCATGGTTACCGCTCGGCGCCACGATACCACAAATGGCTCAGTGTATCCAGCCGCAAGTCGTGCTGGCGTCTGAATCAGCGTATCGTTAATGGTGATGAGAATATCGCCGCCACGAATGACTCTTGGAGCATTTTCACCGCGGAAGATACCGCGCTGCGCATCAGCAACGAATTCATAAAAATCGTACCCCGTTTGCGACACTTGCCCGACAGGAATACTGGTAAATTGACTGGGCACGCCGCGGTTCGGAATTGCTGCAGGTCCTGTGCCGATTTTATCCCAGTCATCATCATTGTCAATGCCATCGTAGGGATTGCCCGGGCTCTCTAAGAAAGCAACCCCCACATAGCCCACCGGGAAATTTCTATTCCATGCGCCATCTACAGCATTAGGGTCTGGATTGAGGTTTGTGCTCGACACAGGGTTCCATGTATAGGTGATAGAGCGGCTCTGGTCGAAGACTGAGACATTGCGAGTAAATTGCCGTCCTACGGCTGTTCCAACAACTGAGCCGAAGACGACTTTGTCGTAGTCATAATCGCTGATGTTTTTGACTTCGTAGAGCCAAAAGATGTTGTCTTGCGCCAGGAAACTTGACCATTGCAAGCCGCGCGCCTTAACTTGAAAGCCGACGCCATAACGATTGGGGTCAGAGGTCGGACGGAAGCCAAACTCTTCAAACCAGCGCCGGTCAGTGGCATCGTCGAAGACAAAGTAGCTTTCTTGGTCAGCGTTAAAGACGCCTCGCCCGAAATATCCGTTCCAATCTGCGCGTCCAGTTGCTGGGTTTATCCACGTTGGTTGGTCAGGCCAGCGCTCAGGCCACGATGAGGGAATGTGGCTCATAGCAGGAAATTCTTCTGCTGGATTGAAAAAGCCTTCTACAGGTTGCAAGCCTTCGAACTGACCATTGACGATTCGGTAACCGCCTGCTCTTGGACCTTGATGGGTTGTTACATAGCGCGCAACAACGGTCACATCCGCCGCATTTTGCCCATTTACCACAATGTTACGGATCGTTGCCCCTAAGCGTCCGCGTGGAATAGTTACAATTTGGTTATCGCGCAGGCGTCGCCCTGTTGTCGCAGTGGTATCATTGTTGGTGTAGATAATCGTGTCTCGAAACACGCGCTCGACGCCCAAGATGATGTTGAGGTCGTAGATGTACTCATTTTCATCTACGGGCCAAGCACATGTTGGCAAAAGTGGCGCAATGTAGGTTTTGCTACCGATGAGTCCATCGTTTTGGAACTTAGTTCGCACGCGATTGCCGTTGTGCAGCCCTACACGTCGATTGGCTCGGCTGCTGCGTAGATTCAGTGGAATGTCTTGGGCAAGCAGGTCTGCAGTGTCCCCAATTGCCAGTAGGAAAAGCAGTAGCCATGATATGCAGCTTACGCTGCAGTATTTTGTAGAGCTGAAAGTATCGCTTCTCATCACAGAGTTTGCGTTAGAGTTTTTAGAGTGAAAAACTTGCTCCAACTAACACCTGACGCGGTGGTGCAAACAGCTGCGGTCTTGTCTGATATTGCTCTGGCGTATTTACACTCGAGCGCACTCGTGTGTTTTGGAGAATCATGTCTGGCGTCAGTAGAGCAAAGGGATAGTTGCCGGATTGGTTGCCAAAATCGAGCAAGTTGTAAATCTGCACATACACGCTCAGCTTATTTTTGTCGAAGCTGAAGGTCTTTTGTGCGCGAATATCTACTGTAAAGGTTGCTGGGCGTCGAAGCGAATTGGTTACAATTTCACCGCGGCTGCCACGGACTAAAATTGGAAGTGGCGCATTCAAGTCTGGTGTGTAAGGAAAACCGCTCCCGTAGCGAGCAATAGTACTCAGCAGCCAACCATCGATATCGAAACTACCTGTCAGGTTCAGGGTATGCGTCTGGTCCCAATCAAGTAGCACTAAACTGGTTGGCAGTGGTGCATTAGCTGCCAGTGCAAAGGCAGCAGCGGCTGGGTCAGATGTATTGCCTTGTGCAACTTGGAATGTATAGTCAATGCCAAAGTTAAAGAGCTGGGAAAACCGCTTGTCAATGCGAATTGTCAATCCTCGTGTAAGGGCATAGTCTGTATTGACAAACTGCGTATATGCCCCTCTATCGAAATACTCTCTCAAAAACGCACTGCCGTTCAGGTCTCGAATATCATTGAAATACAGTGCTATATCGACGGCTATATCTTCTCCAAACTGTTGCTGCAAGCCCAGTTCTCCCTTGATAGTGCGCTGAGGCTTGAGGTCAGCATTACCAAACGGACCGCTGACATCTGCTCCGGGGTTACGACGAAAGAACGGGTTACGATACAAGAACTCAAAGTTCGGAATCTGGAAGACCTGTCCAAAAAAGAAGCGTAATACGCTGGTTTCCGCAATAGCAAATGCCACACCAAGTCTTGGGCTTAGTTGCCATTTTAGACTTGCACGCTCGTAGTTGCGCTCCAACAGATTCTGCCCATTGCGTACATAGATAGGCAAATTCTCTCGAGTGTTTGGCACCACATTGCCGTTGGCATCGCGTGGCAAATTCTCAGGGCGTAAGGGGTCGTATGGACTGGGGTCCGATGGGTCTTTAGGTACTAGTCCATCGGGGTAGAAGACATCTAAGCGCACTCCGAAATTGACAATAAACCGATTGATTTCGAACTTATCTTGGATGAAGGCGGCAAATTCAATTGGACGGCGGTCGTAGAAGTCGTAACCCGCTTCACCTAATTCTGCACGTCGGAGGCGCTGCACACCTGTCTGCAAAGACGATTCATCCAAAAAGAGACTTGCACTCTCTAGCCAGAGACGATGAAACTTGACATCAATACCGGCTTTGACCAAATTCTCCATATTGACTTGCGCCGATATATCACCCTTGATGTTAATGGTCGTGGTGGAACGGCTAAAGTGACCAGTTTGCGCGCCGCAGACTAAAAACTCTTGCCCAAAGTCAGCTTGTCCAGGTCGATATGCGCCAGCCGGCGTTAGGTTGTTGATGCCCCAATCTAAGTAGCGCTTGTCGACAGGGTCTTCATAGAGGAAATTTCGTTCGCTCGAGTATAGCAACGACGCCCCGATGTTGAAGAACGCTGTGTTCGATATGGCTTGGGTGATATTCAAAATCCCTGTATAGGAACGTCGATAGTTTGTTGCCACACCATCGGGAATGTATTGCCAGTCGAAGTCAAAGTTACGGAATTGCTCATCCGAGAATTGAAACTGCGCACTAATCTTTGCAATCTCTGGTCTGAAAGTGAGTTTTGCTAACCCTGAGAACTTGCGGTAAGGATTCATGGGGACAAATTCACCACTGCCTGTGGCAAACTGCCGGAAATTATCAGTGGCCTGACGCAACACGCGATAGACTCGTATGCCTTTTTCTTCGCGTTCTCTTTCGTTCTTTGGCGGGTCTGTCGGGTCAATAGGATAAAGGAAGAAATCATAATTGCCAGGATTTTGCTGCCGATAATTTGCAATGAGCCTATCAATTTCTTGCTGCGTACGTGCTATGCCAATAAATCCGCCGATTTGATTGCCTGTAAAAATACTTGGCGGCAAAATATCTCCAGGATTAAACACTCTCTGACCATAGAAACGACCTTCATCTTCAAAATAGCGGGCATTCACAAAGAATGTAACAAGGTCTTTTGGTCCACCAAAGAAATTCAGAGGTCCGCCCAAACTGCCTTGAATATCGCGCGAGCCAATTGTTCTGATGTTATTGACATTTGGAAATAAGTCCAGGCGTGGCGTCAAATATCCACCGAGAAACGTTTGCAGGGTGCCTTCATATTCTGGTCCTCCTTCCTTCGTGACAATGTTGATAATAGCCGACATGGCTTGTCCATATTCTGCATTGTAGCCACCTGTGAGCAACTCCAGTTCCTGAATAGCCTGCGATTCCACACCTAAGTTATTGATACCACGCCCTTGATTACCATCATAGACATCGTTGACCGAAAAGCCATCGACGATATACATGGCTTCACCGCGTCGCCCACCTCGAAACGTGCCGCCAACTACACCTGCCTGAATTTCCAACACTTGCGATGGATTCTGAATCGGCAAAGTCTTGATTTCATCGCTACCTACAGCTGCGCGCGTAGCCGTCATGTCTTTGATGACCAAATTTCGCTCAGCAGATACTACAATTTCTTGTGCTTGCACACTTTCGACTTGCAGCCTGAAGTCTGCTCGCGTAGTCATATCGACACTAACCTTCACATTGCGCAATGTAGCCGTCTGGTAGCCTACATACGTGCAGCGCAGTGTGTATGTGCCGGGCGGCACATTCAGGATAACATAGTTGCCATCGATATTGGTTTTGGCACCTAACTTTGTGCCTTCCACTGTAACAGTTGCACCAATGAGCGGCTCATCATTTGCCGCATCAACTACAGTGCCTGCAATTTTGCCTGTAGTACCTATCACCACTGTAACTGTTGAAGGCGCACCGCGATGTTCTGCAAGCGCCAAGTGCGGGAAACACAGCACTGTATGTAACGTGAGTACTGCAGCGGGTATAAAGAGATGTGTATAGAGCACAAATGTCCAGAGCAGGAGTTGGTGTTTTTTCATGGCATTTTCTTTTTTACTTCTGAATTCTGCCTGAAATGCCTTTTGTAGAGAAAGACGCATCTCAACTGCTCTTCTTCTCATTGTCGTTTTGTTGTTTTGTTGTGCAGCAGTGCTTGCTGCGCAAAACTTGGCGAAAAGTACAAAAAAAGTTTTTTTCACCAAATGTTACCATGCCGTCCAACCGCCATCAACAACAAGATTTGCACCCGTCATGTAGCTTGAGGCATCACTAGCAAGAAAGATAATAGCGCCTTTGTAGTCTGTTGGCGTTGCCATTCTACCTAAAGGGGTTCTTTTTGAATATGCTTTGATGAAGTATTCATCCTGTGCATTTTCTACTCCGCCTGGTGAGAGCGTATTGACACGCACATTATACTCGCCCCAATACGCCGCCAGAAACCGCGTAAAGGCAATAACCGCACCTTTCGTTACTGGATATGCCGCTGATTTCCAGAAGGTTTGCGAACCATCTGGTCTGCGATAAAGTGACTGATCTGGTGCTACAATACCGTACGTGGATGCAATATTGATAATGCTACCCTTTCGGCGCTTTGCCATCTCTGTTCCTAAAATCTGCGAACAGAGAAACGTGCCTACAACATTTACATTGAGAGACTTCTGAAATAACTCAAGTGGATAGTTTTCAAACCTCGATAGTTCTGCAGCGACCGTTGGGTTTTCAAACTTGTCGTTGATTGCTGCGTTATTGACCAGCACATCAATTGTTCCGAAGCGGTCTAAAATTTTATCACGCAAGCGCTTCAGCGCCTCAGGGTCTGTAATGTCGGCTCCGATTCCTACAGCGTCAGGATAGGCTGCTGAAAGTTCTTGGGCAAAGGCTTTGCATGCGGTTTCGTCTATGTCTGTTACCACTACATGTGCACCCGCTTCAGCAAGTGCATAGCAGTGCTGTCGTCCCAATAGGCCTAAAGCCCCAGTGACGACAGCAACTCTACCTGTCAGTGAAAAAAGATTCATTTAGTTGTTGGTTTGAGCAGCTATCTAAACTCAATGGTTTGCTATTGGAAGGCGTAAGCTCTCTTTTTCCCAGTAACCTAAGCCTTGCAGCAGTATGGGTGATGAGTGGAGCCTTAAGATTTACTTCTTGTAGACGATTTTGCGAATGGTATCGAATTGCAGGTATGGGTACTCTTTCTGCACATATTCGATGGCGTCTGCTGCAGAGAGCTTTCGCTCGCGCGCTGCTTTGAACAGCTGACGAATATGGTAGTCTCGCAACTGTTTTTCGTCTATTAGGCGGTTTTGGCGCAGCTTGATAAAGACATCATCTGAGACAAGTTCTCTGATTGGATTACGCATTTTACCTTCGGTTTATGTTAGAAAAAACTGTTTGACCAAGTTTGTGCTTTACTTTACTCCAACGAGTCAAGAAAAGCTGTAGCGATTTTCCCGATGGTTTCTTGCGTTTTTAGTTATGGAGAATACTTCTGCGCCTTACCTACTGCGCTCCTTGTTGCCATTTGCTGCAAAGCAGCCTATGGTAGAAACTTGTCTCGATAGTTACTTCAGTTTTGCTTTGTTAGGACAGGCTCAAATTTAGAAAAAGCCTCTTTGTCTGTCAAGTACCTTGATAATTTTTGTGACGGCGGTCATACACTACCACTCTCTGCAGTGCGTGTTGCGCAGTTTGTTGCTCTCATTTTCCAGCCCATCTCGTTTTTGTGACGGCTTTGCGCAAGGTTGCAGGAATATCGTCCTTGTGGGTCAGGTATCTCCAGAGCTGTCACCAGATAGCGCTGGCGCATTGGGTCAATTGCCTTGAGGTCAATGAAATTTCCACTGCCAGTGGTTTTCCCTTACCAATTTTCTTGATTGCACTTTGCATTTTTGCTTCGGTTATCACTTCCAAATCCTTGCAAGTCATTCAATTCTGAGCGCAGTAGTGCTCCGAGTTGTTTTTCCAAGCGTCCTTCCCTTGTTTCATTGACAAAATCGGCTACAACTGCCAGCACTTGCGTCTTTTGCGGCATGCATTTTTAGCATTAGTCAGTTGTATGGCGCTATGGAATTGTCCGCACAGTTTTGCTTATTGCATGGTTTCCCACTTCATGTCGGTGCAGGTCAGGCAAGCCGCTACGGTTTGGTGCTAAACCGTCTTTTGCCTTTTACTCACAGCTTATGCCATGGCTTCGCTTGCTTGTTTTCTGCGCTTGGCTTCACGCGCTCGCTCATTTTCGTCGAGAATTTTCTTGCGTAAGCGTATTGATTTTGGCGTTACCTCTATGAGCTCATCATCATTGATAAATTCCATCGCTTGTTCGAGCGAGAGTTTGCGTGGTGGTGTAATTTTGAGTGCTTCGTCAGAGCCTGACGCACGCATGTTGGTCAGTTTCTTTGTTTTGCAGACATTGACCACCATGTCAAAATCGCGTGATGATTCGCCAACAATCATGCCTGCGTAGACTGGCGTTCCCGGCTCAATGAAGAAGGTGCCTCTATCATCCAGCTGTGCCAGTGCATATGGCACGGCTTCGCCCTGTTCTGCGGCAATGAGTGCCCCCGAAGTGCGTGAATTGATTTCACCTTTGTATGGCTCATAGCTCTTGAAGACATGCGTCATGATGCCCTCGCCTTTTGTATCCATCATAAACTCTGTGGCAAACCCCAAAAGCCCACGTGTCGGAATTTCAAACTCTAAGCGAACCATTCCTCCTTCAAGTGTTGTCATGTTTTTCATATCACCTTTGCGCTTTCCCATTTTCTCAATCACAATCCCTACATATTCTTGCGGCACGTCGATGGTTACACTTTCGTATGGCTCAAGCAACCGTCCATTTTCATCCTTTTTCAAAATTACTTCAGGGCGCGAGACCTGAAATTCGTATCCCTCACGACGCATGGCTTCAATTAACACCGATAGATGCAATTCGCCTCTGCCCGATACTTTGAAGGTATCGGCATTTTCAGTGTCTTCTACACGCATAGCAACATTTGTGATAACTTCCTTGTATAGCCGCTCACGCAAATTCCGACTGGTCACAAACTTGCCTTCTTTGCCAGCAAACGGTGAATCATTGACTGAGAAAAACATTGAGACCGTTGGCTCTGTAATGGTAAAGGGTTCCATGGGCACCGGATGCTCTGGGTCAGTGAGTGTCTCCCCAATTGATGCTTCTTCAAAGCCAGTGATGGCGGCAATATCGCCAGCAATCGCTTCTTGGACTTCGGTTTTGCCCAGTTTTTCAAAGAGGAAAATCTTTGCCACTTTGCCTTTAACCAACTTGCCTTTTCCATCCAGCGCCACAAGCTGGTCACCGACTCTAACCTTGCCTGAAGCAATTTTACCGATGACAATTTTGCCTAAGTATTCGCTGTAATCCAATGAGTTGATGAGCATCTGGAACGGAGCGTCGGGGTCAACTTCTGGCGCAGGAATTTTTTCCAAAATCATGTCCAAGAGTGGCGTGATGTCTTTGCTTTCATCTTCGAGGCGATATTTTGCATAGCCTTCCTTGCCAGAAGCAAAGATGTAAGGAAAATCAATTTGCTCGTCATTTGCCCCCAAGTGAATAAACAAATCCAGCACCTCATCAATAACCTGCATGGGGCGTGCATTAGGACGGTCAATTTTGTTAATCACCACCAGAATTTTCAAGCCTGCTTCAAGCGCACGGCGCAATACAAATTTGGTCTGCGGCATCGGTCCTTCGAAGGCATCGACTAGCAAGAGCGCACCATCGACCATCTTCAGGATTCGCTCTACTTCACCACCGAAATCTGCATGACCGGGCGTATCGACAATGTTGACTTTGTGATTTTTATAGAAGTAACCAGCATTTTTGGCAAAAATCGTAATGCCGCGCTCTCGCTCCTGCGGGTCGCTATCGAGCACACGCTCTTCGACTTTCTGATTGTCACGAAATGTGCCAGTCTGCTTGAGAATGGCATCGATCAGCGTTGTCTTTCCGTGGTCAACATGAGCAATGATAGCGATGTTACGAATATCGTCTCGGCGTATTTTCGACATATCTTTTTGTTTACAACGGTTTGTATTTTTTGTGGCTTGCCTTTTGAAGCACTTTTCTAACTCGGGCGCAAAGATAGCGCTTTGAACAGAGATATTCTAACTCTGTTGAACTTGGGCTTTTCTAACTTGTGCATACTGATTGTTCGTTCCCGATGGTCTAGGCAGTTTTCAGGAACACATTCTAATGCCAATCTTGGCACCCTGAACATGGCTTTACTTGTTTAACTTATGAACTTCTGTGCTGTCGCTATGAGGTCTATCGTTTTTACTGGTTTTCTACTCTTGTGCCTTGTGGGCTGCCAGCGCCCCAGTGAACCGCCTTCCACGCTCTCTGAGCCTGAAGCCAGTGTATCGGCAAACGGCATTATCTTTACGCTACGCGTTTCTCGTACCAAGTTCTACGCCAACGATACACTTACTGGCACATTTGAAGTGTGGAATAATTCCGCAATTGAACGCACTTTTCTTTTTTTCAACCGCCAACATCTTGTCTTGGAAGTTCAGTCGGAAAATGGCGGGGTAATCTCTGCTTCTTCCATACCCAGTCAGTTCTCTGCTGGCATTTTTAGACTTGCTGTCAACCAGCGCTATACATACCCGTTTGCCTTTGTGCCGCGCAGTCCCAAAACCGGTGGTGCTTTACAAGCTGGCACTTATTGGCTATGTGCTTATCTTTCAGAGAATCATTCGCCAAAGGTGAGGCTTAAGATTACAATTGAGTCTCAACCTTACTCGCAGTAGCTTATTGCAAATTCATTGGTCAGGTTTTTACTTCAGAGACTTCACATGCCATGCCATATATGTTTGAAAGCCTTGTGGTCATAAATTTTTGCTTGCCATGGCTCTATGTGCTGGTCTTCGTGCTCTACATTGTTGAGTTTTTCAAGAGCAATACTTTTCTGCAGCGTGCAAAGCGCTACGCTCTGGCGGCAGTCAGTGGCATCCATTTCATACACTTAGTTTTGCTGACACTCTTTTATGGCTCACTGCCTATTGCCAATGTCTATCAGCTGCTGACGACTGTTGCTTTTACTTTGGTTATCGTCTATCTCTTCATTGAGCTTAGCACGGGCGAAAGCAGCACAGGCAGTTTCATGCTGCTTGCGGCGCTGACTTTTCAGAGCATTTCGTCGCTCTTTCTCTTTTCTGCATCGCCCACTGAGCTTAATGTAAGAAGTCCGCTTCTGTCTTTGCACATCATCACAGCGATTTTAGGATACAGCAGCGTAGCCATTGCTGGCGTTTATAGCTCGCTCTACATGGCACTTTTCCGTCAGATTCGTGCTAACCGTTTTGGAACGCTCTTTGACCGATTGCCTAATTTGGAAACACTTGAAAAAATGAGCCTACATGCGGTACGCATTGGATTTATCTTTCTTAGTTTTGCGTTCATTGCTGGGGTGATGTGGATTCCACATTCGCAAGGGCGATTTCATTTTACCGATGCAAAACTCATTGGGCTCATTATGGTTTGGTTAATCTACGGAATAAGTCTACTTTTGAGAGAGCGCTTGGGCTGGCAAGGTCAGCGCATGGCGGTTTTATTTACGCTTGGTTTTTTGTTTTCGTTTCTTTCTATGACGGTGCTGAACTTGTTTTCACCGCGCTTTCATAGTCTCAACTAAACGTCAAGTAGTATGGCGACGTGGCAGTTTCCTCCGTCCATGAATCTGATTGCTGTTGGGGTTAATCATCACACGGCACCGATTGAACTGCGCGAGCGACTAGCTTTCACCAGTGAAGACATTCGCAAGTTTCTGCGCACTGTGTGCGACGGTCGGCTGCTTTCTGAAGCCCTTTTGCTTTCTACCTGCAACCGCACAGAACTTTATGCCGTGCCCGCCCTTGAAGAAATTCAGCCAGCACATCTCAAAGACCTTCTGATTGAGCATAAAGATGCGCGCAAGGTTGTGCAGCGCGAGCACTTTTTTTCGCTCTGGGCATGCGGCGCAGTCAAGCACTTCTTTGAAGTTGCCTGTGGCGCCGATTCTATGATTTTAGGCGAGTCCCAAATTTTGGGACAGGTGAAAGATGCCTATCGCCTTGCTGCCGAAGAAAAAGCCACTGGCACAATTTTGAATAAACTCTGCCATGCCGCATTTAGCGTGGCAAAACGCGTCAGGACGGAGACCAAACTCACCGACGGCGCCATCTCGGTTAGCTACGCCGCTGTAGAACTTGCCCGAAAAATTTTCTCTGACCTTTCATCCAAACATATTCTGCTTATCGGTGCCGGTGAGACTGCTGAACTAGCCGCCATGCACCTGCGTGAAAAAAATGCCACACGCATTACGATTACCAATCGCACCCCCGAACATGCCGAAGCCTTGGCTCGCAAAATTGGCACCAGCAACATCATCACCTTCGACTACTTTCGAGAGCGCCTGCACGAATTTGACATTGTCATCTCCGCTGTCTCATCGGTTGGCGAAATTGTCTCTGCACACACTATTGAGCTGGCTATGCAAAAGCGCCGCCGTGAACCGATGCTCATCTTGGATTTGGGCGTGCCGCGCAACATCGACCCTTCGGCAAGTTCGCTATACAATGTTTTTCTCAAAGATATTGATGACCTTAAGCTCATCACGGAAAAAAATCTTGAAGCTCGCCGCAAAGAACTGCCGAAAGTGGCACGCATCATAGAAGAAGAGCTCATTGCGTTTGAGCAGTGGCACAATACGCTGCAAGTTGCACCCACCATACGCGACCTGCAAGCCAAGTTTGAAGCCGTCAAGCAGCAGGAATTGGAGCGCGTCCGTTCAAAAGTCTCGCCAGAGCAATACGCCATGATGGAACAGCTTGCCGACCGCATTATCAAGAAACTTCTGCATTTTCCTATCAGCACGCTCAAATCACCGATTGATAACGCACAAACGATTCAAAGCAAACTCAACCTTATTCGCCACATCTTCGCATTAGAAAGCAGCAATACTGACCAGTAATCGCCGCTGCGTAGCAAGTCCATAACAAGATGCTTGCCAAACTTCTTGTCTCAATCTCGCGCGCATGGTCTTCACCGCGCTTTACTTGATGAGCATCATCTTTTTTGACTGGCTAAACGCACCAGCGCGCATGCGATAGAAATAGATGCCACTGGAAAGCGTTGCGGCATTGAAGCGCACCACATAGCTACCCGGCGCCAATTGCTCATTGACCAGCGTTGCGACCTTGCGTCCTAGCACGTCAAAGACTTCCAACAGCACCTCTTCACGGCGCGCAATGCTGAAGCGGATGGTGGTTTCTGGATTGAAGGGATTGGGATAGTTTTGCGACAGTTCATATTGCAGTGGCGGCAGATATGTCTCACGCTCTACCGATGAAATGCCCGTTACGGTTGTGATAACGGGGCGAATGATTAGGTTTGAAAGGCGTGCCGCGCCTGTCAGTGGGGAGTTTGCTCCATCGAAATTTGCCCACTGCCCATTCTGAAACACCGATGAGCGATTGGTTGGCACCGAGCCGTTATCACCTGCAATGAGTAGCGTATCGGTTGAAGCCGGATTAGCCAGTGAGAGCACAAGGTGATAATCTGTGCCAGCTACGACATCGACACGCGCGGCTTGCAAATCGAGATAACTATTGCCGCCGCTAAGCTGTGCAAAACTTTGCGTGACCACATTTCCCAACCGTGCTCCGGGCAAGCCGGCATTGTTGCTAAAGATTTCAATGTTGAGCGGTCCTGCGCCTGTTACGGGCGAACTGCCTCTGGCTGGCACTAATCGAATGAATGCTCCTGTGATGCGACCTGATACCGTTGGCGTAAAGCGCACAGCAAAGCGGCGTGTGTCACGCAGTCCGAAGGCAAACGCTGCTGTATTTTGGTCATAGATGAGTGTGGTTTGTCGCACCGTCGCCTGACTTTGCTGCACGCGTGCAACCGCTTCGAGTGCATCTAACTTTCCTGCTCCCCAAGTGTTGTTGGGTGTACTGCCTGTGAAGGCATCGGCATTTGCGGTCTGTTGCAGCAGGTTGCGGACCTGTTCCCATGTCAAGTTCGGGTTAATCGATAGCATCAGGGCAACTGTTCCAGACACATGCGGTGCCGCCATGCTAGTGCCATTTAAGACTTGATGCCGACCGCCAATTACAATGCTCGATGCAGCTGGTGGATTGGGATTTGTGGCATTGCTTGAGAGCGCGGCAATAATCATCTGCCCTGGCGCCGCAAGTTCTGGCTTAATGCGCCCATCTCGCGTAGGACCGAGGCTACTGAAGGTAGAAATATCACCTGTGCGGTCTGCGGCAACTAAGCCAAAAGTTTGACCATCTGCGGCTTGCCAAAACCAGCGTGTGGCGTAACTGCCAACCGTTATCGCACGACGTGCGCTGTTCAATGTTCCGCCCACGGTTTGCTGATTGTCGCCGCCAACGACACGCACGGTATAAGCATTGCTCAAAGTGTTTCGATATCCGTCGAACGCTACGGCTTGGCTTAGGTTTGAAATCGTCAATCGCCATGTTCCTGCAGCTGGTGGCAGTGTGGTATCTACATCACGCACGCTGAAACTGATACGCCGATGATTGTTTCCAGAAAAGACGCTATTAGAAAACGATACCGTGCCTTGTGTATTGTCTGACGCTGTGCCGCTTTGCCCGCTGTTTGCGGTAAAGATGGCATTACCGTTTGGCGCCGTGAGCACAGCTGTTGCAGATGCATCGCTATTGAACCACAGTTCGAATTCAAATCCATCGTTTGAGGCGCCAGATGTAAATGCCTGCGATGTTCGTTGCACTTGAAATTCAATGGTCACTGAACCCCTAGCGGCTATTGTGCCTGCAATGTGCAGTGAATCAGCACCGCTATTGCCCGCTGCCGTCACGCATATTCTGCCCGGCGTATTGCTTAGCGCATCAATTGCCAGCGAACCAGCATCGGTGCCATCGTGCGGTCCTAGTGTCGTCCCGAAACTCATATTGATAACAATCGGTCGCCCTAACGCATTGGCTCGATTTTGCGCATACTGCAAGCCATCAATCCATGTCCCACGAATTTCTCGCCCAACACCAGCGCGCACGACGATAATGTCCGCTTCAGGGGCAACACCTATGAAACGCCGTTCGGCAAGATTGCCTCTGCTAACGGCATACGATAGGCCATTGCCCGCAGCAATTCCTGCGACATGCGTGCCATGTCCGTTTTGGTCGGTGGTTCGCAGCGCCGTGCCGCCCGCTAGCGCGGCATTGATTTGCGCCTGAGTGTATTCCACGCCGTAGTTGAAGCCTGCTGGTGGGGTTTCTCCCGCCTGTGCAGTAAGGGTTTGGTCCCAAATCGAGAGAATGCGCGTGCGAGTCGTATCAGTTGGGTCACGAAAATCTAAGTGTCGCCAATCAATACCAGAATCAATAATCAAGATAATGGCGCCGCGTCCAGTGTAACGCTGTCCTGCTAAAAAACCGCTGTGCAGCAGATTTGCGCCAATTTCAGGCATGCTGACATCATCGGTGATTTCACTTGTTGGCACCATATCCACATACGCAACTTCGGGCATGAGCGCCAGTGTCTGCAAATCTTTTGGCGTTGCCAAGAGCGTTACAAACTTGCCCCAATTTGAATTGATGTGCAGACCTTTGGCACGTATTGCTTCAGCGTGCTGTGTCCACACAACGGCATGCACGCGCCCATCGATAAGCGTTGCCTCGCTTCTCGGGCTTGAGAGTATCTCAAAGAATTGGTCATTTTGACCGCCCGCCGTGCGCCACTGATGCAGCAAGTCCTGAAACACTGGATGAAGTTTTTTGCGCTCCAGCTCCGATAGCGTCGCAGTGTGTTTCTGTGCCCATAGTGGCATGGCAATCCACATTGCGCACAGCAACCACATCCATGCAAGTTGCAGCACTCTCATTGTGTTTTCTTATGGTTTTGAGCTTTATTGATAGAGTTGCGCTTTTTGCGGCGCTTCTATGGCTTTTACTGAAGGTAGCTTGGCAATTTTTTTCATCTCCTCAATGGTGCAGCGCGCCGTGATAATTTCTCCAAGCGCACTGTTGACCTCAATTCCCAATTTGCGAATGTCATCGGCTGACGACCCACGTATGATGATGCCGTAAATTTTCTTGCCGTCTTTGCCCGTTGTTACATCATAATCCGACTCGACAATTTCTGCTTGTCCAGCAATCAAGGGCTGAAGACGAGCATCAAACTTTGCTTTTTCAGCTTCGGTCAGTTCTACCGAGCTTGTGCAGGCGGCTAACACCATGAGCAGTATAAGGCTTTTTTGCAAGAGATGTTTGGTCATATTAAGTGGATTTGAAAAAACTTTTATGATGCCGCGTCTGCAGTAGATTTTTCTTGTGCTTTTGCGGCGTTCCAAAGTTCATCCAGTTCAGCCAGCGAACACTCGCTCCATGTTTTGCCTTGCCTCAGCACTTGCTCTTCCACGAAACGGAATCGGCGTATGAATTTCTCGGTAGTTTTTCGCAGTGCATCTTCAGGATTGACCTTGATGAATCGGCTGTAGTTGACCAGCGAAAAGAAAATATCGCCAAGTTCTTCTTCTTTTTCTTCGGGGCTTGTTGCGGCATGCAGTTCCTCGATTTCTTCTTGCAGTTTTTTTATCACCTCGTCACGATGTTGCCAATCAAAGCCCACGCCTGCGGCTTTTTCCTGCACACGATACGCTCGCAAAAGCTCTGGCATTGCCTTTGGCACGCCCTCTAGGACCGACTTTCGCCCTTCCTTCATCTTGAGCTTTTCCCAATTCTTTGAGACATCATGCGCTGTTTCGGCATGCTCTGAACCAAATACATGCGGATGTCGGAAAATCAATTTTTCTGCAATTGCATCTAAGACATCTGCCATGTCAAAGGCACAGCGTTCCTTTGCCAGCACCGCTTGAAAGCATAGATGCAGAATTAAATCACCTAACTCCTTTTTGAGCTCTTGGTCATCTTTTGTGTCAATGGCATGAATCATTTCGTAGACTTCTTCCAATGTCAGATGCACCAGCGAATCTGGCGTTTGCGCTTTATCCCACGGGCATTCGGTTCGGAGCATTTCGACAATTTGGTAAAGCCGCTCAAACTTTTCTCCCAGCGTTTGCGGCTGAGCCGTTTTCAGATAATGCTTGAAGCTTGCCAAATCTGACTGCTCTTTTTTGTCTATGCGTTGTGTTCTCTCTGTTTGAGATTTCGATTTAGCAGATGATTTCTTTTTCGTCTTTGTCGTTTTGCGTTTCGGCATTGTTGAGTAGCTTGTTCACAAGTGTTTTCAAAATTTTTATCCTTGCATGTCAGAGTGCGCGCAGCACGTCGGTTGCAGATACCATGCCGACTTCTTCTTCAGCGGTTTTGCCTGCTTCGCCGTGCAAGTAAGCGGCACAGGCGGCTGCAACATCAATGGTCAATCCTTGTGCCGCCAGCGAGACTATCATTCCAGAGAGCACATCACCGGTGCCAGCTGTTGCCAGTGCGGCTGTGCCCGAGTCATTCAGATACAGCTTGCCATTTGCGGCAATGAGCGTTGGTGCGCCTTTCAGCAAAAGTCCCAGCGAGTAGTGTTTGACAAACTCTTTTGTAAAGAAAAGTTTATCGGCACGAATTTCTTCGGCGTCTATGCCCGCAAGTCGCTCAAATTCACCAAGATGTGGGGTGAGAATCGCATTTGGTAGTTTCAACTGTTCCAGCAAGCCAAGTTCAGCAATAGCGTAGAGCGCATCGGCATCGATGACCAACTTTTTTTCTTGGAACTCTGCAGATGTGAGCAGTCGTGCAATGAAGGCTTGCCGTTCTGGGGCTCTACCCAGACCGCAGCCAATCAAAATGGCATCAGCCCAGCGTGCGCGTTCATAGATTTGTTTTTCGTTTTGTGCAATGAGCACGCACTCTGGCGCCGCTAAATGCACAGCATTGAACGCAGAACTTGGCACTGCAGCACAGACATACCCTGCACCCATTTTGATTGCGGCACGAATTGCCATCAAGGCGGCACCCATCATTGAGCTTTCTTCCGACTGCGAGCCAGCGATAATGAGCACTTTGCCATTTTCATGTTTTGCACTCTCTGGCGCTCGCCGTGGCAGATTCATTCTCACAAATTCTTCATCGACCAGCGAGCAATGCGTGTCATTGGTCAGAAATGTTGGAATGGAAATATCGGCAACCACAATTTCTCCCGTGCATGTTCTTCCTTTGCCAAAGAAAAATCCAGTTTTCAAAAAGCCAAGCGCAATTGTCAGGTCTGCCTCGACTGCCATGTCATCTGCTTCACCCGTGGTGCCATCGATGCCTGTGGGAATATCGAGTGCAATGACCGTTGAGCCTTCGGTAGCACGCTTGTGATTGATGAGCAAAATGGCTTCACGGATGATAGGTGAGAGCGCTGGTCGCAGCTCTTGCTGCAATTCCACTGGCGTGGGCGCCGCTTCAGCCAGCCGCTCTTCAGAAATTCTGGGTAGGAAGGGATTATTTCCTTCACGCCGTTTGATGCCCTTCGGATGACTGGACCGCCTGTAACCTGTGCCTAAAATGGCATCGACAATGAAATCATACTGCGTTTCAATGACAAACGCTGGAATCATCTCGTCTGCTTCTACAGCTCGTAGCCTATCGGTGTAGCTGACATACTGCGAAAGGATTTTTAGCATTGCCGCTCCTTCTTGTTTGAGTAGCGACGCTGGACAGAGATAAACGAGGTCAACTTTCGCTCCAGCATTGACAAGATGACGCGAAAGCACAATGCCATCGCCGCCATTGTTGCCCTTGCCGCAGAGCACTAAAAACGACTTGCCAGCCAAATTGCCAAACTTCTCCTTGAGAATGTTGCAAGACTCTTTGCCTGCCAACTCCATCAGCTGCTTTTCACTGATGCGGAGTTTAACCACAGCTTCGTAGTCAATGTCTCGCATTTCTTGCGCGGTTAGCACTTTTTGCATTGCTGCAGTCAGATTTTGTTGCAGATAACTTGCCCGAGAGCAAGATACAGTTTGCTTTTGAATCTTGTATGCCAAGCTACACAAGAAATGAATGCGCAGGTTTGGCTGCACTGTTCCGCACTTCCCTTTTGTCATGTCACTGCACACGGATGTTTTGCACACTTTTCCCTGTCATTCCGAACGGTAGCAAGGAATCCATACAACAATAGCACACTGAATACATGGGTTAGACGGATTGCGCACGGATTGACTTTTCCGGTTCTTGCAAAGGAATCCACTCATGGATGCTTCACTTCGCTGACGCTTCGTTCAGCATGACAAGGTGGGTCATTGCACGCACTCTTTCTCGTCATTCCAAGCGGTGCAAGGAATCCATATTGTGTGGATGCTTCGTTCAGCATGACAAGGTGAGGGTTGTAGATGCTTGACTTAGTTCAGCGTGACAGGCTGAAAAGGTCATTGCGAGTACTTGTCTCTGTCATCGCGAGCACTTCTTTTGTGTCATTCCGAGCGCAGCGAGGAATCCATATTGTGTGGATGCTTCGCTTCGCAGACGCTTCGTTCAGCGTGACAGGTCGGGGTTGCGGATGCTTGGTTTTGTTTAGCATGGCGGTGCAGTTGCAAGGCAAGGGGCACAATTGGTTTAACTTGCATCATATTTATGGTCTCTTGCTTAGGCTAAATCAATTTTAATTGTGAGCACAACACAGCCTCGCATGCCAGTTGCCCCCTCGCTTGCGCCTACAAATGCGGCGGCTCATAGATTATCCTAAAAAATACACCAAAGCGCTCCGTATCGCGGCGAAGTGGGACATTAAACACAATACCAATGAGCACATTATCAGCAATGCCCAAACGCATCTGCGGTCGCAGGGTAATTCGTGCATCTTCTGCAGAGAAATACTTAGCAATCTCAATGCCAATGAAATTGCGTGTGCCGCGAATCATGTAATGCAGGTTCGTGTGCCATTCATACTCGAAAAAAAGCGGTGTGGCTTTGAAGAATTCATGTTCAATTCTCAAACCGGTGTAAATCATGGTGTGAAAATTGTAGCCCCAGCGTTTTGCCGCGATGAAAAAGGGATTATACAGATTGCCTTTGAAGAAAGGCGCTCTGCTTATCACATCTAAATCGCTTAGTTCCAACTCGTGGATGTAGCCTAATGCCATAGATGTGGAGATAGCTTCAGAGACGAAAAAGCTCCATTGCACCGCCGCCTTGAGCGATTCAATCCGATTTGAAGGAACCAGCCCATCACCACTGCGTGCTGAATAAAGAGTCATGGGCACTTCAAACTCTACCCCTAAGTGATAAATCGGCGCAAATTCATATTCAATGAGCATGTAGTATTTGTCATAATCCAGCCTATCGGTTAGACCGAAACCTACGTTCCACTCGGCTTCACCTTGACGCGCCCCTAAGTCGCGAATCAAATCAATGAAGAGCGGCTCGGCGTGCAGCACTTTGTCCGGTCCTTCAATTTTATCTTCAACCTCATAGATGTAGAGTGTATCCCTGATGGTGCGTTTGTCTAATGTGTCTGCAGGCGCTCGCACGACGGCATGAGCCAGTGGCATAAAGGAGATGAAGAAAAAAGCAAGGTTTAGTGCACGCAGCATGTTTTTATGGCTTAAATGAATCAGCTATAGGTTGGTCTTGTTTTGTTTTTGGCACTTTGGGTTTCAAGGTGCTGAAAGCTCTCTTCAGACACACGGCGTTAAGTTACGAGCAACGTCCATCATGATTCAAGAGCCATAGCAGTCTCTTTTTGCTCGATAGCCACTGTAACCTTGCTCACCTGTCCGATGCTTGTTTTTTGTTTAGTCGCTCCAACTCATCTTCGATTTCGACATCGTGGTAAGAATTGCGGTCGACGAAGTTGCGAATCACTGGGTCTTTGGTTTTCGCCAGTTCATCTGGTGTGCCCAGAAAATAGATTTTTCCATCGTGCATCATTGCCACACGGTCTGCCACTTTATAGACACTTTGCATATCATGCGTTACCACTACGGAGGTTACGCGCAAGGTTTTAGCCAGCGTTTGAATGAGTGTATCAATGGAGTCGGACATAATTGGGTCTAAGCCTGTGGTGGGCTCATCGTAGAAAATGTATTCAGGGTTTGTGGCAAGTGCCCGAGCCAGTCCAACACGTTTGCGCATGCCGCCTGATAGTTCGGAAGGTTTGAGGTGCTCAATGTGCGGCAAGCCGACCATCTCTAATTTTTCTGCCACGATTTTGCGAATTTCTTTTTCCGATAAATTGGTGTTTTCGCGCAGGGCGATGCCGACATTTTCGCCGACCGTCATGGAGTCGAAGAGCGCCGCCCCTTGAAAGAGAAAGCCAAAGCGCAGTCGCAACTTATACAATTCGCTTTTGCTTAGCTGCGAAATGATTTTTCCATCTACGCGCACATATCCCTCATCGGGCATCAGCAAGCCCACGATGTGCTTAAGCAAGACCGACTTGCCGCATCCGCTTCTGCCAATAATTGTCATGGTCTCCCCAGTGGCAATCTCGAGCGAGACGCCTTGCAAGACTTTCTTATCACGAAAGGACTTTTTCAGGTTGACAATTTCTATCATCGGATAGTTGCAGTTCGTTTGAAGTCAGGTTTTCTATCTCGTCTGTATGCACCCTAAGTTTTCTTCCTACAGCATGCGCCAGTGGCACCAGCGCTTTGAGCAATTCTACGAACCGCTTCGGTTTGAGCGATTGCGGTCCGTCAGAGAGCGCGCATTCCGGTTTTGGATGCACTTCAATCATCACGCCATCTGCACCGCAGGCAACGGCGGCTTTTGCCATTGCAGGCACATATTCCCAAAAGCCTGTTCCATGCGATGGGTCTACAATAATCGGCAAGTGCGAAAGCGCTTTGATGACTGGCACGGCAGAAAGGTCAAGCGTGTTGCGTGTGTAGGTCTCAAAGGTACGAATGCCACGCTCGCAGAGAATGACGTTTGGATTTCCGTTGGAGTAGATGTATTCCGCCGCCATCAAAAATTCCTCAATGGTTGCTGCCAGCCCGCGCTTGAGCAGAACAGGATGCCGATATTTGGCAACGGCTTCCAGTAGTGAGAAGTTCTGCATATTGCGTGCGCCAATTTGCAAAATGTCGGCATGCTCAGCAACTGCAGGCAGACTCTCGGTATCTTTGACTTCGGTTACCACAAGTAGTCCATATTTTTCTGCCGCATCTTTGAGCAGTTTTAAGCCACTGTGCTTCAAGCCTTGAAATGAATATGGTGATGTTCGCGGCTTGAAGGCACCACCTCGCATAATTCTCACGCCCGTTTGCCGCAGCAGCGCCGCAATTTCAGAAATCTGCTCCTTGCTTTCTACTGAACACGGTCCTGCCATAATGTGCAGGTCATCACCTCCGATTTTTACATCACCCACTTGAACAACGCTATTTTGCGGTTTGACTTCACGGCTGACAAGCTTAAACGGTTTGGTAATGCGCACGGCATCAATGACCCCGCTCATGCTCATGAAAATCTCTCGGTCAATCGGTCCTTTGTTGCCTGTAATGCCAATTGCCGTGCGCACATCACTTGGAATTGGATGTGGCGTAAAGCCCATTGCACGAATGCGCTCACAGACAGCGTCGATTTGCTCTTGTGTTGCATTACAACTCATGACGACAAGCATGTTATGCTCCTTTCTGGGATTTATTTGTTTGTATGTTGGTAGTTGGAAAAATCAGAGAAGTCGGTGTGGCTAAAGAGCCGTCTATTAGCTACGCCAAGCGTAACCTTGCCAGATGGGGTATCGCCAATAGTGGTTGGCGAAGTATGTTGGCTCAAAGTGTGTCATGGCTCAAGTATAAGCAAAAGGCGAGGTCATCTGCAAGTTTTTGCGCTGCTTCAAAGTCCAAGTTTTTCAGCAAGAAAATCATCGAAGGAAAACATGCCTTGCTTGCCTTGCAGCCATTCTGCGGCTTGCACGGCGCCTTCAGCAAAGCCTCGGCGACTTTTCGCACGGTGGGTGATGATGAGTTCATCGGCTGGTGAATCTATGCAGATGGTGTGCTCTCCAAATACGCTTCCCACGCGCAGCGACGAAATGCAGAGTTCCTCTTTTTGCAGCGGCACTTCGGGCGAAAGTGTGGTTCGCAGCGTATGCTTTCGTGGCAAAGCCGATAGAATGTATTCAGCGGCTTTCAGGGCGGTGCCACTTGGCGCATCTTTTTTTCGTGTGTGATGCACTTCCGTGATGGCAACATCAAACTCTGGGAACGGTGCAATGAGCGACGCTGCGACTTTGGCTAATCGCAAGAAGAGATTGACACCCAATGAAAAATTTGCGGCATAGAGCAGCGTGCCTTGTTCTGCTTCAACTTTTTTTCTGACCGTCTCGAGCTGGTCATACCAGCCTGTGGTGCCAACTACGATGGGTTTATGCGATTTGAGCAAAGTGGGCAAATTTTGCAGAAAGGCGGTGGCATTGGTAAAATCAATCAAGGCATCGGCTTCAGAGAGCATTTCAAGAGATAGTGAATCTTTTGAGCTTAGTGCAGCCAGCACCTGATGCCGATTTGTTTCAGCAAGTAGCGACATGATGGCTTTGCCCATATTGCCATTGCCAATTAGCACAAATCTCATGGCTATTAGGTGTATCGACTTACATTAAAATTTATTATCTTTGCATTCCCACACGGGGCTGTGATGAGCAGTTCCGCGTCCCAGTTTGGAGAGGTCGCATAGTTGGTCTAGTGCGCTCGCCTGGAAAGCGGGTAGGGTTAACAGCCCTCGCGGGTTCGAATCCCGCCCTCTCCGCCCTTCCTTTCTGCCGGTTTGCCTACTGCATCTTCGCTTCGAAGGTTGGCGTGATACCCATGTTGTAAAAGATGAAGGCGTAGATGTCGGTTGCCGCTTCAAGGGCTTTTTTGGTGCTTACTGCACCATGACCTGATTTGGTGTCAATGCGAATCAAAATGGGATTTTTGCCCTTGTACTTTTCCTGCAACGTGGCAGCATACTTGAAGCTATGCGCTGGCACTACGCGGTCGTCGTGGTCTGCCGTTGTGATAAGTGTCGCTGGATATGGCAATCCCTCCTTGATGTTGTGCAACGGCGAGTAAGCATAGAGCGCCTTGAACTCTTCAGGGTTTTCGCTCGAGCCGTATTCAGCAATCCAGTTCCAACCGATAGTAAATTTGTGAAATCGTAGCATATCCATTACACCTACTTCAGGCACCGCCACACGAAAGAGCTCTGGGCGCTGATTGATGACGGCACCGACCAGCAACCCACCATTTGAACCACCTTGAATCGCTAATCGCTCGGGCGAAGTGAATTTTTCTCGGATAAGGTATTCTGCCGCGGCAATGAAATCATCAAAGACATTTTGTTTCTTTAGCTTCATGCCTTGTTCGTGCCATTTTTCGCCATACTCGCCGCCACCACGCAAGTTCGCCACGGCGTATATGCCGCCCTGCTCCAGCCACGCCACCCTTAGCGGATTGAAGTTCGGATTAAGGCTGATGTTGAACCCACCATAGCCATAGAGCAGCGTCGGATTTTTGCCATCTTGCTTGAGCCCTTTCTTATGCACAATAAACATCGGCACACGCGTGCCATCTTTGCTTTCGTAGAAGACTTGCTTTGTTTCGTAGTCTTCCGAATTGAACTTCACCTCCGGTTTTCGGAAGACTTCTGACTTGCCACTTGCAATGTTGTAACGATAAATTGTCGGTGGAAAGGTGAAGGAAGTAAAGGTATAGAAAACTTCCTTGTCGCTTTTTTCGCCTTCAAATCCATCGACAGTGCCAAGCGTTGGTAACTCGACTTCCCTTTCAAACTTGCCGTTTAGGTCATAGACATAGACGCGATGCGCTACATCTTTCATGTAAATGGCAAAGAGCTTTCCGCCTGCCGAAGTAACACTTGCCAGCGGCTCTGGTTTTTCAGGCAAAATCGTCTTCCAATTTTTCTCTTCTGGCGCATCGGGATTAACCAAGACCACTTTACGATTTGGTGCATTTTTGTTGGTTACAATGAGCAAATTGCCACCGATGTTATCCACAACGGAAAAGTCGTCGTCGAAGCTTGTTACAATGGGGCGGAATTTTTTATCACCTTTTTTGTGGTCTCGCACATAGAGTGCATTTCCATCCTTGCCTTTGCCTCTGTCAGAAATGTAGAGAATGGAAAAACGCTCATCTTTCGTTGTGCTCACCAAGTGAAAGCGCAAGGGATTGTCTGGGTCTTCATAGACTAACTCATCTTTTTCCTGCGGCTCGCCAATTTTGTGATAGAAGACCTGATGATTTTCGTTCTTTGCAGAAAGTTTGCGATTGGTATCTGTTGGTGCAGGGTAGCGGCTGTAGTAAAACCCATCACCTTGCCACGCTATGCTTGAGACTTTAACCCAGCGCAATTTATCGGGCAACTGTTTTTTGCTTGCCACCTCCATGACATAAATCTCTTGCCAATCTGAACCACCTGACGACAAGCCAAATGCCCAGTATTTTGCCTCCTTAGAGAGTGCATTGACGCCAAGCCGCACCGTGCCATCGGCTGAGAGTTTGTTCGGGTCAAAGAACACTTCAGCTTTCCCATCTAAGCGCTCTTGGATGTAAATCACGGCTTGATTTTGCAGTCCATCATTTTTTGAAAAGAAGTAATACTTGCCTTTGCGTGAGGGCGCAGAATACTTCGGATAGTTGTATAGCTCTTCCAACCGTTCACCAAGTTGCTTGCGAAACGGGATTTTCTCCAGATAGGCAAACGTTACCTTGTTCTGCGCTTCTACCCAGCGCTTGGTCTCTTCCGAGTAATCATCTTCAAGCCAGCGGTAGGGGTCGGGCACCTTTACGCCAAAGTAATCATCGACTTGGTCGACTTTCCTTGTAACAGGATACTGAAGCTCTTGTGCTTCTGCCTGAAGTTCAGCTACAATGGTCATTACAAGCAAGATGGTTAAAATTTTCATGGTGTGATTTGGCTATGGTTATTTGAACAATATAACGAACTGATGTTTGCGCGTGGTGTTACTCTGCAAAGAGTGTTTTGCTATCGTGCCGTTTTCCTGCAAGCGGCAGGTCGGTGATATTTCTACCCGCAGCAATGAGTTCTTGCGCTGATTTCAGTGTCGCTTCTGTTACACTTGCGCCCGAGAGCAAGCGAGCCACTTCGTATTGATGTTCTTCATAGCTTAGCGGCTCTACTTTTGAGACGGTGCGACCGTTTTCCGATTCTTTGTGCACGCGGAAATGCACATCGGCTAAGGCAGCGATTTGTGGCAAATGCGTAATGGCAATGATTTGATGATAGCGCGAAAGCTCCTTCATGCTAAGTCCTACCGTCTGTGCAATTTTGCCGCTGATGCCTGTATCGATTTCGTCGAAGACCAAGATTGGCAAGCGGTCTGATTTTGCCAGCACGCTTTTGAGTGCCAGCATCACGCGCGAGATTTCACCGCCGGAGGCGACCTTAACCAGTGGCTTAGGGTCTTCGCCCAAGTTGGTCGAAAGTTTGAATTCGATTTGGTCTAAGCCGTTGGGAAAGGCTGTGTAGTGCTTGCCCTCGTAGAAAATGTCGCCCGATGGATGCTCTTCGTGCTTGAAAGCGACTTCAAATTTTGCGTTTGGAATGCCCAGCTTTGCCAATTCTTCCACGACGGCACGACTGAGTCGCTTAGCGACCTCTCGGCGTTTCTGCGACAGGCGTACAGCAATCTCTGACAGTGCACTCTGTGCTTGCCTGACGCTTTTTTCAATCTTGCTAATTTCTTCATGAAAGTTGGTCGCCATGCTGAGCTCTTCGCCAATTTTTTTGCGATAGCTCAACACCTTTTGCAACGAATTGCCTTCGCCATACTTGCGTTTGAGCATCTGCAGTGCGACCAGACGCTCGCGCACCTCTTCGAGCCGTTCCGCATTGAACTCTAGGCGAGAGTTATAGCTTTGCACAAATTTGGTGATTTCATCAACCAAGACCTGCGCTGAATATGCATCGGCGGCAGGTTCTGAAAAACTCTTATCAATTCGGGCTAAGTCTTGCAGCAAGTTTCTTACTTGCACCAAACGGTTATGGACGGAGTCATCAGCACCGTAGAGTATTTCATGGATGAGGCTTGTCTCTGAGAAGAGCTTCTCGGAGTTTTCTAAGACATTCTGCTCGGTAATAAGTGCCTCTTCTTCATTTTCTTCTGGCGAGACCGCATCAATTTCGCGAATTTGAAATTCCAGCAGGGCTTTTTTTTCCAGCAAGGTTTTTTCTTGCTGACGCAATGACTCGAGTTTTTTCTTGCTTTGGCGTAAGGTTTCCAGCTGTGCATGATACTCTTCCAGCAGTCCACCTAAGCCGCCGTATTCGTCTAAGAGACGCAAGTGTGTATCGACGCGCAGAAGCGATTGATGTTCATGCTGACCGTGTAAATCTATCGAGAGCTCACCTACTGCTTTGAGTAGTGCAAGTGTCGCTGGCGAATCGTTGATAAAACATCGTGATTGCCCCTTGATGGAAAGCTCACGGCGCAAAATCATCTCGTCACGAAATTCATGCTGATGTTCGGTGAGCAAGTTCTTCACACGCTCGTTGTTGGTGGCATCGATAACGGCTTCAATGATGGCTTTATCTGCTCCTGCACGAATTAGCTCCTGATTTGCTCGCTCCCCCAGCACTACACCCAGCGCCCCAATCAGAATAGATTTTCCTGCACCTGTCTCACCTGTGATGATATTCAGACCGCTTCCAAATTCTATCGTCAGCTCATCGATGAGTGCAAAATTTTTGATGTAGAGCGTCTTCAGCATAGTTTCACTGAAAAACTGACAAAATTCAAAGTCGTGCTGACCTTATTGCAACCGCTCACGATAACAGCCTATTACTATCCACAAGTTTTGTGAGTGCTACGCATACCCAACTCAAAATTCTTCCCACTTGACCTTCAGCCACGATTCTGCCACAGCTTTCTGACGTGCATTGGCATTAGGTTTTTTTGCCACATCGTAGATAAATGACGGTGCTAATTTCACACTTTTTTCCATGAGCTTGCCATCTCGGAAAAATGCAATTTTTACAACCGAGTCGGGCTTTGCTTTTGCCAGTGCCGCTTGCCAAGTTTTGCCCATAAGTGATTCGCCATTGACGGCAACAATCATATCGCCTTTGTCGAACCCTGCTACTGCGGCAGGCGACTCTGGCACTACAGTATCAATTACTTGAAATTTATCCTCGGTCTTCATACTTGCTCCAAAATAGGGCTGCGCCGCGGGAAATTTTCTCACATCTAACCCTGCAACTGACAGCGCTTCTTCGAATGGCAGTTCCTCCGTGCCATAGACATACTTTTCGAAAAACTCAGCAAATGATGATTTCCCCACGCGCTCGACCAGTTCTTCAAACTCCTTTGCCGAAAAACCTCTTTGTTTTTGGGCAAATTCCGTATTGAGCAATCTCATCACATCGTCGAGCGAGGCTTTGTTGTCGGTGCGTTTTCGAATTTCCAAGTCCAGCAACATACCAACCAGTTCACCTTTGCTATAAAAGTTGACCGTGCTATTGGCTCGCCCTGTGCCGTATCCAGATAGCCATGCATCAAAAGATGAGAGTGCCAGCGACTGGACTTTTCGCCCATATTGACTTTGCAGATTTGTGATATTTGCCGCTATCTCATTCAGGTAGCGCGTCGGCGACCACAATTTGCTTCGCACCAGTGTTAAATCACCGTAGTAGCTGGTAAAACCCTCCGACACATAGAGCATAGGCGTATAAACTTCCTTTGTGTAATCATACGGCATAAACTCTTTTGGCTTAATACGCTTGACGTTCCAAACATGGTAAAACTCGTGCGAAGTAATGGAGAGAAAGCGGTCGTAAAACTCTGGTGTGTTGACTGCATCAATGGGACCCAAGACGATGGACGTTGAATTCTTATGCTCGACCCCGTGGGAAAACGGATACGGCATAATGTGATAGAGAAACCAATACTCTTTGAAGGGCACATCTTGCATCAGTTCGAATTGCTCCTGTACGATTTTGGCAATATCTGCTGTAAGCCGTTTCTCGTTGAAGAGTGTGCCGCCTAAAGCGTTCGGATTATGAAAGCAGATGTGAATGGTCGCTCCGCTTACTTTGGTAGAAAAGCGTGTCAGGGTCGGGCTCACAATAGTTGGCGCATCAATAAGGTCGTCATAGTTTTCTGCCGTGAATAGTCTTGGGTCGGTTGTTGGTTGAAGTTGTGTTGCTACTTTCCAGTTTTCAGGATAGTCGATGTAAAGACTGACAGGCTTGAAGCGGGTCTCTGGAGTGTACATGAATAGGTTTGAGCCATTAAAATACATTTCGTCTCGCCCGACATACGAATTACCTGCGTCGAGCTGTGCGCCAGCGTAGTATTTGTAGGTTACGCTAACTTCGTTTTGGTTATCGGTTTTCACCCGCCATGTTTGTTTATCTATTTTCGTTGAGAAAAGCGGCTTTGTGCCAGCTTTGGCGCTGAACTCTTGCACATTAGCGGCATAGTTTTGAATCTGGTAGCGTCCCGGTCGCCATGCAGGCAAGATGAAATCAATTTCAGGTTTTCGCTCTATGTTTTGCACTGTAATGGAGACTTGGAAGAAGTGTAGGTTTGGCGCAAGTGACTCAATTTTGTAGGCTGCCATGTATTTTGGCAAATCCGACTTAGCACATTTGCCTGCGGTCTTTGTGCGCGCTGTGGAGCCTTTTGCCGCTACAGGCATGGTAAAAAACGAGATTAAAATTAAGAAAAGTATTCCCCGCATGTTCGTAAAGTTGTGTAAAGCTTCAAAAATAGAAGTTTGAGTACCAAAAGAAAAAGTCACCTTCTTTCTTTTTGCCCAGCTGCACCCTTGATTGAGGCATTTTTCAAAGTGCAATAGGCAATGTGTATATTGCAAGCAGCTTTTTTGCAGAAATCACTGCCTTGATGGCAGGTATTTCTCATTGTACATTAAAGGGCAAGTAGTTCTATCTAAATATGCCGATAAAGTCAAAAGTCTTCTTTGGTGTTGACCTTGCAGGTCGTATAGATGAACCTACCGGCATCGCTGCTATTTCCGACAAGCGCGAACTTATACTCGTAAACACCGTCAAGCCCGACATTGCCATCAAAAATTACATTGAATATCATCGCCCCATTTTGGTTGGAATTGATGCGCCGCTCTCGCTTCCCAGTGGTCGTTATGGCACATACGCCAGTCGTAAGTGTGACCGCGACCTTGCCATACTTGGCATTCCAACTTTTGCAACGTCCATGCTGGCGCAATTGGCTTTTCGCGCCATTTCACTGCGCAAACATCTGGAAAATAAATGCGAGACGATTGAAATCTACCCACAAGCTACCAAAGTGCGATTAGGTCTTATTCAAAACGGCAAGAAAGATAGCTTAGACTCACGCGAGTTTTTGCAAACGAAACTTTCGCGCTTTGTTAAAAATGTGCCCCGCACATCAAAAGTGCTTTTCAGTGACCATGAACTGGATGCCATTCTTGCCGCTTATACAGCTTATCTACACTACCACAAGCTTACTGAAGGTATTGGCGATAGCCAAGAAGGTTTGATTTATGTTCCCATACCAGATGCTCAAAAAAAACTTGCCACACTTTGAGTCATCTTGCAAGTAACTAACGCACGATAAAACCAAATTGCACGATGTTTGACGAAATGCTGGTGCGTCCGAAGGCTCGGTTATTGTAGTCAAGGTATAGGCTAACTGTTGGCGAAACAGACAGCTCAAATCCGATTGCCAGTTGCAAGTAGGATTCATCGCCTACCAAGCGAATCGGGCGGTCTCGCTGAAAATTTTCTATGATGCCCACAGGTCTTTGAAATTCTCCTAAGGTTATCACGCCATTGAGTGACGCACGCAACATCAGTTCTTTTGCCGCCGCAACGCCGAACTCTACCCGAAAGGGCACTTGGTCACCAAACTCGCCGCCTCGCACTCGGTAGCCTGCGTCAAGTATCCAATAACTCGGAATGTTTGAGATTTTGTGCCGTGAGTCTATCAGTGCGCGCAGCTCAAAATCTAAATATCCTGTGCCCGTTGGCACGCGCAGCGTCACATCCCCAGTTGGGAATTTGACGCCAAGTTGCATGGACATGCTTACGCCTTCATCTTTGAAGCCGCTGTAGAGCAAAGCATAGCGCGCCGCCAACCACGAGTCATCAAAGCCATTGACTTGCACACGAAAGAGCCGTTCATTTGGGCGCAGTCTTGGATTGAGATTATCGATGTATGTGAAGGAAATGAAACGATACCCCAACCGCGCCACAACCGTCAAACGCTCTGCCACACCATATTCGTAGTGAAAGTTGATGAGGCGCTCAGAAAACTTGCCATCGCTTAGCCGCTCGCCAGAAAACAGCGGTCGGCGAAATCCATCTTCGGCAAATTCATCACTGCCGTCCAGAAACACAGACTCAAGCTGGAAGTATGACCGGCCTAAGGGCTGCGGCTGCACCGTCGCTGCTAAGCGCGGTTGCGCCCACATCCATGTTGGCAACAGCGTCAAGATTATCGCAGTAAGCCAAGCCTGTCTCATACTGTTCGCATCTCTGTTTGAATTGGCAACCGGTTGGGCGCAAAGATAATGACCTGCCTTTCCTCTGCAAAGGTGCGCACGTGTGCCTTACTGCGCCGCATCTCACACTGGCTTTGAAAGCCATAGACTCTTTTTTACCTTTCAGATAGTTGCATCTGGCGCTGCCAACATTGGAAAGGAGTTTAACATGAATCACTTTGCCCGCCCTATTGAGGCTCAGTTGCCCATTTTGCCCAACCCATCTGCTTCCAAAGAAACGCTGTGCAGTGCGTGCGGTCTTTGTCAGGTGCGTGCATGGCCTGCGAAGGAAAGTTTTCAGAGTTGTGTCTTTGAGCTTGGCTGGCTTGGCGAGGCTGAAGCGGTGCTGTATGGTCGAGAGCGCGCGTTGGATAATCTTGAAGAGATGCGTTTTGGCATCATGCGTGCGCGCTACATAGCGCGACTCAATCCTGCTATTCCTGACGCTCAGTGGAGCGGCATTGTTACTCGGCTAGCTGCAAAGGTCTTCGAAAGCGGCTTGGTTGAAGCCGTTGCCACACTGCACCGCAGCAAAGTGGATTACTTTTTGCCTGAACCTGTGCTGGCACGCTCTGTGGCGGAGATTTACGCCGCACGTGGCAACAAGCCCGTCATTTCGCCGACACTCAAAAGTTTAGACACGGCGTATCGAAAAGGTATCAAATCGCTTTTGGTCATTGGCGCCTCCTGCCATATTCATGTTCTGCGCGATTTTCAACGCCGATTCCCTTACCTGCAGGATATGCAGATTTTCACCATCGGCATTCCGTGTGTAGATAACGTCAAACCCAGAATGCTTAGATGGATTCTTGGGCGCATTTCCAAATCGCCAAATACGGTTCGGCACTACGAATTCATGCAGGACTTCACGGTGCATCTCAAACATGAAAATGGCGAGCTTGAAAAAGTGCCGTATTTCTCACTTCCTCAAGAACTTTCCCAGCCCGAGATTTTTGCACCAAGTTGCATGAGCTGTTTCGACTACATGAACAGTCTTTCCGACATCACCATCGGCTATGCGGCTGCGCCGCTGGTCAAAGATGAAAAACGCCAGTTCATCATTGTTCGCACAGAAAAAGGTGAGCAGCTGTTCAATCTTATCAAAGATGAGCTTGAGTTTTTCCCAGAAGAATCTTCCGGCGATTGCACCGATGCCGTCAAAATGAACGTAAAAGCCATGCTGGCACGCTGGCGGCTCAACCCGAAACCAACTGGTCGGCGCATTCCGATTTGGCTTGGCAAAATCATGGCTTTCTTGCTTTCAAAATTCAGTTTCAAAGGCTTAGAGTTTGCACGCTACTCCATTGACTTTCACCTCATCCGCAATTACTACTTCGTCAAGACCTACTATCCCGAAAAACTTCAGACCCTTGTGCCTCAACATGTCTATCGACTTTTGGAGAAATACGGCTTTGAAGCCTAACACCATAATATCGCTTGCGCCCAGCCCCACCTTGTCATGCCTCAGCGGAGCAAAGCACCCACATCGGACATGGATTCCTCGCTATCGCTCGGAATGACACTTTCGGTTCGTCATGCTCAGCGGAGCGAAGCATCGCTGGATGGACTTCACCCTGTCTGCTGGCGCAGACGTCCCTCTCCTTTGCAAGCAGAGGAACAATAGGGTAAGGTCAACTTTATGCCTTATTGGTATCGCATCTCGCCTATTTGAGCAGCACCATTTTGCGCGTTTGGGAAAATTCATCGGCACGAAGTTGATAGAAGTAAATGCCTGAAGAGAGATTTTGCGCAGAAAATTGTAGCTCATAGCGTCCCACATCTTGCTTTTGGCTCACCAGTGTAGCGACTTCTCGACCAAGCACATCAAACACTTTCAAGCTCACGTTGCTTGGTTTTGCCAGTGCGTAGGCAATGGTGGTGCTTGGGTTAAATGGATTCGGATAATTCTGTTCCAGATAAAATGCTTTGGGCAAAGCGCCTTCACTTTTGCGCGCTGCTGATGTCGACGCAAAAAAGTAGGTTAGCATATCGCCCAGCAAGGCACGCCAATTTCCCCACGAGTGTCCTTCATTCACTTCACGGTAGCGCATAGGATAGCCTTTTGCTTCCAGTATGCGCCTCAAGGCACGCGTGTTGTTTTCGCCGTCAAAGAACGTGCCTGTGGAAAGGAAAAATTTTAGCGGCAATTGTTCTCTGCGTTCGTATTCGGTCAGGAGACTTAACGCTGTCCATAGCGCTGGCGACTGCATGGCAATCAAGCCGAAGGTTTGTGCCGCATGGAGTCCGAAGTAAGCCGCATTCACGCCGCCCAGCGAGGTGCCTAAAATTGCCCGATGTGCGGCACGCCGCTCTGTTCGATAGAGTGAATCAATATGCGGCACCAGCTCGTCTGCGACAAACTTGAGATAGTTAGCATTCATCACCAATTCCGATGCCCGACGGTTCTGAGAAAGATTGTCTGGATTTCTTGGGTCAATGAACACGGCAATTACGGGCTGAATGCGGCGTTCGGCAATCAGGTTATCCAAGACGATGAGCATGCTTCCCATGGCGTCGTTGGCGTATTCATGTCCGTCGGTAACATAAATGGTGGGGAGTCGTGTGTCTTGTGCCGCGTGGTATCCAAACGGCGTATAGACACGATACTGCACGCGGTAACCTAACCATCTGCTCTCTATGCGCAAGGGTTCGGAGAGAGTGCCACGCTGTGCAGTTCGCAGAATCAAGTCACTTGAGGGGCGATAGTTGGGCATGCGCAGTTCGGAGTTGGGTCCGAAGCCGCTCATTTGCGTAAAGGGGTTGTATGGGTCTAAAATCCAAGTAGAGCCATTGAGCACGATTTTGTAGTCGAGACGAGCGTCGCTTGGAAAGCTTTGCTCCAGTATCCAGATGTCGGAATTTGGCAAGAGTGTGCCACTGCTACGAATTTGCGATGCGCTTCCCCAGCTGTTGAAATCGCCGTTCCAGCGCACGCTATTGGCACTGCCGCGATAGAGAAATGCCACAGAGTCGCCCAGCGCAAATGGAATGCGCCGTGCTTCTACGAGCGCCGACCAAAACGCATTCAATCGTGCTCTACCTACAGAATCCACATTCTGCACGCACAACTGATAGAGTGTATCTTTCCACGCACGAAACGATGAAAAGCTCTCCAGCGCTGGCTGTGCCTCTAAGCGCCATGCAGTCAGCAGAGCGCAGATGATAAGCGTAAGAAGTTTTTTCATGTCGTTTTGCTAATTATGGAGTTACTTGCTCAAATTACATGATGGAATTTAGGTGTAAAGCTTTTGCCGTGATTGTCGTCTTTCTCTTCATCTGGTTGATGAGCGGTCTTGTGTCGCCACCGCCTGTGCAGGCGCAGTCCAACAAATTTCCTATTGAAATCAAATGGCGTGGGCATGACCGTGTGGGTGATAGTTTGGTCAAGTTGCTCAAAGCACACATTCAGCGCTCACCGTCACTACAGCTTGTTGAAGCTCAGGGCGCGCAAATTCGCTTGGTCCTTATCCTCACCACGATGGAATCGCCCGTGTTTCAACTTCTGGCAAAAAATCGCCTCATTGGCAAGCACGAAATTGCATCGCAGTATGCGGTCATTTGGGTCTCATCCATACCCGGTGAAATGCCATGGTATCTTGCCGACCAAACCGGTATGTGTCCGCCCAATTCTCAACTCAACGACTTGGCACAACAGTTGATTGAAGTTACTACCGAAGATATTTTGCCCCACTTTAGACGCATGATTCGCTTCATCAAGTAATTCACTGCACCGTGTATGTATCAATCGCACTATTCTCGCTTTCTATGTGCAGCGCCGAACCGACTGCACTTTGCCGCTCACAGCCATCACCTTTGGCTTGATGTCACACGCGAGGCGCACTTGCAATACTGGGACGACAGTGCCAAATACGCCGACAAAAAATGGGCTTACATTTTCTCAACCGTCATTGCCGAAGCACAACGCCACATCTCTGCCATCCTTGACCTTTCTCATCCCGAACAAATTGTCTTTGCACCCAACACGCACGAATTTGTCGCACGTCTCTTTTCTTCATTAGATTGGTCAAAGCCCGTCAAAATTCTGACCACCGATAGCGAGTTCTACAGTTTCTCACGCCAAGCAATGCGCCTGCAAGAAGCCATGCCGACTTACTTTAGTGTGCATAGAGTTCCCGCTGAACCTTTCGAGAGTTTTGAGGCTCGATTTCGTGAAGCCATCGTGCGTGAGCGCTACGACATGATTTTCTTCAGCCATGTATTTTTCAATTCAGGCTTCGTTATCTCTGACTTGGATAGCCTTGTTGCCAGTGTGCCTTCACCTGAAACGCTTGTTGTGATTGATGGCTATCACGGTTTTTGTGCCATTCCTACCTCGCTTCGTCGAATTGAATCGCGTGTTTTTTATCTCTCTGGCGGATACAAGTATGCGCAGAGTGGCGAAGGAGTCTGTTTTTTGGTTGTGCCGCAATCTTGCGCGTTGCGACCGATTTTCACAGGTTGGTTTGCCGAACTTGCTACGCTTGCCGAGTCGCCTTCCCATGAGGTGACCTATCAGCACGATGGCTTGCGTTTTGCTGGTGCCACTTTCGACCCAAGCGGGCTCTACCGTTTTAATGCGGCGATGCGTTGGTTTGCCGCACAGCGCCTCAGCGTTGAACGTATTCACAGCTATGTTGTGCGGCTGCAAGAGTATTTTTTACAGCGACTTGAACAGGAACCGATTCGTGCGCTGCCGCTTTCGGCTTTGCGTCCACCCAGACATCTGACACTGCGTGGTCACTTTCTCACCTTTGAACTGGACAATGCCATCGAGCTCGAAAAGCAACTTTTGGAAAGAGATGTCTACATTGACCGTCGCGCCAATCGTCTGCGTTTTGGATTTGGGCTCTACCACACAGAAGCCGAAGTTGATGCCCTGATTGAAAGGCTTCTTACGCTCTAAATCTGGCAGCAAATTTTGCTACACAAGTTGCACTTCTAAGGATTTCATGACAGTTGCCACGTGCTCAATCATTTCTTCGGTAAGTTCAGCATACATTGGCAGCGAAAGAATCTGATGCATCTGCGACGCCGCTACGGGGAAATCCTGCGCGCTGTATCCAAAGCGCTGATATGCTTTGAGCAAAGGCAGTGGCGTGGGGTAGTGAATACTGGTCTCGACGCCTTCCGCCTTCAGTTTTTCCATCACTTGCTGGCGGTTAGCGACTCGCACGACAAAAAGATGATACACATGCCGAGAATACTCAGGCGCTTTTGGCAACACGATGCCTAAATCTGCCAGATGCTTTCGGTAAAGGTCTGCATTGCGCCGGCGTGCTTCTGTCCATTTTTCCAAATGTGGCAGCTTGACGCTTAGAATAGCGGCTTGCAAGCTATCTAAGCGGCTGTTACGTCCTTCAATTTCATGTTCGTTTTTCTTAGGCTGTCCGTGGTTTGCAATCAGGCGAGCCACACGGGCAATTTCATCGTTGTTGGTGACCATCGCACCAGCATCGCCGTAGGCACCTAAATTTTTCCCTGGATAAAAGCTGAATGAGGCACAATCGCCCAGCGTGCCAGTCATCTTGCCTTTGTAAGTTGCTCCATGCGACTGCGCACAATCTTCCATCACTTTGAGTCCATATTTTCGTGCAATCGCCAAAATTTCATCCATTTCTGCAGGCAAGCCATAGAGATGCACTGGCACAATGGCTTTGGTGCGCGGCGTAATTTTTTCTTCAATCTTTGAAGGGTCAATCGTATAGTAATCTGGTAGAATATCTACAAACACGGGCGTTGCGCCGATGTTAGAGACCGCCTCTGAAGTTGAAATCCAAGAGTTTGCAGGCACAATCACTTCATCTCCAGCGCCAATTCCCATTGCCTTGAGCAAAATTTCCAGTGAATCTGTGCCATTGGCACAACTGATGCAATGCTTGACACCAAGGTATTGTGCAAAGGCTTCTTCAAAGGCTTTGACATATTTGCCGCCTACAAATGTTACTTCGTTAATTACATTAGCAATAGCTTGGTCAATTTCTGCTTTCAGACTCTGATATTGCGCTTTGAGGTCTACGAAGGGTACTTTCATCTGAGTTTGTTTTTTGGTGTTTGATTGCAATCTCTACGCCACAGAGATTGAATAATGGTTCCAATTAATACCCATTTTTTGTTTGAGCACTCGCTCTTTTTGCATTTCTTACTTGCCTGCGCTCATTCCCGAATGTTTTATCTCTCTCTTCTACTTTGTAATGCCTAACTGACTCATTATGAAGGCATATTCAAACGCAATTTCTTTCAGTCTATCAAACCTGCCGCTTGCGCCGCTGTGTCCTGCGGACATGTTAATTTTTAGCAGCAGTGGGTTTTTGTCTGTTTTAAGTGTGCGCAGTTTCGCCACATACTTTGCTGGCTCCCAGTACATGACCTGACTATCGTTGAGCGATGTGGTCACCAAAATGGCTGGATAATTTTTTGCGGCTAAGTTGGTGTAAGGACAATACTGCTTGATGTAATCGTATTCCGCTTTCACTTTTGGATTTCCCCACTCTAAAAATTCGCCTACGGTCAAGGGCAGACTTTCATCAAGCATCGTGTTGATGACATCCACAAAAGGCACGCCCAGATGCGCCACTTTGCATATATCGGGACGCAAGTTCAAGACCGCGCCAATCAGCAATCCGCCTGCACTTGCACCTTGAATCGCTAAGCGATTTGGCGATGTGTATTTTTCCTTGAACAGATGCTCGGCACAAGCAATGAAATCGGTAAAAGTGTTCATCTTTTTCATCATCTTGCCGTTCTCGTGCCATTCTTCGCCCATCTCGCCACCGCCGCGAATGTGTGCAATCGCAAAGAGCATTCCCCGCTCCAGCAGCGAAAGGCGAGGAATGCTAAACGAAGCATCTATTGAAATACCATATGAACCGTAGCCATAGAGCAAGGCTGGCGCATTGCCATCTTTCTTGAACCCTTTTTTATAGACCAGTGAGATAGGAATTTTCGTACCATCTGATGCTGTGGCAAAAATTCGCTCACTCTGAAATTGCGACTTATCGTAACCACCGACTATTTCAGTTTCCTTCAGAAGTTTTTGCTCACGCGTATCGAGATTGTATTCAAATACGGAAGGCGGCGTCACCAACGACTGATACCCATATCGATACAGATTGGTCTCAAATTCTGGATTTGCATATGGATAGGCATCATATGTCGGTTCAGGGAAAGAAATCGTGTGCGATTCTTGGTTCGTGAGGTTCGTTACGCGAATCTTTAGCAATCCGCCCTCACGCTCCTGCACCACCAAATGATTAGCAAAGACTTCCACTTCTTCCAACTTTACATCAGGACGGTGTGGAATGATTTCCGTCCACTCCGTTGGCTTTTCAACCGGTGCCGTGACCAAGCGGAAATTCTTTGCATTCTTGTTGGTGCGAATGTAGAACAAGCCATTGCGATGCTCAACTGTGTATTTATGCTTTTCTTCACGCGGCAAAATCACCTTGAAACTGCCCATGGGCTGATTGCTTGGCAAGTAGGAAAATTCATATGTCTCAGAGCTCGCTGACCCATGCAGGATATACTTGAGGTCGCGTGTGCGCGTTACAAACAGCCGATACAGTTCATCTTTTTCTTCATAGATGAGTTCGTCGGTATCGACAGGCTGACCGACCTTGTGCCGAAAAAGTTTGTGACTGCGTTTGGTGGTTGCATCTTCTTGCGTGTAAAATAAAGTCTGATTGTCAGCCGCCCACTCTGCGCCTGTTACACGCTCAATTTTTTCGTCATAGAGTTGACCTGTTTTCAGATTCTTGATTTGTAGCACATACTGCCGAAAGCCTGTGAGGTCTAATGAATACGCCAAAAGTTCGCCATTGTCGCTGACAGCATACTCGCCTAATGCAATGAAAGGTTTGTCTTTGCCCAATTCGTTGAGGTCAAGCAAAATTTCTTCTGTCCCCTCTTCCATGGAGCCTTGTTTGCGGCAGTAGATGCCATACTGCTTGCCTTCTTCGTAGCGCACATAGTACCAATAGTTGCCTTTTTTGTAAGGTACACTTAAATCCGTTTCTTTGATGCGTCCTCTCATTTCTTTGTAAAGCGCCTCTTCGAAGGCTTTGATGCCAGCGGTCATGGCGTCGGTGTAGGCATTTTCCTGCTCAAGGTAGCGGATGACCTCGGGGTTAGATTTTTCGCGCAGCCAGTAGTAGTTATCCGTGCGGGTTTCGCCATGCAGCACGTCAGTTTTTGGAATGACTTTGGCAACTGGCGGTTTTGGCACTGATTTTTTCTGCGCCTCTGCGTCAGGCGTCTCAATGAGCGATGTTAAAATGAGCATAGCTTGCAGTGTAAAAAGAGTTCGTAAAAGCATTGCTACTTTAAGGGAAAGAAGTTCTGAAATTACAACTCAAGAAAATTTTTGAGCATTTTTTTGCCCTCTGTGGTCATGATGGATTCAGGATGGAACTGCACGCCGTAGAGTTTTTTTTCTTCGCATGCTATTGCCATAATGAGCCCATCGTCTGTCCATGCCGTCACGTTCAGGAGGTTGGGCAGAGTTTGGCGCTCGACAATGAGCGAGTGATAGCGCGTTGCCTGAAACGGGTTCTGCACATCTTTGAAGAGTGCGCTTCCATCATGCCAAATCCATGAAACTTTGCCATGCTTCGGCTCTGGCGCTCGCACGACCTTGCCGCCTAAGGCTTCCGCAATGGATTGATGCCCTAAGCAGACACCCAGAATCGGAATTTCACCTTGCAAGGCTTTGATGAGTGGCACCGAAATGCCTGCCTCTTTGGGCGTGCAGGGTCCGGGAGAGATTACAATTTTTTCTGGTCTCATTTTGCGAATCTCATCAAGGCAAATTGCATCGTTGCGATAGACTTGCAGTTCGGCACCCAGCTCGCCCAAATACTGCACAAGGTTGTATGTAAAGGAATCGTAATTATCAATGACTAAAATCATGGCTGTTGTGGTATGATGTCAAACTCAAGATTGGACGGCTTGCGCAATTTGCTCGGCACGAGCGTTCGGCAGATACACATACTTGCCACCTAATTTTTGCGCCAATTGTTGGGCTTCACCTTTCGTCAGAAAATTCATCTGTGTATCAATCACAATGCTGTGAATGTTGTCAGCGCGAATAAGTGCCGAAAGTTCATCAAGTTCCTTTTGAATTTTTTCTCTATCGCCCTGAGATTGATCGAGTGCCACATTGGCTCGCCCATCGGTGATGAGCACCAGCGTGGCTTGCAAGTTACTTTTGTCGCGCATTTGCGCAATGGTTTTCCATGCTGTAAGTAGCGCCGACGCCAGCGGAGTGCCACCGCCAGTTAGCAGCACATCCAGTTCTCGTTTGGCGCGCTCCACACTTTGCGATGGCGGCAAGAGCACTTCTGCCTTTTTGCCACGAAACGCCACCAGCGCTACTTGGTCGCGATGAATGTATGCGCTTTGCAATAAGTGTGAGACGGCGCCTTTTGCCTGACGCATTCGATTGACCGCCATCGAGCCCGATGAATCCACAACGAAAACAAACAGCGTGCCTGCTTTATCCCGAAATCGCTTGATGCGAATGTCTTCTTTTTTGATGATTAGCTGGTTTCTGACTTTGCTCTGTTCGCTTCGCCGCACACGCTGCCACGGCGCTGCTGCCATGAGCGTCGGAATCAGGGCTAATTTGCCTTCTCGCAAAGAGCCGCTGATGGCGCGAATGTATTTGCCACGCCGATTATTTTCGGCAATGCCGCGCTTGCCAGATTTGCCCCTGCGTTGCGGCGCGAAGTTCAGGTTTAGCATGGATTCAGGCAGCGCTGTCTCAACCGTCTCCAAAAGCATGTTGCTAAGGTCTTCAGGCGACGGCAGTTGTGATTCATCAGTTTGGCTTTCCTCACTGTTGCTACTTTCTGGTGGCGCAGTTTGCGGCGGTGCTGTGGGTTCAGCACGCTCTTCTTCTTTTTCGGGAATGCGTGTTGCACGCGGCAGTAGCACCAATTTCACTGCCAATTTCAGGTCGTCATCGCCCACTTCGGTTTCGCCGTTTAGTGCTGCATTGGCTACGGCAACTTTTGCCGCAAAGACATCAGCACGGTTGCCTTCTACGCCCAACTCCAAAGCCGTTTGCACCAGCGCTTCGAGCTGTTCATCATAGAGCACGACTTTTTTCAAATCTTCTCGTGCCGCCAAGATGAGCGCGCGTAAGGCAGTTTCTTCTTGCTCTATTTCGCTGTGGTCTGCGGCGTGTCCTAACTCTTTTGCACGAACGCACCGCACCACCTTTGCTCGAATCTCCGCCACACTTTGCGACGCAAACGGCACAATGAGACCGATACGGTCAAGCAATCCCATTCGGACTTCGCCATCGCTGGGGTCAAAAGTCGCCACCAGCATAAATTTGGCTTCATGCACTGCTGAAAGTCCTTCCCGCTCAATGACGACTGCCCCGCGCGAGATGGTATCAATCAACTGCGCTGAAATCATGCTATCGAGCAAATTGAGCGAATCGACATATAAGACCCCGCCGTTTGCCTTCGCCAGCAGACCTTTTTCAATGACACGCTTGCCTGTCGCCAATGCCATTTCAAGGTTCAGTCCGCCAAGCAAGCGGTCTTCTGTTACATTGATGGGCAATTCGACAAATGGTGTGCCCTCTGGCAAGAGACGTGCAAAGGCACGTGCCAGAGTTGATTTGCCTGACCCCACTGATGCTGGAATCACCACGCCACCCAGCGATGGGTCAACGGCAAGCAGCAGCAACGCACGCTTTGCCAAATCCAAATTGACAATCTCGCTAAATGAGAGCGGTTGCATTTCAAAACATTTTGCTTGTCGGTTTAGGCGCTTTGGATACCATTTCTTTTGCGCCAATGTGCTAAAATATGCAGATATGATTTACTTATTTTCGAACTTTCGCATCGCAAAGTTTTGCAAGTGAAATTTGCAATCTTCAAAAATTTGAGCCATGCTTCTTGAGTTAGAATCGCTTTGCACATATTTCCACACCGATGATGGCATTGCCAAAGCGGTCGATGATGTCAGCTATAGCGTCGATAAAAATGAGACGCTGGGCTTGGTTGGCGAATCGGGCTGTGGCAAGTCGGTTACGGCGCTCTCTATCATGCGACTTGTGCCTTCGCCTCCGGGGTTTATTGCTGGCGGCAAAATTTATTTCAAGGGGCAAAATTTGTTGGAACTTTCTGAGTCGGAGATGCGTGCCCTACGCGGCAATCGAATCTCGATGATTTTTCAAGAGCCGATGACTTCGCTCAATCCTGTTTTTACCTGTGGCGAGCAAATTGCTGAAGCGGTGCGTTTGCATCAAAAACTTTCGGCAAAGGATGCGCGCGATAAAGCCGTAGAGATGCTCAAGTTAGTCGGTATTCCTGCGCCGCAGCAGCGCGCTCGTGAGTATCCGCACCAGCTCTCTGGTGGCATGCGTCAGCGTGTGATGATTGCTATGGCGCTCTCATGCAGTCCCGAATTGCTTATTGCCGATGAGCCCACCACGGCACTCGATGTAACGGTGCAAGCGCAAATCTTGGAACTGATTGCCGACCTGCAAGAAAAATTAGGCATGGGGCTTATCATGATTACGCATGACTTGGGCGTGATTGCAGAAGTCAGCGACAAGGTCGCCGTAATGTATGCTTCAAAAATTGTGGAATACGCTCCTGTGGAGCGCATCTTTGAAAACCCACTTCATCCTTACACGCAAGGCTTGTTTCGCTCGATTCCGCGCTTAGGCAAGCGTCAAGAGCGCTTGCACGTGATTGAAGGCTCTGTGCCACCTGCTACGGCTTTTCCAAAAGGTTGCCATTTCTGGACACGCTGTCCGTTTGCGACCGCAGAGTGCCGCCACGAAAAACCGCCACTCGTCGAGTATGAACCACAACACTTTTCGGCTTGCTGGCACACTCTTCGCTTGTCGCAAGTGTAACTACTCCACTGCAGGTAACCTTACCAAAAACGTTGTACCCTGCCCGACTTGAGACTTGCAGGATATTTCTCCACCATGATTTCTTACGACACCTTGCGCCATTGATAAACCCAGTCCGGCAAAAAACCCCGCCTTCTTCATGCTAAAAAATGGCTCATAGATTCGATCCTGATACTCTGGCGCAATTCCAATGCCGTTGTCATGCACTGCCACACACACCACACGCTTTTGAGCCTCGTCGGGCTGCATTGCATCGGTCATCTCTGCTCTGGTTTCAATGTGAATTTTGCCAATGAAATCTTTCTCTGCCGTGGCTTTTTCTTGAATGGCTTCCACGCCATTACGCACGATATTTTCAATAACACGCTTCAACTGACGGGCATCACCTTGCACTTCAGGCAAATATGGCATCAGCGAAAGTTTGACATCTATTTTCTCCAACCCCGCTTTTTGCTCTTCAATCACGGCATGCACCAAGTCATTCAAATTGATTTTGCTGATGAGCATTTTGCCTTGTCCTGTGTAGCCAACCAGTTGCTCGGTAAGCACTGCCACTCGTGCAGCACTTTCTTCAATGCGCTGAATATGCTTTTCAATGGCAGAGACATTCCCTTGCTGCGAGGAATTTTTCAAAAGCTGAAGATTGCCCAAGAGCACGGCAAGCACGTTGTTGTAGTTGTGTGCCATGCCTGCTGCAATGTATTTGGCGGCTTCTTTTTTTGCCTCTTCAATACGATTCAGCAAATCCTGCCGCTCTTGCATGGACACTTCGGCTTGCTGTGAGCTATCGAGAAACACCATCACCGCGCCTACAATGTTATTTTCCCCGTCACGAACAGGCGCTGCACTATCTGCAATTGGAATTTCCTTACCTGTTTTACTGATAAGACGAGTTTTTCTTGTCAGGTAAACCAATTGACCTTCTCTAAGTGCGGTTAACACTGGACATTCCAATTCCTGGCGAGAGTCTTCTTCTATGAGCCGCACGACCTGTTCTATCGGTTGCAAAAATGCACTGTATTTGTCCCATTCTGTCAATTCAGTAGCCTTATCATTCATGATTCGCACCTGCCCATCTTTATCGGTAATAATGACGGCTTCGCCCATGCTCATGAGGGTGCTTTGCAGAAATTGACGCTCTTGGCTCAAGCGCTGCTCTTCTTGAAAACGGTTTATGGTAATTTCCAATACGGCGCACAGTTCTGCTTCTTTGAACGGCTTGAGAATGAAGCCAAATGGAGAGACTTCTCGCACACGACGCAAAGTCTCATCGTCAGCATGAGCAGTTAAGAATATGACTGGGGTACCTTTCTTTGCCAAAATGTCCTTTGCCAGTTCTACTCCGTCTTTTTTGCCTTTTATGGTAATATCCATCAAGATGACATCTGGCTGGTGTGCGGCATATTTTTCAAGCGCTGCGTTTGCATCTGACGCGATGCCCACCACATCATAGCCTTTGGACTGCAGCAACTCTGAAAGGTGCATGGCTACGATTGCTTCATCTTCCACAACCAAGATTTTTCTCTTTGCAGACATATACCTGACATTGATTTGAGAACCACGACTTTTACTCTTACTGATGCGCCTCGTCTTTGAACCTGATGCAAAACGCCGCACCTTTCTGCGGCAATACTTCTATGCTGCCACGCAGTTGTTCGGTAAGCATTTTCACCAAGCGTAGTCCAAGGGTCTTTGGGGACTCCAGTGGTCGCTCCATGTTTAAGCCAATGCCATTGTCGCACACGGTGAGCATGATGTCATTATCGCTGGTTTTTCGAGCAAGTATAGCAATTTCTTTGTTTTTTTCCGCACTCTCTGCAGTTTCAGGGAAAGCATACTTGAGGCTATTGGTTACCAGCTCACTTACAATTAACCCGGCGGGAATTGCTGCATCAATGCTCAAGTCAAGTTTTTCAGAGTCGATTTGCACCTTAATTATCGATGGCGGCTCGTTATACGATTCAGCAATCATGCTCGCCAGCGTTTGTAGATACTCTGCAAAGTCTACGCGCATGAAATCTTTGGTCTGATACAGCTGCTCGTGAATAAGCGCCATGGCTTTGACACGATTCTGACTTTCACGAAAAATTCTTTTAGCTTGCTCATCTTGCAACTTGAGCGATTGCAGATATAGCAGGCTCGAAATTACCTGCAAGTTGTTCTTTACTCGGTGATGAATCTCTTTAAGCAAGACCTCTTTTTCTGACAGCGATTTGGCAAGCGATTTTTCTGCCCGAATACGCTCGGTTACATCTTGCATGATAATCAATCCGCACTGCTCCCGCCCTAACTCAACATACTGAAGCGTAACCACTAAACTTTTTACGCCACTGCTTTTTGTGTGCAAATCCACTTCGAGACTCACTGGGTGCGGCTCACTGCCTTCATTCGTGATGTGCATGCATAAATGTTCGGTAGAGAGGTTAAATCCTAACTCCTCTATTTGCTTGCCCAGTGCATCTTCATAGCCTATTCCTGATAGCGCTTCAAAGGCTTGATTGACATTGAGCGTGCGTCCTGTGTTGGCATCGCATAGCACAATTGGTAGTGGGTTATACCGAAAGATTTTCCAAAAGTAATCTTCACTTTGCTTCAGGGCTTCTTCCGTACGTCTGTGCGCTTGAATTTCTTCTTGCAATCTGCGACTTAGTTCAATGAGGTCGCGTGTGCGCTCAATCACGCGGGCTTCAAAATCTTCTTTGGCTTTCTGCAACTCCTGCTGAATACGCACATATTCGGTCACATTGCGCACATTGACAATGATGGCGCCGATGGTTTCATCATGCAGAAGATTGTTGCAAATGGCTTCCATGTAAATCCAGTGCCCATTTTTGTGCTGCACACGCACTCTTTGCACTGGACTGATTCCCGGAATGCGGACCAGTTTTTCAAAAAACTCTTTGATTTTTTCTCTCTCGTCGGGGTATATCAAATCAAAAGCTGATTTGCCTACAAGTTCTTCGCTGGTATAACCGATAATGCGCAGAGCTGCAGAGGATTCGTAGAGTATTTTTCCATCGGCATCTAAGAGCATAATGAGGTCGCTGGAGTGTTCAATCATCTTGCGGAAACGCTGCTCACGATGCTGCAAGACCTCATACCAAAACTGCCGTTCTTGATTTTCTTTCGTCAGCTCTGTGAGCAAAAGTCCCTGCTCGTCGAGTTCCTTTCTCAGCACCTCCGAAAGCTGTCTTTCACTATGTAGTGCCGCTTCCAGCTCTTGTATCTGCCCCTGAACATCCTCCAGCGCATGACACAAATTTTCATTCTCCTTTTCAAGCTCTGCCAGCGAAAGCTCTTGCTCCTCGAGTTCCTTTCTCAGCACTTCCGAAAGCCGTTTTTCACTATGCAGTGCCGCTTCCAACTCCTGCATTCGTCCCTGAACATCCTCCAGCGTACGACGCAAGTTTGCGATGTTTTTTTCCTGCTCCTTCAGTGCGCTCTGCTGCTCGATTTGCCGAAAGGCTTGATAGAGAGCAATTTGCAAACGCGATTCCGACAGTTGCTCCAACAACACATAGCCTACTGCGCCGCGTCTTACTTGCTCTATTGCCTCAAGCTCATGGTCTTCATCTGTCAGCAACAGCCATGGCTTCGTTTCCCAAGTGCTGGGCGGCATACCTGTAAATTCATTGAGCGAGAGCATCAATAAGTCAGCAGTGTGGGCGCTATCGTAGGATGGCAAAAGTTGTACTTCGCCGAGTTTCAAGAGCAGTTTTTCTATTTTCAAGCGTAGAGTCAGTGGCTCAATCCACAATGCCACTTTGTATCGCAGGTCTTGTCCGGGTTCTTGTGTCCCAGCTGTGCTGCCGCCGTTTAGGTTTTTGACGAATTCTGCCAGTTGTTCTTCTTCACCTTTTGCGAAAAACGCCGTGGCACCAGCGGTCAGACATTCTTCGGCTGCTGCAGTGCGTTTTTCTCCGACGATGATGAAAGGACTTTTCACTTTTGTTTCTTGTAGCAACTGCAGTGCTGCCATGCCATCGAGCTCGGGGAAGAGACAGCAGTTTATCACTATGTCGGGGTTTTCTGAAGTCAGTGCATCTAAGAATGCATCTCGCGTGCGTACTTCCTTTACAAGAATTGGTATGCCGATGGATTGAAAGATTTGCATCAGCTTGCTGTGCTCAGAGGCTGAGGTATTTAGCACGATGCATTTCATGCCAGATGACTTGCATGTTTTTGCAATATACAACGCTTTTCATCAAGTCTTTCAGCAGGCAGGTCTTAGCGCTTTGATTTCGTCTTGAAAATCTGCAATTTTTGGCTACTCAAACACAAGCGGGGCGCATGACCACAATCAAAAAGTTCGGCATTATCAGCGGGGTTTCCGTTTTGGTGTTGTTCATTGCAGTGTTTTTATTTCTCTATCACGGCACATACAGCAAAGGCGAGCGCGGCGGGGTTGTCGTCAAAATCAGTGAAAAAGGCTACATTTTCAAAACGTTTGAAGGTCAGCTCAATACCCTGATTCCCGGTGCAGTCGGCAGCACGCAGCAAAACATGTTTTACTTTTCTGTGGAACGCCATCGTGAAGATGTTATCAAGGCACTTAAAGAGGCGGCTTTGACTGGCGAGCGCGTTGGCTTAGAATACGAAGAAAAATATGTGAAATTCTTTTGGCGCGGAGATACCAAGTATTTCGTCACAGCAGTCAAGCGAATAGGAAATGCGCCTGCCTCTCCACCGACGCTGCCTGCACCACACTCTCAACCTGTTCAGCCGTAAATGAAGTTCTCTTCAACTAAACTCACATGGAGCAACCATGACTTCACATGTTGATGCCGATGCTGCTCCCACTGAAAAATTTCTGCTCTATCAGCGTGAAATTGCCGAGCGGCTAAACAGCCGAAATTTGCGCACGCATCGCTATGCGCTCTATGAGCAATCGTTGATTCAAAAAAGTCGTTTCATTCGGCTCAATGGCGTTGTGCATCACTACCATGACTCGCATCCAGACGCGCCTGCCGATATGCCCACTATCATTTTGATTCATGGATGGGATTGCTGGTGGATGTGGTGGCACGAAGTCATTGCACATCTTAATCAACATGGTGTGCGCACCATCGCTTACGACCTCAAGGGACATGGCTGGTCAGACGAAGGCACCGATTACTCTTTGCATGCACTCTCGCTTGACCTGCATGCTCTGGTGCAACATCTCGGTCTGAAGCGTTACCATATTGCGGCATTCTCACTTGGCTCATTCGTTGCACTCAACTACGCCCAGCAATTTGAGCATGAAATTTGCTCGCTTACTTTTTTCAACTTTGGCATTTTTCCAAACAATGCGCAGCTCGAAAAAGTCATTCCCAAAGTTATTCCCTTTATCTTCGATAAGTTTCTTCGCAAAATTAAAGTGTGGTGGCTTATCTATGCCTACGCACGCCTGACCTTGGCGCGCAATCATACCACCAAAGAAAATATCTTAGTTGGCGTCAATAGCTTGCGCTTTATTTCAGGCAAAGCCATTCGTGAAACTGCCAAAGCATTAGCCAAGCGTGAAGTTACCGAGAGCCTGCCCAAGCAAATTGCTAATCTCTCCATTCCCGTGCTCCTTGTTGCTGGTAAGGGTGACCAAGTTGTCAGATGGAAGCACACCAAAGCGCTCTATGAATACGCCAAGCGCGGACGATTTGAATTGATAAAAAAATGTGGGCACCTGATTACTCTGGAATTGCCCCAAAAAACCGCCGAACTTATCTTGAGCCAGATTAAATTGGCTTCGAGCCCGTCGGAAGTTACCTTGTTAGGCAGCGAAAAGACGCCGTGAGCCACTTTTCAGGCTCATTTGCAGTTACGCTGCTTTGCGCAAGGCTTCAGTTTTGGCGAAATGGGTCACGCAATACTTCTCTTGTGAGCCTTCGCACAACTGATGACGACGGTATGATGTCTTTTTGCTTGAGATATTGATAAGCTACTGCAACCATCGTGCCTGTAGCAAGCACGCCCAGTGCCCCCAGAAGAATACTACCAAGCAACATCGTTCAAATTGGGTTTAGACTTCCAGTGTATGCCCAATCGGTTTTTCTTCAATTACATACTCTTCGATAAGTTTCTTACAGAAGGCTTCGAGTTTTTCTTTTTTGAGTTGTGCGTCTTTATCCCCTGCTTTGGCACGCTGCGCCAGCATGCTATATGGCTCAGTGTTCAGACAAGTGGCGGCAAAATCCAGCAGTGCCAGTTCGCTTTGATTTTTCAGGGCTTCGGTAATCAGTTCGACTTGTGTGGCTTTGTCGGGATTTTCGCCCAGCACGTGCAGGTCGCCACAAATCAAACGGTTTTCCATTTCTTTCAGGTATGCTGCAAGCTCGCTGGCATATTTTGCAAAGTCTTCAGATGGCGGCACATCGTCATGCAGATTCAGCAATGCCGCTTTCTGCATGATGGCATCTCGTAACTCTGGGAAATCTCTGCCATTTTCAAAATCGCCTAATAGGTCACGCAAGGCTTGAAATTCCTTGTAGAGTCCTGCACGAGCATACGGCGGAATGGCATGAGAGATGATGGTGGCATAACCACGCCGCTTGGCAATGTTTGCCTCGGATGGATTGTTCATGGGGTAGATGTAAAACTGCGGCAATTCGCCGAGCAGAATATCGGACCAACATTCATCGGTCAGCCCCAGTTGAAGCCCGGGCATCCATTCTGCGGTGCCGTGCATGCCAAAGTGCACCAAAGCATCTGCTCCAAAACGATTGACTATCCATCTATAGAACATCACAAACTGATGATGCGGCGTATTTTCTTTATCGAAGAGCAGCCGCATGGGGTCGCCTTGAATGAAGAGCTGTGGCTGTGCGCCGATGTAGAGGTTTCCGAACCGCAAGCCGCCAATGATGAATCGGTCTTTGCTGGTAACGGCAATATCTCCGGGAGCTTTGCCCCAGCGCGCCTCGATACGGTCTTGCTCTTTCGGCGATATCCATTGCATGTAGTCTTGCATGGAGGCTGTTTCCGTTACCGTATCGGCTTCAATGGACTTTGCAAGGTCATGTACAATGGCGTCAGGGTTTTCGGCATAGCGTGCTAAGAAGTCGCCCGTGTTGTAGCCATGCTGCTGCAACTCTCGCACGAAATTGACCAAACTTCTTGGCACATCTAACAATGCTGCTGTTGCCAACTTGCCTTGATTTGGCGGGTAGTTGTAGAGCACGATGGCGACTTTCTTTTCAGCATTGCGCTTATGCTTCAAGCTCAACCAGCGTGCTACAAGTTTGCACAGCCGATTTAGACGCGTTTTATCGAGTTTTACCGCATTATTTTCCAACGCCCCTAACACCACAGGACAAATGGCACCATCCATTTCAGGCAGTGAGTAGATAACCATCGCTTGAAAAGGATTGACACCATAAGTTTTCCAACTTTCTTTGGTTTGCAAAAAGAGCGGCTGCGCCACAATGTAAGGCACATTAAGGTCCGACAAAATTTCAGACGCTGCAGGGTGTGCCAGTCCCGTCTTTGTTGAGCCTGCCGGTCCTCCCACTAATGGAAATCCGAACAAGTTGAGTAGCAGTTCAATGCCTGCTTCTTTCAAAAAGGTGCGCACGGCAATATGCAGTTCTATTCCCATAGCATAGCAGGCATACACACGCAGTCCTTGTGCTTCCAGCGCCTCAATGACTTCATCAGCGTATGTTTGCCCTGTCAGCAAGTGCTTGCGTGGCAAAAGCAGTCCTACTTTCGGCTTATTGCCTTTGTCTCGACCAGTTTTCTTTTCCCACTTTAGGTAGTGTTTGAGGTCGGGGAAAAACTCTTTCGTCTCGTGGTAATACTCGGGATGATAGAAGCCCATTGTGCCAATTTCTTTTGGCGCCTGACTTTTTACGGGCAAATGCAGCAACTTTTCTGCCATGAACAGCAGCATATTGCGCACATTTTCTTCGCCGCTATTTGACCAGTATGAACTGACGGTCATCCAGAGCCGCGCATCGTGGACTTTTTCTCCGCCGAAGTTTTCGGGCAAAAACTTCATGACACGGTTTGCCAAGCGCTGCATTTGCACATAGCCGTAGAAAGCATCTTCTTCTCTACCGCCGCCCAAAATCTTCCCTAATGCCTTAACTGGCTTTGGCATCTCACCTTTGCCGCCCGAAAAGTGATAGGTCCCCACTTTGTTCATCATCATCAGTGGCGGAAGCGACTCAAAAGCAAATACAAACTTCGGCTCATGCTTCTTTATCATCTCTATCAATGCGTTGGTAACATCATCCAAAACCATGAGTGCCGTGAAGACGATATCACTTACGCTTATGGCGGCCTCTACTTTTTTCGGTCGCTCAATCACATCATTATCAAAAAATACATGCACACGTAGGTTTGGGCATTGCGTGCGAAGTTCGGACTTGATGCGCTGGAAAAGTTCGGCATTGTAGCGCTCCATGCCGAGCACGAGGCTAATGTGACGGTAGGTGTTCATAGTTACTCCCCTTACTAAAAATGTGAAATGTTTGATTGCTTTTTGAAGATAAGCTACTTTGCCGAATGCTACAACTGCATTCTGCATGAGGGTAATCTCACTCTCCTGCAAAGGCGAGTAATGCCTGCACCGTCAGGCAAGGCAGAGCTATGCTTGCTCACTTTGCAACAAAAAAGCACCATGGCAGCTGCATTGGCTTTGTCTGGTCAGCTCTATCTCATCAGCCCTGCGGCGCCGCGACGAGCATCATCAGCCATGAAGTCGAACTCGAAGAGAATGCCGAAGTGGAACATCCACTGACCGCCGTAGGTCACAAAATCCCTGCCATCGGCGGTAAAGAATCCCTGTCGCAACGGCTGTGCAAATTGGTCAATGCCATATGTTGCGCTTGCAAAGAGTCGCGTTGGGAAAATGTAAAATGACGGGGTCTCTAAGCGAAGTTCTACACCAACATCACGCTTCCATGCTGAGAGGCTTGGCATACCGCCCTGCGACCATGCCGTGCCAATATCAAAGTATGCGGAGAGGTAGATTTTGTCGAAGTAGAACTGTGCCACTTGCCAGTTGATATGCTCAATGAGCGGGAAACGATACTCAATGTGCAAGAATGTGGCTTTATCGCCGCCGATGGCAAAAAACTCATAGCCACGCATTCCCAAGAGCCCCGAAATGAAGTTGTTAAAGAAGAGATTGGTTTCTTTTGGCGTAAAGTTCAGGGCGGCGTAGGCGCGCAGGGTTAGCGTATGTTGAAATTTTGGGCTGAAGGTCGGCAGTGGCAAATGAAAGTTCAGGTCGGCGGTCAGCCGCAAAAATGAAAAGGTTTGATACTGGGGAATGAGCCGTCCTGCACTTTCGCTGAAGATGAGAGAATCTTGCAGGCTACTGTTTTCATAATCAAGGCGCAGTCGTGAGAAAAATCCTATAGGGTTGATGGCGGTATTGCGTGTGTGTGCACGCAGGTCGGTGCTCCAGACAAATGTGAGCGTGCGACCGATGAAGTAGGTGTCAGAACTTGCCGGTAGCGTTTGATTGAGCGGTTGCCAGAAGAATGAACCGATTTTGGATGAGTATGGACTTAGCGAAAAAGTTAGACGGAATTGACTGGCTTGAAAGAGCCAATGCTCAATTGGTAAGCGGAAGCGCAGCGAAAGGTCAAATTGCGTCAGGGTGTAGAAGACATTGGCGGTTGCGCTGTCGATACCGATTTTGATTTGTGCGCCATCTTGCACATTTCGTGTTTGGTGATAGATGTCCAGCGAGAGGCGCGGCAAGAACGATGCTGGAATGATGTTCTGGTCAGTGTATTCAATCGAGAGAAATGCATCTCGTTCCAGTTCCAACAGTCCTGCCAATCCTGCTACGCCGCCCGAGACACTTGAGCCCGGTGCAATGGCAAAGGAGCCAAAGAAGTTCAACCGTCCAAGCAACTCGGCTGAGTTGAATGCTAAGCCAAATTTCGCAGCGCGCCATGTATCGCGCCAAAAACTGCCCTGTGAGCGTGCGTAGGCATCGAAGCGTATCAGTGGCAGAATGGCAAAGTTGCCAAAGGTGCTGGTGTATTCTCGTGTTTTGAAGTCAGGGATTTGACTATCGTCATATATTGCCAGTGCAGCGGCAAGTTGTTTTTGCGCAGTTTGCTGCGTGTGGTCTGGTAGTGATGGCACCACGTGTTCCAGCGAAGCCACCTCGTTAGCAGAGGGCGATGTCTGCGCTGAAAGTTCCGCATTTTCTTTGATGAGCTGTGCCGCTCTTATCGGGGTAGGTTCTCGCACATATTTTGCATCTGGGTTGGCTATTGCTTGTGCATTTTTAATCATGGCAATTTTGTAGCCATCTGCAGTGAAAAGTGAGTAGACTACATCGCCATGCGCATTGACCTGCGGCATGAATGCGCCGCCAACGACATTGGTTAGTTGCTCCGTTTCTTTTGTCTGTAAGTTTATGCGGTAGATGTTGAAAATTCCTGTGCGGTTGCTTGAAAAGTAGAGATATTTTCCGTCAGGTGAGAAGGTTGCGTCTCGTTCATCGTAGCCTTCACTTGCTAATGCAGTATCAGTAATTGGGGTCAGTTCTCCAGTGGTTCGGTCTAAGCGCATCAGTCGGCGAGTATTTTTGATGCCGAGTGCAAAGATGATGGCTGTGCCATCGGGCGAATAGACCGGCAACTGCACCTGTTCGCCATTTTTGAATGCGGTGAGTTGCCGCAGAGCAAGTTTTGCACTATCGCCTTTTGCTTCAATGTTGAAGATACCTTCCACCAAGTTTTGTGTGCCATCTTTCTGATGAACTGCCACGAAGGTTTTTCCATCGGGCGAGCAGATGGGTGTTTCCAATCGCGCTTGATAGGTTAGGCGAATTTCTTCTTTTTTGGCAAGGTCATAGACGAAGAGGTCGTTATACTTTTGAATCTGGAAGTTTGTGCCTGTGTAACGAGAGTAGAACAAGTATTTTCCATTTCCTGCCAGCGTGAGCCGTGAGGTAACGCCATTTTGGAGCACATCAGCGTTTTGATTTCCAAGCGGCATGCCGCACACTTTGCACAAGATTTTTCTTTGCAGGTTGCTGTGTGAGCTCAGTCGGAAAAGTTCTCTGACGGTGGGCACGCCTGAGTGAGAGAGGGTTTCATCGCCTTGAAGTGAGCGCTCTACGATGGCGTGTCCGCCAAAGTCTGCACCAAGATTTGAGATGTAATACAGCTTGGTTCCATCTGCCGAAAAAATCGGATAAAGATTTGCATATCCGCGCTGCTCAATGAGCTTTCCTTCAACTTTGTGCGCCAAAACGCTAGCAATCCGTGCCTGATAGTCGCGCTCCAAGTAAGTTTGCCACTCACGGTAGAGTTCCGTGGAAGGTTTGCCGTATGTGGTTTCTAATGCAGCATGCACATTGAGTGTGAGCGGCGATGCAAAGTTTTTGCATAAGGCTTCAAGTTTTTCTTCGCCGTAGCGTTCGGCTAAGAAGCGCACGAGTGCAAACCCAGAGTTGTATGTAAATTCAAAGTCGATTCCGCGTTTTGAGGCAAAGTTTGAGAGTTCATCAAGGTCTAAGAGTTTTTTTTCAAGCACGAGACTACGCAGAATCATATCGCGGTGTGTATCCCAGCTGTCGTAGCGCAACTCTGGTCGCTGGTATTGTGCGACGCCTTCAGCCAACCAGAATGGTACATTGATGCCAGCAATAGGATATGAGACCAAGATGTTCGGGAATCCATAGAGAATATCGGGTCGTCGCACTTGCTCATAGCCGAAGATTTGTAGGTATGCGGCTGGGATTTGCGCGCCGAATTTTTGAGCGGCGGTCAGTGTCACGATATGTGTGTATTCGTGCGTAATGACATTGCGTAGCCAGTTGTGCTGACCGCGCAAGTTAAATTCTAATGCAGGTGCCCAGATTTCTATTTTGTTTTCAAAAAAATATGCGCCGCCGTTGGAGTAGTCGTCTGTATCTTTGATGATGATATTGACTTTGCCAGGGTCGTGTCGGTATAGAGATGTGATGGGTTTGTAGATTTCTTCAGCGATTTTTGCCGCCACTTTTGCTGAGCGCTCTGCGCCTTCGTGATAGTTAATCGTAAAGTGTTCAGTTTCAATTGTAAACCAGCGTAGTTCAGGATGGCTATAGGCTTCAGGTTGAGCTTGCACCGTGCTTAGACCAAGCCCAAGTATGGCTCCTACAATTAGCGTACCGTAGATGATTCTTCTTAAGCAATAGGTATGCATCAATCGCTATTGTTTTGCGGGTTGCAATATGCTGAAGCGCGTGCAATAAATCAATTGATGAAAATTTCCCTTACTCTAAAGTGTTCTACCTACTATATTTAGCCTGCTTTTGAAACTTAACCTCTGTGTATGCAGACTAAAAAACTTCGGGAAATTTTTCGTTCTTTTTCGAAGCAGCGCATTGCTGTGCTGGGCGATGTGATGCTCGATCGCTATATCTTCGGGACAGTATCCCGTATTTCGCCTGAAGCTCCTGTACCGGTGGTGGATGTCAGCAGTGTGTCCCATCGTCTTGGCGGTGCAGCTAATGTTGCCATGAACATTCACGCCTTAGGTGCAGATGCACTGCTTTTCGGCGTGATTGGTCGTGATGATGATGGGTCGCTACTGGTTTCGGAGATGCATGCCGAAAATTTCTCCACGGAATTTTTGATTGTCGACCATACCCGTCCGACCACATGCAAGACACGCGTCATTGCGCAAAATCATCATATCGTTCGCATTGATTCAGAGACGCGTCAGCCCATCTCTCGTGAGATAGAGGATAGGTTGTATGAAAGTCTTGCTGCACATATTCATGAGTTGGATGCTATCATTTTTGAAGATTACAACAAGGGGGTGCTGACTCCCTCACTGATTAGCCGCGTGATTGCTCTGGCCCGTCGTCATCATCTTCCTGTAACGGTTGACCCTAAGCGCGACAATTTTTTTGCCTATCAACGATGCACATTATTTAAGCCTAATCTCAAAGAAACTTCCGATGCTCTTGGTGAGAAATTTGCTAATACAGATGAGGATAGCTCTCGAGCTTGTGAGCTGTTGCGCCATCGCTTGAAATCGGATTACATCTTGCTTACACGTAGCGAAAAAGGTGCAACGGTCTATAACGGTGAAGCGGTGCACATTCCGTCTGTGGCATTGGAGGTTGCCGATGTCTCTGGCGCCGGTGATACTGTGATAGCCGTTGCTACAATGGGGCTTGCCGCTGGGTTGGATATTTTCTCAGCTGCTCGCATGGCGAACTTTGCTGCTGGTCTTGTTTGCGCTGAAGTTGGTGCAGTTGCAGTCAATCGTCAAAAACTCTTTGACTTTTGCAAAAAGCATTGGACTTAATGCTACTTGCTGTGTCATATGACAATTGATTTAGAAATTGCCCTTGAAGCGGCCACTGCTGCAGGCAAACTTACTCTTCACTACTTTCGCCAACGTTCGCTCAAAATTTTTACCAAGCGCGATGACTCTCCTGTTACTGAAGCTGACCGCCAAGCCGAAAAAAAAATCATCTCTATCATTCGTTCTAAGTTCCCCAAAGATGGTTTCTTGGGCGAAGAATTTGGCGAAAAGCCCAGCCGAACTGGACGCAAGTGGATTATTGACCCTATTGATGGCACAAAATCATTCATTCATGGCGTGCCACTCTATGGTGTCATGATTGGTCTTGAAGTCAATGGCGAGATGCAGCTTGGTGTCATTGATTTGCCCGCTCTCTCCGAAACTGTTTATGCCGAGCGTGGTTATGGTGCCTACCGCAATGTTCACCGCCTATCGGTCTCGACTGTTGACTCACTTGCTGAAGCGACACTATTGACCTCGAGCGAATCTTACCTCATCAGTTCAAGCAATCGTCATGTTTTGGACAGTATCAAACACGAGGTGCGACTCGTACGCATGTGGGGCGATTGCTGGGGGCACACGCTCATTGCCTCTGGTCAAGCCGACATCATGGTCGAGCCGAAGATGAGTCCATGGGATGCAGCAGCACTAGTGCCCATCATTGAAGAAGCTGGCGGGCGATGCTTCGACTACTCTGGCGTGCGTACCATATACGGCAAGGGCTTTGTCACTGCTAACGCCTCACTTGGTGAATTGCTTCTTCGTCGCTTGCAGCGCGCGCAAAAGTAACTGCATTCCTACGATTTGATACCGCTAAGTCGGTCGGAAAGCGCCTCGAAGAAATTCTTCTTCTTCGGTGTTGCTTTGGACTCATAGTAATAGTTGTAATAGCGGTAGTATTTGTAGTATGAGCCGTAAGCTTTTGTCACGTCAAAGTTGTTAAGCACATAGCCGATAATTGGTGCATCAACTTTGAGCAGAGCTTGTTTTGTACGCTTTGCCAGTTCAATCTGAGTCTGCCCTGCGGCAAGAACCACGATGACGCCATCGGCATGTTGCGAGAGCACTTGTGCATCGGTTACTGCCATCACAGGCGGACTGTCGAAGAGAATCATATCATATTTTTCTCTCATTTGGTCCAAGAACTCTCGCATGCGTGGCGAGCCTAAGAGTTCAGATGGGTTAGGTGGGATTGTGCCTGAAGTTATCAAACTAAGGTTGGGGATAGGTGTAATGCGTGTGATTTCCTCCACACTTGCTCGCCCAACCAGATAGTTTGTAATGCCCGGCTCTTTGTTGTAGCCAAATACAGAGTGAATGACTGGGCGTCGCAGGTCCGCATCAATGAGTAAGGTTTTTTGTCCACCTTGCCCCAAAGTAATTGCAAGATTTGCAACAGTTGTAGATTTACCCTCTTTCGGTGATGCACTCGTGATGAGATAGACCTTGCCTGCTTTTCCATTTTCCTTTGTAGGACTTGCACTTGAGAACAGAATGGCTGTTCTCAGTGAACGGTATGCTTCTGAAACTGCACTTTTTGGGTCTAAATGCGTCACAAGATGTGAGGCAATTTTCTTGTATTCAGCATTTGGGTCTTCAGCTACTTTGTCACCCGCCGATGCTTTATCACGTACTGTTTCGTCGTATGTTTCAATGACGGGAATTGTGGTCAGTAGCATGCCTAACTTTTCAGCCTGCTCTGGAGTGTGAATGTTCTGATCAAGAAATTGCAAGACAAGCGTTACACCTACACCTGCCAATAGCCCTATCACAACGCTTAATATCATGTTATTGCGCCGGTTCGGACCGACAGGAATAGGATTTGGCACTGCCCAGTCAATGACCTCTACACCGCTAGGCACTTGTTCCTCAGCAATGAGTGCTTCTTGATAGCGCTTTTCGAGCAGTGAAAACAGCTCTTCAAGAATCTTGTTGTTGCGTTGCAATCTTGCAAACTCAATGTTCTTTCCCGGTGTTTTGAGAAATGCTTTGTCATACTCTTCGGCAAGTTCTTTGTAAGCCTTCAACCGTGTCTGGACAGCAACAATTTGCAACTCTGTATCCAATTTTTTCTTGTAGATTTCACGAAAGTATTCTGTGTTGTTTGTATTAGCCAGACCTTGCTTGACTTGCCTATCGTATGCTTGTTGCAGTTTCTTTTTGTATGCTTCAATTTGGTCTTCGTATTGCTTGACGCGCTCTTGTGCACTAATGTTAAACTGTATTCCCGGGTCTGCCAACGCCTTGTCTCGTTCAAACTCCAATCGTGCAATTTCAGCTTGAAACTGTTTGGCATAGGGGTCAATGGCGGCTTGCACAGCGGAATTGGAGAGTTTCGGCTGCAGTGCCGCCAGCTCTTCGTTGTACGCTTTCAGTGATGCATTGAGTGCGCTGAGCATCACAGCTGCTTCGTCCATTTGCGCAACGGCTTGCGAGTATCGCTGAATCATTCGCGTAGCCTCTTCGTTGAGCGCAACAATACGATTTTGCTCCATGTAGGCTTGTAATGCCCGTTCACTTTCTGCCAACTGCCGTTTTTTCTGCACTAGCTGGTCTTCAATAAACTGGCGCAACATGCGCGCCGCATTGTTTGCCGATTTACGCTTGCGCTCCTGAAATACTTCGGTTATCGCACGGGAGACCGTTGCCGCCTCGTATGGGTCAAAAGCGCGAAAACCAATCGTGATGATGTTGCTTCCTGGTACTTTCGCAGGCACCACAAACATCGCCATTCGAACACGCGCTGCGATTTCATCTACACTTGCAATTTTGCCATCAGCAGTGAGAATAATGCTCAACGTATCTTTCTTCTCACTCGGATTTTTATAGACCCACTGCAAGAGCTTGTAGGCGACTTCTTCTGATACTGTCCGACTTTTCAAGATTTCAATATCATCGACATTTGATTCTCCGCGCTGCTGCATTACATCAAGACTGATGATAACCGAGGCGTTTGAGCGAGTGTTATTGACAAGTGCTGTGGTAACTCCCTCATAAATGTCAGGCTGCGATACATTAATGAGGTAGCCTACTAACACTGACGTGAGAAATAAGATGAGAATAATCCACTTGCCCCTAAGTAAGGCACGCAGGTAGCGATAATACAAATCAGCGTTATCATCATCTTCCTGTAGCGCTTGCCGCAACGTGCGGTGGTCAGGCATCGGCACTTCGCCGCCAGCTCTGTATCCATTTGCTTTGATATTTTGCATCGTGCTTTATTTAGGTTTAATTCCATTTCAAGTGAAACTGCTCATCACTGTGTTTTGTGCTCGAGGCTGAAGGGCATGTGAATATACAAACTCTACTTTTTGCTCATTAGTGATAAATATCACTCTTAGCATTCTTTCAGACCTATGAAGCCACTTTCTCGCTTGCGACTATGCTTTGAGTTGATTTGCTGATTTCACTTTTTACTTGCATCAGAAAGGCAATTACTCCGAATCCTGCATTGGTCAAAGTCTGCAGTGCAAATGTAATTAGCGCAAATCCAGAGGCCTCTACACGTGCTACATCAAAGAGTTTTTCAAGCGTTATCTGACATGCATATTGATAGGTGCCTGCGCCTGCAGGCGTAATAAGTTGCCCAAAGCCAGAGATGCTTAGTGTCGTAAGTGCCTCTAATATGCCTAGCTGATAGCGCTCATGTAGCGATAAAGCATAAAATGGCAAGAGCATGCCCAGCAAATACAGTACCCAAATGCACAGAGAGGACACCACAATTTCAGCATACTTGGTGCGATTCTTCAACGAAGCTGTCCCTTCTACAAAGGCTTTCAAAGCATTTGAAATGCGCCCAGCCCATCTTTTTGAATGTTTTTCCAGTTGCTTTTCGGCAATTCTTGCCACCGCTTCAGGATAGAGCGAGAGCACGGCAAACATCCCCAAGAGCAACAGCGAAACAAGTAAAATCAGATAAGCCGCAATCTCAAACGAGACCGTCACACCCCAGAGTTTGACCTCTCCAAATACGCTATTGACCTTCACTCGAAACACGAATGCCGATATGGCTAACAGCAACGCAAACATCAGCGTATCTAACACGCGCTCCACGACCACAGAAGCTAAGACCTTTTTCGCATCGATTTTTTCTTGACGCGCCAAGTTGACCGACTTTGTTACCTCTCCCACACGTGGCAACACCATGTTCACAGCATAGCCAATCATTGTTGCATTAAAAAGGTTTGTCAGGCGCATTTTCTCTTTGACTGTCGACAGCAACACGCCCCAGCGCCACGCTCGCACCAGATGACTTATCACCATCAGCGCCATGGTAAAAAGTAGCCACAAATAATTGGCGTGCAGTATCATGCGCCATAATTCTTCCAAATCTTGCGCCGTAAAATCCTTGAACGCCAGCCAAAAGAACACCCCTGCAATCGCAAGGGAAATACCATATTTGAGAATTTGTTTAATCATTCCCTGTTGATTTTCACTCTGCCAAATAGGACTTTTTTGAGCACAACCAGACCGCCTGATTTTTTGAAAATCTCTTTATCGCTGCATTTTCTTAGCATTTGCACCGCGTGGCGTTTTGACAGTGTTTTCGGTAAATGCTTCAGATTCCACCACAGGGCTCGCCACACATAGCGCACGTATTCTTTTGCATACCACTGGTAGTAGAGCAAGGATGCCAACTCTAACACCAGCCTTACTGGAAACAGCCACAGCAATCGCCCCAGCGAAGCATTTTTTACAATCATCATGAAATTATTGCGATGATTGAGATAGATTTTTCGCGGGTTGCCAGCAGCTAAAGTAGCACCGCCGTAATGATAAACTACAGCGCTTGGCACACAGACTACACGATAGCCTGCAAGTTTCATTCTCCAGCACAGGTCAATTTCTTCCATATGGGCAAAGAAGTCATCATCAAATCCGCCAAGCTTTTCCACCACGGCTCGGCGCACCATCATCGCCGCTCCAGATGCCCAGAAAATGTCTTCAGTCGTGTCATATTGCCCATTGTCCGATTCTACTGAGTTAAATACTCGTCCCCGTGCGTAGGGATAGCCCAGTGCATCGAGCATCCCACCTGCGGCACCTGCATAATCAAAAATTTTTTCGCCACGCATTTTGGCATGCATCGAGAGCAATTTAGGCTGCAGTGCCGCAATGGTTTCATCTTTTTCAGCAACCTCTACTAGCCGCTCCAACCAATCTGGCTCTTGCTCGGTATCGTTGTTAAGAAAGACCACATATTTGCCACGCGTGCGCTGAAAGCCAAAATTGCACCCGCCAGCATAGCCTAAGTTTTTGCCCGCACTGAAAATTCTAATGCGCTTATACTTTTCAGCCGCAAGTTTGAGACTTTCATCGACTGTACCGTTATCGACAATCACCACAGAGAGGTTCGAGTAGGTTGTCTTTTCCAAAGAGGCGAGGCATTTGTCCAAAATTTCCACACCATTGAAATGTGGAATGATAATATCCACATGCGGCGCACTGGTCTTCGTGCTGCTTCTTCGGTGGCTATGTTGTTTGACTGTATCTATAATGCGTAAATTTTTGACCTCTAATATACGAAGTGCCTGTAAATTTACCTTAGTCCCGTCCAACCGCGCCGGCTAAAATCGTTGTAGATGACCAATGCCGATGCCATGCCCAGCGCAAGTAAAAATAGCCCGTAGAGCACTTGTCCGAAAATTAACTTGCCGACACCAAAAAGAAAGGCATAGACCATCACCACGCCGAAAAACCAGTTAATCAGAGCGGCAAAGAGATTGTCCTCAGCTTTTATTTCAGGAAGCTCTTTTGCCACTTTTTTCCATAGCACCCCGCCCACACGCGTGCGTGCATAGAAAGCTTTGAGATGCTCCATACTTTCAGGCTTGGTCAGAAATGTAACAATTAGTGTAGCGATAATTGTAAATCCTACAATGATAAAGAGCGATTGAGGAAAAGTTATATCAGTCAGCCACCGCAGCAAGCTATATGCCACAAATGGCGCAAGCATAGATGTAATTTCAGACCATGCATTGAGTCGCCACCAGAACCAGCGCAGAATCAACACAAAGCCAGTGCCTGCTCCACACTCCAAAATAAATGCCCATGCTCCGGCGATGCTTTCCAACACGAAGAATGTGAGCCACAGCGATAGTATCATGACGCATATAGTAAAAATGCGAGCCACCGCCACATAGTGCGATTCACTTTCGTTCGGCTTAAATAGCCGCTTATAAAAATCGTTCAGGATGTAGCTTGTGCCCCAATTCAAGTGTGTGGAAAGTGTTGACATGTAAGCGGCTAAAAACGCAGCAAAGAGTAGTCCTTTCATGCCGCTGGGTAGCACGTCGCGCATCACATAGACAAATCCATCTTCTTTTTCTGACAGCGGCAGCATCGGAAACATCACTACGCTCACCAGACCTACCAAAATCCATGGCCATGGTCGAATGCAGTAGTGTGCTACCGTAAACCACAGCGTTGCAAAGAGCGAGTGTTTTTCATCTTTGGCACTCATCATGCGCTGTGCAATGTAGCCACCTCCGCCCGGCTCTGCCCCAGGATACCACGATGCCCACCACTGCACGCCCATAAACGCCAAAAAAGCACTGACCGTGAGCTCAAATGCACCCCCAGCACGACTGTCCGTTGGCACTTCCACTAAGGTGGGCAGAAACCGAAACATCCAATCAGGCAACTCTTGCAGCAATCCACCTCCTTCTGTTACTTCAGGACGATTCAGCGCAATGATAGCTAGTACTACACTGCCTGACATGGCTATCACAAACTGAATGGCATCTGTAATAGAGATACTCCACAGTCCGCCTAAGCTCGAATACAATGTGGTTAGCAAAGCAATCCCCACAATAGTCCACTCTGCATGCCATTCTGGCAATAAAATCTTGACGATTTTATACATCGCCAAATTTACCCAGCCCATGATGACGCAGTTCATAAACACTCCAAAATAGACGGCCTTGAGGCTGCGAAGAAACAGTGCCGGTTTGCCACTGTACCGCAATTCAATAAATTCCAAATCGGTTAAGACTTGTGCGCGTCGCCAGAGTTGGGCAAAGAAAAACACCGTCAGCATACTGCCTGCTACAAACGACCACCAAATCCAATTCCCTGCAATGCCATTTTTTGCCACAATCCCTGCCACGGCAAGCGGTGTATCGGCGGCAAAGGTTGTTGCTACCATGCCCGTCCCAGCCAGCCACCACGGCAATTTTCTGCCCGATAGAAAAAACTCTGTTGTGCTTTCAGAGGCGCGTTTGGAAAAGGCAATGCCAATTAAGGCATTTATGAGCAGATATGCCGCAACAATAGCGAGGTCTATGGTTGTCAGATGCATGTCTGGTTTTTTGTTGCTTTGCTGTCTTGATTGCTATCTCAAAATAGTTTTTTTTCATCAATTTGTATTTTTCGTTTTCGAATCTTTACTCATCTTGCTATGGCGCATGTTGTTGTTATCTACAACAATGTTCCTGACAGAAGCCTGCTTGCGCAGGACTTAAAATCCGAGCTTGGGCTACTGCAGGTTGCTGATGGGGTTGCAGCGGCTCTGCGCGCACGCCATCGCGTAACAGTCTTGCCTTTTGCAGGTGATGTCATTTTGCTTGGTGAGCAATTGCGCGCCCTTAAACCTGATGCTGTGTTTAATCTCTTCGAAGGAGTGTTCGGATTTTCACAATCTGAAGTGTTTGTGCCCATTACTTTGGATTTGCTTGGCATACCCTACACAGGCTCTTCGGCGAAAACACTTGAGACCTGCCTCAAAAAATCGCTTACCAAGAAAATTCTCCTGCGGCGTAGCATTCCAACTCCGCCTTTTCAAGTTTTTGCTGTTGGCGCTCCAATCGAGCCGCAGCTCCCTTTCCCAATTTTTGTCAAGCCCGACTGCGAAGATGCCAGCCTTGGCATATCTAACGACTCCGTAGTCTACACGCCAGAGCAATTAGAAAATCAAGTCAGAGCTATTTGGCAGAAATTTTCACAGCCTGCGCTCTGCGAAACCTTTATTGATGGACGAGAATTTAATGTGGCAATTCTGGGCGACCCCGATTATGAGCAGACTATTGCACATCCTTTTGCGCCGAAAGTGTTACCAATTTCTGAAATTTGCTTCGATACCATGCCTGCTGGCTATCAGCATATCGTCAGCTACAACGCCAAGTGGGAAGATAGTAGCATTGAGTATCGCGAAACCAAGCCAGTCTGTCCTGCACCTATTGACCTCAAACTTGAGCTTGAGCTAAAGCAACTTGCGCTGCGCACCTTTCATGCCATGGGCTGCCGCGATTATGCCCGCATTGATTTTCGTTACTCTCACGACGGCAAATTGTATGTGATTGACGTCAATCCCAATCCAGACATCTCGCCAGATGCTGGGTTTGCACGCTCGGCTCATGCTGGCGGGTACAGCTATGAGCAGCTTATTCAAACTATCGCGGATTTTGCGCTCAATCGCAAAACTCATCCAAATACCGATTAACCGTTTAGAGTAGATGCCATGCGTAAGGAAGTTGTTGCCCTTCAAGAGTCTATTTCAGACCTTGCTCGCGAAGCCGTTCTTTTGCTCAACGACCCGACTGGTGTCTACCAAATGAATTTTTCGCTCGAGACCTTTACCGAGAAGGAGTTACGCGACTTTTTCAAAGCGGCTATTTCTGACCTATGCGACGACTTGGCAGACGAGACCACCGATAAGCTCAAGAAGCACTTGATTCGCATGAGTGAGTTTCTTTCCGCACTTAGAATTGATGAGCGCCTGCGACTCCTGCTTGCCATGAAAAAAGTTTTGCTGAAAAAACTGGCATCAATGACCTTTTATACCACTCCCACTGCCATTCGCATCTCGCAAATTCTTGATGAGTGCATGGTTGAAATGGCATATCACTATGAAATTGAGCTTATGAAATCGGAAACTACCGACATGCTGGTGGCAGATGAGATTGCCGACGAGCTTTATCGCACACGCAAAAAACTCGAAAAGCAAAAGCGCTTTATCACTTCTCTGATTGAAAACTCTCCCGATGCGATTGCACTACTTGACTCAAAGCGGCGCGTTACGCTCTGGAACCAAGCGGCTACGGAACTGCTTGGCTACAAGCAAGTGCAAATGGTCGGCAAAAGTCTCGACAAAATCACACTCGAGGAAGGCGATTTGCGCTCCATTCTTCGTGAGTCCGAAAAAAAGGGCAAACTCTTTGGCGCAGAACTGACACTCAAAACTCAAGACGAGCGGCATTTGCCTGTCTCCATCTCCGTCTCCACAATTGATGCTTCATCTGAACGAGAGCCTCATTTTGTAGTGGTGATGCGAGATGCTTCAGAGTTACGAAAAATGCGTGACCAAGTCATCGATGCTGAGCGGCTTTCAGCTATGGCAAAAATTGCTGGTGCCGTCGCCCATGAAGTTCGCAACCCGCTCAACTCGCTTTTGCTTAATCTCGATTTGCTTGAAGATGAGCTTTTGCCTCATGCCAGCGCCAAAACTCAACAGCAGCTACTTATCCTACGCGAAGAAATTGAAAAACTTAACGACATTGTCAGCAACTATCTTTCGCTTTCGCGCCTCAACAAGACTGACTTTGCACTTGTAAACATTCTCAGCATCATTGAGCATTGCATTGAGAAAAGCGAAGCCAACTATGCTCTGATGCGCAAAAATGTCAAGTTCAAGCGCTGCTATGCTGAACATGCCGACTCGCTCTTTGCGTTAATTGATGAAAGGCAATTCTCACGTGTCTTTGTGAATTTATTTCAGAATGCCGTAGAATCGTCGCTCCCGAATGTGCCTTGCGAAATTGAAGTAGCACTCTATCAAGAAAATTCTTCTGCGGTGATTGAGGTGCGCGACAATGGCGAAGGACTGGATGATGAAACACTTGAGAAGATTTTTACGCCCTTCTATTCCACAAAGTCGGGCGGTACAGGACTTGGGCTATACATCGTGCGTGAAATCATGCAGGCACATCGCGGCGATGTTGAAATCAAGAATCGCTCTGATGCACGCGGTGCAGTTGCACGCCTAACCTTACCACTGGCGGAAAAAGCACTTCCTGAAATTATTACATAACTTTTGTTACCAAGAACTTGAGTATGGTTAAAATTCTTATCGTAGATGACGAAAAAAATACACGCGATGCCTTGCGCGATGGGCTTCAAAAACCCGATGAGCGCAAAATTTACACCGCTGAAAATGCTCGTGAAGCCTTGCGCATTCTCGCCGAAGAAGAGCTCGATTTGGTCATTACCGACCTGAAAATTCCTGACAGCGATGGCGTCAGGCTGCTCAAAGATGTCAAGAAGCACGACCCCAACATCGTAGTGATTGTCATGACGGCATACGGCACAGTAGATACGGCGGTTGCCGCCATGAAGCTGGGCGCCTACGACTACATTCAGAAGCCCTTTCGCATGGGCGATATTCGGCGCTTGGTTTCGCGTGCGCTCGAGACCCGACTGCTTCTAATGGAAAATGCCAAACTCCGCCAGCAACTTGGTGCAAAGTGCGCACCGAAAAACATCATTGGCTTCAGCCCACTTTTCCGCGACATCATGTCGACCGTCGAAAAAGTTGCACCGTCGCGTGCAACCGTTTTGCTCTTGGGCGAAAGCGGCACTGGCAAAGAAGTCATTGCTCGCGCTTTGCATGAAATGAGCGGTCGGCGCGATAAGCCTTTCGTCAAAGTCAATTGCGGTGCCCTGCCCGATTCACTTTTGGAATCTGAACTTTTCGGGTATGAAAAAGGTGCCTTCACTAACGCTATACGGCAGAAAAAAGGTCGTTTTGAATTGGCACATGGCGGCACCATTTTCTTGGATGAAATTGCCGATATGCCAACGCCGCTGCAAGTCAAATTGCTGCGCATCTTGCAAGATGGCGAATTTGAACGCTTAGGTGGTGAAGAAACCATCAAAGTCGATGTTCGGGTCATTGCCGCCACAAACAAAGACATCGATAAAGAAATTGAGCAAGGTCGATTCCGTGAAGACCTCTACTACCGACTTAATGTGATTAAAATCAAACTTCCGCCGCTTCGTCAGCGCCAAGATGACATCATTCCTTTGGCTCAACACTTTCTGGAAAAGTATGCACTGCTCAATGCCAAATCCATCAAAGGAATTTCACCTGAAGCGGCACGACTCCTTGAGGGCTACCACTGGCGTGGCAATGTGCGCGAGCTGGAAAATGTCATTGAGCGTGCTGTAGTGCTGTGTTCAGGCGATACTATCCAAAAAGAGCACTTGCCTGATTACATCACCGGACAAGACAGCACCAAGGTTGTGTCGTTTCGCATTGGCACCACTTTAGAAGAAATCGAGGAAGTGATGATTGCCCGCACGCTTGAAGCCACGGGCGGAAGCAAGGAAGAAGCCGCACGACTTTTGGGCATTGGTGTCGCCACGCTTTACCGCAAACTCAAAGACCATTCAGAATCAGCAACGCAAGACTAATAACCCTACACTTTCTCGCCATGTAGCTTGCACATACTAACGAATGCGATTTCTCGAATCCCACTCTGGGCGCAGCAACCGGTAATTACCAAACCCCCAAGAGACATCGACAAAAATCAGGCGTAGGTTGTGCTGTTGATACACCCAAATCTCATACGGACGCTGATTCATCATTGGCGGCTGACGCTCAATGACGTCTGGCATGCCATACTTGACAAAAATTCTGCCCATGTCCGTTCGCCAGCCTTCCGCATAACTTGAAAAATTCTGGTTTGCATACTCAATGCGTGAGTAGTATTCCAATTGAAGCTCATTTTCTTCTGTACCAGGCGAGGGGTCATATCTCTTCCAAAATTCATTGAACAGCCTGACCTTTTCTTCATGCGTTTTGGCTTCACGCATCTTAGAGATTTCTTCCCAAGTTGCAATATACTCCAGCTGTTCAATGGCTTTATCAATATCCTGAATTAGAAACGATGCGCCTTGCACACGCACCAAAAACACAATGCTGGATTCATCAATTATGCGCTGATTTTTGTCCTCTATGCCAATCGTCAGCAGATAGTCTCCCCCCTTGATTTTCTGACTACTCAGCGTATCTAAAACTCGTGTCTGTCTACCTGCAGGGGTCAAGGTTCTGCGATAGGTGTCAATAACTTGCTCACGACGTGTTCGCTGCGTGATGGTGTATTTCAGCGTGAGCGTCTCGTATTTTTCTGCATTGTAGACTTCGTAATACACTTGCGGACCGACCTCTTTTGAGGAAAGCGCTACCACTGACGAGAGATTTGGCGAGTATTCTACTCTGCCAGCCGTGTCAAATTCGGTTCGCACTATCATGATTGAAGATATGCTGGGCTCTTCTCGCTTGAAGTTTTTTACACTAATGCTACGGCGTTGCTCGGAACTGCGTCCCGATTCCTTGTCTCTGAACTGAATTACGGCTGTATAATTCCCTGGCGGTAGATTTACATTGAAACTCATCTCTCGCGCCAAATCTTTTGAAATCGTCTGGGCATATTTTGTTGTGCTCACCGTATCCGTCCAGAGCTTTTCACAGACCATTGCTCCTCTACTGTCAAGGAAACTTGCCACGATTTCATACATGGCTGTAAAAGTCTCTCTCTGCTTGAGAAATGTCAGCTTGGAGTATTTGACGCGCACATAGAGCGTCAGTGAGCTTTCTCCATTTTCGCCTTGAAAGTTAAAGAGGTTGGCTTCAAAGTCAGGCTGGCTTTGCATGTTGCTTGTGCGACTTTGCGCCATACTGACGCCTGATAGGGCAATCATCCATATCCCCAAGATGCACAACCCTTTCGCCCACCATTTTACAAGTCTGTCTTTCATATTCCCACTGCCTATGCTTTTGATGGAAAATTTGCAAAATTATCTACACTTTCAACCCAACACTTCGCCCTTCCAGCACTATCGTGTGAGTTACTGCACCTTGCTTGGAAAATCCACACGAATCGTTAGTCTTTCACTACCACGCTTTACGATAATTTCTACGCTGTCGCCCGGCTTTGTTTCGCGAATTGCCTCCGTATAGTCGTAGATATTGCGAATCGGACGCGAGCCAAATTGCACAATGATGTCTCCAGCTCTTAGCCCGCTTTTTTCCGCCAAGCTCCCTTCACGCACGCCATCCAGCTCAACTCCTTCTACTTCTTTGGCATAGTTCGGAATCGTCCCTAGCGAAACACGAAAGCCACCCGACCGCGAGCGCGACGCCATTGCCAGACTATCTGCCACAGCTTTGGTAAATGTCAGGCGCGTGCTTCGCGCATCGATTCTATCTATGATGCGTGTAATGTAGTCTAAGATTTGTGCTTGCGCGTGCGCATTGATTTTCTCCCATGTATCGCTGGGCTTGTGGTAATTGGCATGATTGCCCGTAAAGAAAAACAGCACTGAAATGCCTTTGCTATAAAAACTGCTGTGGTCGCTGGGACCGTATCCATCCTGTGTCAGCTTGAGTTTGAAGCCGTAGCTGTTTTCTGTTCGGCAGATTTCTTCCAGTTCAGCGGCTGTGCCGACTCCACCAATCGCCAGTGCAGAATCTTTCATTCTGCCAATCATATCCATGTTTATCATCACATTGATTTTGTCGAGCGCAAACGGTGGATTTTGCACAAAGTAGGCTGAACCTAACAAGCCCATTTCCTCTGCACCGAAGGCAATAAAGACCAGATTGCGTTTGATGCTGTGGCGACGCGCCGAGTAGTATCGTGCCAGTTCCAAGAGTCCCGCTGTGCCGCTGGCATTATCATCTGCTCCATAGTGGATTTTGCGTTCATCTGGTGCCAGCGACCCACTTCCGGGACCGCCGTAGCCCAAGTGGTCGTAATGTGCGCCTATTACGATGTATTCATCCCGGACCAAAGAATCTGTGGCTGGCAAATAACCAATGATGTTTGCCGTCTTAGCTTTTTCTCGAATCAATTCTACCGAGAGCGCAATTTCTTTTTTGACACGAAACGACTCTGGTTTGCGCGTTTGGTTGATACGCAATTGTATGGCTTTCAGCGTCTCTTCGTTTGTATTGAGCAATGCGGCTGCCACTTTGCGCGAAATGTTGAGCCCCAAAATGCCTGCATCGGCGGCAAGTCTATCACGTGTGAGTTCAATCAGCGCATCGTCTTCGAAGTCGACTGCACCTGAAAAAATCAAAGCGGCTACTGCACCTTTCTCACGCGCCAGCACGAGCTTGCGATACAGTGACGCTCCTTCATAAAGCTCGCTATGTGGATTGTTGCCGTCAGGCGTCTGGCGCATCATCACCACCACTTTGCCTTTCACATCACACTCGCGATAGTCATCATATTTTTCTGTGGCTAAACCGTAGCCTACAAAGACCACCTCCTTTGCCCTGACCCTGCCTGATGAGGAATACCCAAGCGGGATGAAGTCTTTTTCCAGCTTTGCGACCACTTTTTGGCGTTTGGCAGTTTGGAACGACAGAGAATTATCCTTACCCAATCGTAGTGCCTTCGGCACCCAGAACTCTTGCCGATAGGTTTCGTTGAATGCGTTTAAGCCCAAGTATTTGAAATAGTTCTGAATGTAGCTTGCGGCAAGTTCGCCGCCTTTTGTGCCTGCTTCTCTGCCTTCAAAGTCGTCGCTGGCTAAAATCCGAATGTGTTTGATGAGTGTATCGGGGGAAATTTTTGACTGAAAATTGTGCCCTTCTTCACTTGCTGTGTATGCCTGTGCATACACCAGTGCCGATTGCACAAGGAAGAGAGCAGTAATGACGAACTTCAACACGCTAATACTCCTTTGCCAGATTTTTTTGCAATGTGAAGTTAGAACAAAAGTCCTTGTAGCGCAACCGCACTACGCCGATGGTTTACCTTTTGAGACGAAAGGATTGTCTTTGATGAAATATCGCCACGGCAAGTCACGTGCCTGACTGATACCCACTCGCGCCGAGATGCCAATGCATTTTTTAGGCACACTTTCACCGTGTGCAATGAAAAGCTCATCGCTTTGAAAACTTTGTCCATTGAGCGCTCGTGTAATGTTCATGGCTTGCGTGAGTTTGCCCGGCCCGCTTAGCAAATCTACAAGGCGCTTTACAGGTCGGAAACTTTGCATGATGTCAATGCCTGCAACTGGTTCAAGGGCACGAATCAACACAGCGGCGGCTTCGCCTTCTGGTTCTGTGACCACATTGAGCATGAAGTGATTGCCGTAGGCAAAATACACATAGGCATACCCTGCCGCGCCAAACATCACACGGTTGCGCTCCGTTATGCCACGATACGCATGGCACGCCGCATCAATTTTAGCGATGTAGCCTTCCGTTTCGACAATCTTTCCAACCATCACTTTTTCCCCTACTTTTCGCACCAATAACTGCCCCAGCAACGCTTGAGCAACCTCCAGTGTCGGTTGCTCATAAAAATCCAACGGTAATTTGCGTAGCGGCTCTTCTATAAGTCGGTTTTTCATCTGTAATTTCCAAGTTTCCAAGCAATATGCGTTGTGCAATTTAGGTTGTGCTGACAATTACAAGAATTCAGATATGGATTCCTCACAGACGCTTAGAACGACAGCACCCTTTGTCATGCTTCGCGAGGCGAAGCATCCATGTGCTGGATTCCTCACTGCGTTCGGAATGACAAAAAAGAGAGCTCGGAATGACGAAACAGAGTGCGCGGAATGATGGAAAAGAGAGAATGACAGAAAAGAGTGCGCGGAATGAAAAAAAGAGAAGCGCGGAATTGTAGCAAACCTGCACATTCATCTGTCAACGCTACAGCAATGACTTCTTTACACATCACAACGGGCTATACCGCCACGCTCTCGCTTTCTTCACCGCTTAATTTGCACGATACGCTTTTTTGCGGACAGGCCTTCCGCTGGCAAGTGCTTGCGCCGCATCCGCTTTACGACTACTTTGCTGTGGTGCATCATGCCATTCTTGCACTGGGCTTGCGTGGCTCTACGCTTTACATTTTCTCTTCCGCCCCTCAAATTCAGCATCAACCGCTGACACAGTTCGTTGCGCATTACTTAGGGCTTTCCGACCAGCTGGATGCCGTATTCAGCCCTTCATTTCGCCTTCGGTATCCGCACGTGGTTCAAGGGGCTTCGATGTATTTTGGGCTACGGCTCTTGCGTCAGGCACCATTTGAAACCCTCATCTCGTTTATGTGCGCTCAAGGCATTGGCATTGCCTTGATTCGCCGACAAATTCAGCAACTCTCTCAAGAATTTGGCACAAAACTTGACGTTAATACATTCGCCCGAGTTACGACCTTAAACGCAGAAGGGGATTTCTCAGAGCAGGATAGGATTGCTCTTTCCACTAAGCCGAGTTTCATCTCTATGCCAGATATGGATAGGCACTTTTACCTTTTTCCGACCCCAGCTCAACTGGCGGAGGCACCGCTGCATCGATTGCGGCGCTGCACCAACAATAACTTACAGCGTGCTCGCCACATTCGTCAGGTCGCCCGAGCTGTTGCCGATGGCGCACTTCGGCTCGAGACCCTTTCAGCACCGCACAGCACCTTAGAACAGGCGCGTCAAACCTTGCTGGAGTATGATGGTATTGGGGAAAAAATCGCCGATTGCATCTGCCTATTTGGCTTGCAACATCATGATGCCTTTCCTATCGATACGCACGTGCGGCAGTATTTGGCGGAATGGTTTGGGCTGGTGTCGCCTACTTACACCCTGACGGCACGCTCATACCGACACTTGGCGCAAGCGGCACGAAAATTGCTCGATACACCATATCCCGGCTTAGCCGGTCAGTGGCTTTTCCACCACTGGCGCCGAAATATCAAGCAAATGACAGCTTACTAACATGCACGCAACATGAACACGACTGAACAAATTTTTACTCATCACCTGAACATTTTTCAACATGATTTTAGTGTCAGTGTGGTAAGTGCAGTAATACAGTATCTTCAATAAAAAATTGATTTGTCGGTATGGATACAGTTGCTGAGTTTCATCATCATTTTCTGACTACCTTGCGCAGCCTATGCAAAGATGAGGTTGCTTTTCAAAAAGCTGTGGCGCTCATCAATTCCGAGTTTAGCCAGCGCGCCGCCCAGCTCGAAAACCATCATGTCTGCTCTCTCGAGCCGCTGCTCGAGACGCTTGGCACGCTGCATGGCGGAGTGGCGCTCATTCGCAAGGATAACAATGGAGAATGCTGCCTGGCATTTAGCAAAGGCAAACTTTTAGAAAAGTTTAACTTGGCATTTGATGCACAATCGGCTGTGCCACTCTCACAGATTCTTGCGCCGCCGCTCTTAGATGAGATTAAACATCGCTGCGAACGCGCTTTTTCTGGCGAAATTGCCGAGCTTGAATTCTTATTTGAGGAACGTTGGATTAGAGCCGTCTTTTATCCCATTGAGCGCAATGCCAGCGGCGCTGTTAGCGCAATTCTTAGCATTTCTGACGACATCACAGCACAAAAACAGACCGAACAAGCCCTGCACCGCAGCGAACTGGACTTCCAACTTATTTTCGACCATGCGCCAAGCGGTATCGTCTTTGTGAGGAAAGATGACGGCTACATTCTCACCGCCAATCAAGCATTTTTGAATCTAACCGGCTATACGCTCGAGGAACTGCGCCGCATCGGCTGGCAACAGCTCACTCATCCCGATGACCTTGCGCGTGAGCTTCAACTTGTCCATGAGCTTAAAACGCGCCAGCGCAATTCATACCAGATAGAAAAACGATACATCCGAAAAGATGGCTCCACCGTTTGGGTCAATTTGATTGCCTCTCGAGTTGAAGTCGGGTCTCAGGAACCGCACTATGTTGTTGTGGTAACAGACATTACGGCGCAGAAACAAGCTGAAATGGCGTTGCAAGAAAGCCAATCCTTGCTCAAATCTCTTTACGACACCCTTCCAATTGGCGTTTGCCTCACTGATGAGCACGGCTATTTCGTTGAGGTTAATCGTGCCTACTGCGAGACATATGGTTACACGCCTGAAGAGCTCATCGGTCAGCACTTTACCATGGTTATTCCTAGTCAAGATAGGCTTCGCGCCGCTGGCGTGCATTCTGCTTTCATTGCTGGCGATTGCCATACCGTTGGCGAATGGCTGTTGCAGCATAAAGATGGCTCACTGCGCAATATCTACGTTACGGGAGCCCTGCTTACCAGAGCAGACGGGAAGCGATTTAAGGTTACAGCTGTCCAAGACATCACGAAGGAAAAAGAACGCCAAAAAGTGCTTCAGAGCACGATAGATTTTCTCTACAGCATTTACTACGGTGTGGATACTGACATTTTTGTCATAGATGTAGAGCCTTCGGGCACTTTCAGGGTCGCTGGGCTCAATCCTGCACATGAACGTCATACAGGCATTCCTAATGAAAAACTTGTCGGCAGAACGCTGGATGAACTGACCGACATTCTTTCCGCCGATACGATTGCCAAAATTAAGCGGCGCTATCAGACTTGCGTTGAAACAGGTCAAACGCAGCGGTATGAGTCACGGTTATTTTTTGAGCCGTCGAATAAGTCGGTGAATTGGTTGGTGCAAATTACGCCGCTAAAAGATGCCGACGGTCGTATCTATCGTCTTGTGGGCACAGCCGTTGATATTTCTGCTCGTCTTCAAGCAGAGGACAATCTGCGTCAGATGCAATCCATGCTTGAAGAAACCGAACGCATCGCCCACATTGGTAGCTGGCAATTAGACTGGGCAACCAAACGCATCACGTGGTCGGCTGAAGTGTTCCGCATTCACGAGCGCGATATGGCTTTAGGCGAGCCCACACTGGAAGAAATTTTTCAGCTTCTTTCTCCTGAAGACGCCCAAAGACTGCAAGCTCTCTTTGAACAAGCGGCTCGTGCCAATCATCAGAGTCAGGTTGAATTTGAGACGTGCATTCGCACTTTTGCAGGCAAAGAGAAATGGATTTACACGATTGCGAAGGTTCAGAGAGATAGCCATGGCAATCTCGTCAGGCTCTATGGTTCAGTGATGGATATTTCCCAGCGTAAGGCAGCAGAATTTGAAAAGGAAAAGATACACCAGCAACTTTTGCAAGCTCAAAAAATGGAATCATTAGGCGTGCTGGCAAGTGGAATTGCTCACGAGTTCAACAACATTTTGCAAGGCATTTTGGGCTATGCTACCATGCTTCGCAATCGGCTTCAAGGCAGTGTCGAGCAAGAAAAAGTCAGCCGTATTGAAGCCAATGTGCATCGTGCAGCGGCGATTGTAAAACAGATGTTAGGTTTTGCCCGCCAGACGAAAATGAATAGCCAGCCCTTGCATCTACGTGATTGCATTTCGGGCGCCATTCAAATTTTTGAGCCAACTTTGGACAAGCGCATTAAAGTTTCAGTTGATTTGCAACCCAATGTTCCTCTGGTTGAAGCCGATAAGGGACAGATGGAGCAAGTGCTGCTGAATTTGGCGGTCAATGCTCGCGATGCCATTGTGCCGCTTTTGGGCGAGACGCGCTCACACGGACACATTGCCTTTCGCCTTGAGCGTGCCACTCCCGAACTTTTGGAAAAGTATGCCCTGCCGCGCTCGCAGGCTTATGTGCATGTTGCTGTCAGCGATAATGGCACCGGCATTCCGCAAGACATTCAGTCCAAAATTTTTGACCCATTTTTTACAACTAAAGAAATTGGCAAAGGCACTGGGCTTGGACTTTCCACCGTTTATGGCATCGTGAAAAATCATCAGGGCTACATTTTCTTGGATAGCACAGTGGGCGTTGGAACCACATTCCACTTATTTTTCCCAGCTTATCAGCGCGCCCAAACCGCTTCCACTGCGGCAACTGGCAAGCCTGTTCGTCCGGCAACAGCCAAAGCGCATAAAATTTTGCTCATCGAAGATGAAACCGAAATTCGTGAATCGGTCTCCATGCTACTCAAAGAGCACGGCTACATGGTCTATACCGCATCCAACGGATTTGAAGGCATTGCCCTCTTTGAAGCGGGACACGGAAACTTTGATGCGGTGATTTTGGACATCAACATGCCTGAAGTCAATGGGCTCGAGGTTCTTCATCACATCAAACACAGTTACTCTGGTGCCAAAGTCATTTTGACGACGGGATACTTAGAGCCCAATCTGTCAAAGGAACTACGAGCCGAGGGGGTCTCTTGCATCGTGCCGAAGCCATATGAAATAGAAACCTTGCTGGACGCGCTGACCGAGACCCTGAGCGATTAGGTTATGCCGTCACTTTCGCTTTTGGCTTTGTGTGGAAGTGGCTCGTTTTGCGGAACACAGGCTCCACGCATTCGCCCTTCAAGTAGCCTTTGACATTCTTTTCATCCATTGCTTTTTTGAGAATCGGAAGAACCTCGCGATAAGCGGCAAGTGTGTGTTCAATATCAGCATCGGTGTGCGAAAAACTCATGTTGTGAAAACCGCCCCAGAGCACACCACGCTTTATCATTTCTTGCTGCACAAGCGATTTCATCTCGAGCGGATTGCTTCCATCTTTTGAGGCAAAAGTAACGATGGTGCGTGCGTCGTGTCCGATGCAAGCCGTGTAGTCCATGCCGAGTTCTTTGGCGATTTGGTTGTAGCCTTCGCGCAATTTTTTGCCTTGTGCGGCAAGATAGGCCGGCACATTTTTTTCACGCAGTTCCAAAATCGTGGCTTTTGCCGCCGCCAGCGAAAGGGCTTCGCCGCCAAAGGTGGTAAAGAAGAACACATCTTTTTCACAAAGTTTCATCACATCGGCGCGCCCGCAAAGAATGCTAATCGGCATACCGTTGGCAACGGCTTTTGAGAAGCACATCAAATCGGCACGCACGTTGAACAGTTCTTGTGCGCCGCCCAGCGCGAAACGAAAACCTGTCCACATTTCATCAAAAATGAGAAGCGAGCCGTTTTGGTCGCAAACCTCACGCAATTTTTGCAGGAAATTGTCTTTCGGAAATTCAAAGACCATCGGCTCCAAGATGATGCACGCCGTATTTTCATCAATGCTGTCGATGACGGATTGAATGTCGTTGTAGTTGAAAGTGTAGGATAAATCTTTAACGGCTTCGGGAATGCCTTTATTGCGGTCGGTTACGGCGATATACCAATCGTGCCAGCCGTGATAGCCACAGCAAAGCACTTTTTCGCGTCCTGTGTAGGCGCGTGCCAAGCGCACGGCTGCCGAAGTAACATCGCACCCGGTTTTGCTATATCGCACCGATTCCACATTCGGCACGACTTCACGAATAAGCTCGGCAACTTCCACTTCAAGCGGATGCACCAGCGAAAACGTGATGCCATCAGCCAGTTGCGCTTTGATGGCTTCGTCGACTCTTTCGTAGCAATAGCCCAGCGAAATCGGTCCAATTGCCATTTGGTAGTCAATGTATTCGTTTCCGTCAACGTCCCACACGTGAGAGCCTTTGCCGCGTTTGAGATAAATCGGCGCTACGCCTTTGACATATTGCCCCGGTCCTTTGGCGAGCGTTTGCGTGTAGGCAGGAATTAAGCCTGTGGCGCGCGCGTAGAGTTTTTCGGATTCCGTAATCGTCGGATAGGTTTCGTTGAAAGCGACTTTGTTCGGCATATCTTGAGTTGATGATTTGAGAAAAGTTACGATTGAAAAATATCCTTGACTTTAAGCGCAAAATCAGGCACGACTGGCGCGGCAGAACAGACATCTTCATCGGTGCAAATTTTAAGCTCTTTGAGCGACGCATACACACGCACAAGTTGATACTTTGGAAAAATTTCCCACACCACTTGAACGCCGCTTGTGAAGTAGTCTTGCAGTTTGGCTTGCAGTTCATCCACAGTGCTGGTCGGCGAAATAATTTCAATGATGAATTTTGGAATTGGTTCTTCGCCTTGTTCAGAACGAAGCAAATCATCTTTTGTAAAATACGCCAAATCTGGAATGCGAAATTTATTCAGGGATTGAAAAAATGTTTCCGCTTCAGGCAGAAGTGCGTCGCCGCTTTTGTAGGCGTTTGTTTCGCTAAATCGCCGCAGCAAGCGAGCCACAATCATGCGTTCAGTGTTTTTCACACCTGAAACGGCTTTGAGAATGCCGCTATCCCACTCGTATTTGAAGCCGTCTTCGGGCGACCATTTGCGAAACTCATCAAGCGACATCGCCTTGCCGTCGTGCAGGGGCTTTGGAGCAGGTCGCTTCTTGAAGCGAGCTTGAAGCACACTCACCAGCACCATCATGACACACTGAAAATTTGATTGACAGAAAGCTGAAAATCAGGCAAGGCAGGCGCAGCAGAGCAACTATCATCACCTGCGCAGATTCTCACATCCTTCGGCGACGAAAACACCCACACTTTCCGACTCTCTGGAAAAATCAGCCAAACGCACTTCACCCCCGCCGAAAAATACTCCGCTAACTTTTGGTCGTAGTAGGTTATCGTATCGTTTTCAGAGACGAGCTCAATGATAAATGACGCTACTGGCAACTTGCCCTCACGCCCCTCGTCAATTTGAGCCTTTGTGAAAAAAGAAATATCAGGCACACGATACTTGCCCTCCGAAATTGGACACACTGTTTCGGAAAACAGCATTCCCCCTTCTTTGAAAGCCGAAGTAGAGTGGAACGCGCGCAAGAGATTATTCACAATGTAGAGTTCTGATGGTTGTATCATTTTTCGTGCTTTCAAAAAGCCGCTATCCCACTCGTATTTGAAGCCGTCTTCGGGCGACCATTTGCGAAACTCATCAAGCGACATCGCCTTGCCGTCGTGCAGGGGCTTTGGAGCAGGTCGCTTCTTGAAGCGAGCTTGAAGCACACTCACCAGCACCATCATGACACACTGAAAATTTGATTGACAGAAAGCTGAAAATCAGGCAAGGCAGGCGCAGCAGAGCAACTATCATCACCTGCGCAGATTCTCACATCCTTCGGCGACGAAAACACCCACACTTTCCGACTCTCTGGAAAAATCAGCCAAACGCACTTCACCCCCGCCGAAAAATACTCCGCTAACTTTTGGTCGTAGTAGGTTATCGTATCGTTTTCAGAGACGAGCTCAATGATAAATGACGCTACTGGCAACTTGCCCTCACGCCCCTCGTCAATTTGAGCCTTTGTGAAAAAAGAAATATCAGGCACACGATACCGACCTTCTGAAACAGGGCAAACAGCTTCTGTAACCATAGCACCACGGCGCTGTTTGAAAGTTGTTTGTTCAAATGCGGCACGCAGATTTTCAACAATGTAAAGTTCAGATGGTTTTATCATTTTTTCTCTCGCCTCTAAAAAGCCGCTTTCCCACTCGTATTTGAAACCGTCTTCGGGTCTGAACTCGAGAAACTCTTCGAGCGACATTTTTTTGCCGTGATATTTCGGCTTCAAGGGGCGTGTGCGTTTGGCTTTGGTCAGCATTGGTTCAAGCGTTGGCAAGTTCCGTTTTGAAAAATTCAAGCGTTTTGTTCCACGCATCGAGAGCGGCTTGGGCGTTATAGACTTCTGGGCGCGTATCGTTGAAGAATGCGTGTGTCGTGTTTGGATAGGTGTGGAAGGTGTAGCGTTTGCCTGCCGCTTTGAGTTGCGCTTCAAGGGCTTGAACGGCTTGGGCATTGACCATTTCATCCTTTTCGGCGAAGATGCCTAAGACTGGCGCATGGAGTTTAGTAAAGTCAGGCTTCACGGCTGGATGAATACCGTAGAAATCGACGCAGGCACCGATTTTGTCGTTGAGCGTAGCGGCAAAGAGCGAAAGTTGTCCGCCCATGCAGAAGCCAATCGTTCCGACTTTTTTTGATGAAACGGCTTCGTGCGAGAGCAAGAAATCGATGGCACCACGCAATTTCTTTTCAGCTTCGCCGATGTTGAGTGCCATGAAGAGTTTGCTTGCTTCATCGGGCGATTTGGTAGTGGCACCGTCATACATGTCAGGCGCAAGTGCGGTAAAGCCAGCGCGTGCAAAGCGGTCGCACACATTCTTGATGTGGTCGACCAGCCCCCACCATTCTTGAATGACAATGACGCCAATGCCTTTGCCTGATGTGGCTTTGGCAAGATAGCCTTGTGCCGTTTTGCCATTGGCTGGGAAAGAAACCATTTGACCAAGTTCGCTCATTGTTGTCGGAAAGTTTAAGGTTTTGGGATGTCGTTGTAGTTAAGGATTTCCATTGTTTCATCGCCCATTGCCATTGCGTAAATCTTGTTTGCCGTCAGGTATCGCACAAACTGTTCAGGAATGTAGAGCGATGAAAAGACAGGTATCACCCGCTTGCCCGTGTGTTCAGGCAAGTATTCAAACACCGTCGGAATGAAGGCAATAAAATCATCAATGTAAGACTGCCGCACAGTGGATTTCGTTTCGTTGAGCACAATCGCATCCGCGCCAATGAGCAAGGCATCAAAGTCTTTGAGACGCGATTTGTCAGTAGGATGATGCACCACTCTGCGCACACTGAAATCAATTTCCTCAACGCCAAAGAGCTCTTTTGCCACACGGCGAATGTTTGGCGCAACAATGTCTTCCACAAGCGTGCCCATCTTGTTTGCCAACTCGCCCCACCTCTTGCTCATCTCTCGGCGTTCTTTTTCCCATCTTTGACTGTCTTCCAATACTGACTGTTTGAATTCAGATACAGATTTCTGGAATTCAGATACAGACTGTTGGAATTGTAGCAAGGCTTGTCGTTCTTTTTCCCGTTCTTGTTGTTCCATCTTTCGTTCTTGTTCCAATTTTGCCCAGCGCTGTTCCCAGTTGGCTTGTGAAGTCAAAACAAACTCCTTAAAGTTTTGCAGTTCGATTTCAGTGCGCTGTTGAGAAAGTGCCAGTTCGCGCACAATGGCGCGCAGTTCTGCCATATCGGTTTTCAGGTTTGTAACATCTTGTTCAACGGTCGACATAACGATTAGGCTAAAGCGTTCAAAATTTTATCCGCAATTTGCTTGCCTGTGAAGCCTTCGTACTCCAGCACTCTATCCAGTAAGGCAGGCTTAAACCACCTGTGTTCAAGCGCAATCGGAAGCACGTTGCCCGTGAGCCGATGTTTGAGCAACAGTTCGGCAACGATGCTGTATAGTCCGCCTGTCAAGAAATGGTCTTCGAGCGTAACGACCAAATGACAGTCTTTGACCGCATTCAAAATAACACTTTCATCAATCGGCTTCGGCATACGGATATTGACGAGGCGCACGGATTTGCCTTGCGCTTCTAAAATCGCTTTTGCTTTAACGGCTTCGCGAAGTAAAAAGCCATAGACGAGAATCGCCACATCATTGCCATCGGAAAGCACTTCGGCTTTGCCAATTTCAAACGGTGCAGTGTGTGCAATCGGTGCAGGGTGCGGATTGTGCCTGATGTAACACGGCGCAGGATACTCCGCCAAGACTTTAATTCCCTGTGCAAGTTCTTCGGCATCGCTGGGACAGAAGACCATCACATTTGGCAAGGTGCGCATGAGGGCAACATCTTCAATTGCCTGATGAGTCGGACCGTTTGCATCCGAAAGAAAACCGGGTACGCCACCGACCATTTTCACAGGCAAGTTTGGCAGGGCAATATCATCGCGAATGAACTCATAAGCGCGAAAGACGAGAAAAGTCGCAAGTGCGTGCGTAATCGGGAAGCGTCCGCGCAAGGCTAAGCCTGCCGCCATGCCAATCATGGTTTGCTCGCAGATGCCAACATCAATGAATCGCTTGCCTAAGTGTGGCGGGAGGTTGCGAATTGCGGCGCGGTTTTCCGCTGTCATCACGATAAGTTTGTCGCTCGTTTGAGCAAGTTCTTTTAGGACGTCTTCGTAGGTCATAGTGTTTGGAATTAAGCATTGAGGAGCAAGGGCGAGAATTGAGAATTGTAATGCTCACCTTGCTCCATTGTTTATGATTTGGAAATAGCGTTGATGTAGCCTTGCAGTAGCCGAGAAACTTCGTCAAGCTCGTGCAAGAGTTCTTCAGTTTGAGCATAGTGTAAATCTTGAATCAAAATCAAGAAGTATGAACATTCATCGGCGGAGGCTTGTGCGATGTTGAGAAATCGCATTTTGTCTTTTTTGCCACGCTTGCGAAAGCCCTCAACAATGTTTGCCGCCACAGAAACTGCCGCCCGACGCAGTTGAGATGAAAGTCCAAACAACTCCTCTTTGGGCAAGTGTTTTGTCATCTGATACGCCTTCAAGACAAACTGATGTGCTTTCTGCCAAACAATAAGGTCTTGAAAACGAGTTGCTTTGTTCATAGTCCGAAAAGTTTTGTTGGTTGAAAAATTGCATCACGCCTCGCCCCCTCGCTTCTCACTCCTTACTTCTCACTCCTTGCTTCTCGCCCCTCACTTCTCACCCCTCACTTCTCGCTTCTCCTTCACCTCACCATCAAGGTTTCGGAAGTCAGTTCGGCTTGGGCTTCGCCATGAAGTTCTTTAAGCAGTTGCTCGATTTCTTCAGGCTTGAAATTGACGAACCATCGGTCGGCGCGCCGCTCAATGCTGGGCAATCCTTTGCCACGCACGGTATCAGCGATGATGATGCTTGGCGACTCATTTTGCGGAATCCATTGAAAGGCAGATTCAAGTGCATGAAAATCGTGTCCGTTGACGCGTTTGACATTCCAACCGAAGGCTTCAAATTTGGGTTCGAGCGGCTCTATCGGAATTAAGTCTTCGGTGCGCAGATTGGCTTGGAACTCGTTGCGGTCGACAATCGCGATGAGATTATCGAGTTTAAGAGCCTTTGCGACGAGAAAACCTTCCCACATCGAGCCTTCGTTGAGTTCGCCATCGCCCAAAATCACATAAACTTTATTCTTTCCGCCGCGCAGTTTGATGTCGTAAGCAATGCCCATAGCCACAGAAAGCAAATGCCCCAGCGACCCTGAATGAAACTCAATGCCCGGAATGGCGCGATTTGGGTGCCAATAAATCGAGTCGTTGGTGTGAAGATGATTTTTGAGACGTTCACGCTCAATGAAGCCAAGTTCAGCAAGTGTGCCGTAAAGCGCAGGTACATCGTGCCCCTTGGAGAGCAGAAGATAGTTGCGGTTTTCATCGTGTAGTGTATTGGGCGTAAGTCCCAAGACTTCTTTGTAGAGATAGACGATAAGGTCAGCACACGAGAGCGACGCACCAATAAAACAACCGCCATCGCCCGACATGCGAATAATATGCTCGCGCACCTTAAGCGCAAGACTTTTGAGTTCAAGTTCTTTTTGCTTGTCCATAGTTGAAAGGTGAAATATGAAGTGGATAAAGTTACTCGTTTAGGCAAGATTTTTTGAGTCAGCATGCTGCACCTTTATAGCGATACCTTTCTTGCTCAATCTTTGTTGGCGCAGACGATGTTCGTAACTTTGGCAGAGAATTTGCCGAAAAGATGACTTTCTTACATCAAACTCACATTGATTTTACCGCGATAGCCTATGTCCAAAATTCTTTATGAGGCGCTGACTTTTGATGATGTTTTGCTTGTGCCTGCGCGTTCGGCGGTCTTGCCACGTGAAGCCGATGTCAGAACCCGCCTTACAAAATCTATTCAGCTCAATGTGCCATTGCTTTCGGCGGCAATGGATACCGTTACGGAATCTGAAATGGCAATTGCCATCGCACGCGAAGGCGGTATTGGCGTCATTCACAAAAACATGACCATTGAGCGGCAAGCAAGTGAAGTTGACCGCGTCAAGCGTTCCGAAAGCGGCATGATTAAAAATCCGATTACGCTTACCGAGGATGCAACCGTCAAAGACGCGCTCGAACTCATGGCTCGCTATTCTATTTCTGGTATTCCCGTCGTCGAGAACGGCTCGGCGAATCTTCCCAATAAAAAACTGCGCGGCATCATCACCAACCGCGACCTGCGCTTCAAACCCGACCTGCATCAGAAAATCGCCGACATCATGACCAAAGAAAATCTCATCACCGCCGAAGTCGGCACCACGCTCGATGAAGCCGAAGAAATTTTACAGCATCACAAAATCGAAAAATTGCTCATCGTGGATAAAGAAGGCAACCTGCAAGGACTCATCACCTTCAAAGACATTCAAAAGAAAAAGAAATTTCCCAATGCGTGCAAAGATGAGCAAGGGCGACTGCGCGTAGCGGCGGCAGTGGGGATTCGTGCCAACACGCTGCAGCGCGTTGAAGCATTAGTCAACGCTGGTGTCGATGCAATTGTCGTGGATACTGCGCACGGACACAGCGAAGCCGTGCTCAAAATGGTTGAAGCCGTCAGAAAAAAATTTCCAACGCTGGCAATTATTGCGGGCAATGTGGCGACTGCCGAAGGCGTGAGAGATTTGGTCGCCGCCGGTGCCGATTGCGTCAAAGTTGGAATTGGACCGGGAAGCATTTGCACGACGCGCATCGTAGCAGGCGTTGGTGTGCCGCAACTTTCAGCCATTATGAACTGCTACGAAGAAGCCGTCAAGACCGACACGCCAATTATTGCCGATGGTGGCATCAAGTATTCAGGCGATTTTGTCAAAGCCCTTGCCGCTGGTGCCGATAGCGTCATGATTGGCAGTCTCTTTGCTGGCGTTGATGAATCGCCGGGTGAAACGATTTTATACGAAGGCAGAAAGTTCAAATCCTATCGCGGCATGGGCAGTTTAGGCGCAATGAGCGAAGCCGAAGGCAGTAGCGACCGCTACTTTCAAGATGCCGAAGATGATGTCAAGAAATTTGTGCCCGAAGGCATTGAAGGCAGAGTGCCTTACAAAGGCGCTTTGAGCGAAGTGGTCTATCAACTCATCGGTGGCTTGCGTGCCGCAATGGGCTACTGCGGTGTCAGAACAATCGAGGAACTCAAAACGAAGACGAAGTTTGTAAGAATCACCAACGCAGGTTTGCGCGAATCGCACCCGCATAGCGTTTTCATCACGAAAGAAGCGCCAAACTACTCGCTGAGCAATTGAGCATGAAAGATTATCAAGAGCGCACATATCTTTCGGCGATTGAAGCGGCAAAGTATCTGAACCTTCCAGTGAAAACGCTCGAGCAATTTGTGAAAAGCGGAAAACTCAAAACCACGATTGCCGCAAGCGGTCAAAGGCGATTTTCTCTTTCAGACCTCAAAGCATTGGACGCACAGCGAAGCAGAAGAGCTCACAAGCCACAGCCTTCACGCCTCAATGTGATTGAGCAACATGGCACGACACAAACCGTTATCGTGGGCAGTTCAACCCAGATGAAAGAACTTGCTGATGCGTCTGTTCATTTGATTGTAACATCGCCGCCGTATTTCAATGCCAAGATGTATGCGCGTGAGCCGCTCAAAGAAGACTTGGGCGATATTCACAACCTTGATGAGTGGCTCGAGAAAATTGGTTTGGTCTGGCGCGAGTGCTTTCGTGTGCTTCAACCGGGACGAAAACTATTCATCAACATCATGAATTTGCCCGTGCGATTGGACGGCGGCGGCTATCGCACGCTCAACCTCGTGGGCAGAACGATTGACCTTTGCGAAAGCATCGGCTTTATCTTCAAGCGCGATATTGTGTGGCACAAAACCAACGGCGTGCGCGCGCATTTTGGCACCTATCCCTATCCCGGCGGCATTCTCATCAACAATATGCACGAGTTTATTTTGGAATTTGATAAACCGCAGAAAGTTGGCAGCAACAAATACGGACATCTGACAAAAGAGCAAAAAGAGCAATCCAAGTTGGATAAGGATTTTTGGCTTAGCATTAAAAACAGCGATGTATGGCTGATGAAGCCTGAAAAGAGCGGACAGAATCGAACACACGTGGCACCCTTTCCGAAAGAATTGCCGCGCCGACTTATCAAGGCGTTTAGTTACGTTGGCGAAACTGTGCTTGACCCGTTCTTAGGCTCTGGCACCACTTGCGTCGTAGCGGCGGAGCTTGGGCGCAACGGTATTGGCTACGAACTCAATCCCGACATTGCCAAAGATGCTGTGCGCCAAATCCGTGAAATTCCTCTCACCATTTTTTCAACCTCAAACGAAAACCCATGAACCTTCTCGTTGAAATTGATAAAACGATGGCGCGCCTTTCAAGCGCATTAGATAAACTCAACCGCGATGATTTTGAATACGAAGAAGCTGAAGGCAAACTTACGATTGAGTTTGAAGATGGCACAAAGTTCATCGTAAGCCGCCAGAGTGCGACCAATCAAATCTGGCTTGCTGAACCCAGCGGCGGCTGGAAATTTGACTTCAAAGACGGCAAGTGGATTTGCGACAAGCGCGGCATCACGCTCGAAAAAGCCTTGTCCGACTTGATGTCCGAAAAACTCGGCGAACCCGTTTCACTCTAACCTAAACCGATGAACGCTTACGCACTTTCCTACGAGCGGCTGACGCACACAGGCAAACGCTTTCCTTCACTCTTCGCTGATTACGCTTCCAACAACGCAAAGACGCAACACTCTACAGCAAAATTTTTCAACGGAAATTTTCGCAATCCTTCGGCAATCAAAGAAAAACTTTTGCGTCTTGAACAGAGAGATTACCAACGCGAAAAATTAGCCGCGCTTCTTTTAGAACAGCAACAGTAATGCGACAGTCATCATCATAAACGGTATCTCAGCGATAAGGCTTTTAGGAAACTTGTAAGTAACCTTGTTGGAGCGAGTCAAAAGTTTGAGCGAGAGCGGTAAAAGTAATGCTCCATGTGTTGCCTTGAAAGTTCGGTTTCATGAATGAGAAGAGCGAAGTGTGCATCGGACGGAATAAAATGCTCAATAACCTTTAATCGCTTGATGGTCAAGGCTTTTGAGGCGAACCACTGTTGGCGTTCAAGGTATTGCGGCAGAAGCTTTCGTTCAAGATGAGAGAGAAAAGGTGTGTTGAAAAGGTCACTAAACGCGTGAAGAGAAAAACTTTGCATTGCTTCAGACATTACCTGTTTTTGGAAGTTCGTCTTCTAAAGGATAAGCATTTTGCGAAGGCTTTTTGCGATGTCCGAATGTAACGCCGCTACTTCGCTTCAGCGTGAGCGATTGATGAAATCAGCGAAGGTTCTTTCTCTGCGATTGGCTTTACAAAGCGTAAAAGAATTGCCGCCAACATTGCAACGCTTGCCGACAAAATCCCTGCAAATAAAAATCCTTGAATTTCACCGCTCGGCAATCGCACCACAAGCAGACTCGCAAGCGAGGCGGAAATCCCTGAGAAGAGTTGTTCAAACGAAGCATTCACGCTCATGAAGCCTGCGCGCACCGTTGGTGGAACGCTTGACGTGATGAGTGCTAATGCGGGAATACGTCGCGCTCGCGAAAGCGACATAAACGCCACGAAAATAAACATCATTAGCGCAAATGAACTCGTTGGCATCGTTGTAAAAAGAAGCGTGAGTGGCACCAGCAAGAGACTAATTCCAAAAAAGAGCGTCCACTTACCGAAGCGGTCAGCAAGCCAACCCGTTGGATAAGACATAAGAAAAGTTACAACGCCGCCGACCATGTAAAGCAATCGAATTTCGGAATCTGAAAGTCCACGATTGCTTGCCAGAAACGGATTAATGAAGGGAATCACCGCATAACTTGCCATCGCAATGAGTGCCGTAACAAGAAACGCTGAAAAGTTGCTTCGTGAAGTGAGAATTGCTTTGGCTTGTGCGGAAATTTTTTGTGAAGCACCATTTGTAACACCGTTCAGTGAAAGATGCGCATGCATAGAAGGCAACCGCACGAGTAACGCAATCCATACAAGAAAACTCAACAGCGCGTTGAAATAAAAGATGGCGTTCCAACTGAATTTTTCCGCAAGGAACAAACCCAGCGGAACGCCAACAACGGAAGCAATCGCAAATGAGCTCAACACTGTGCCAAACGCTACACCCTGATGTTCGGGCTCGATTTGGTCGCCGATGATGGAAAAAATCGTAGCAACCATCAAGCCGCCGAATGCACCCGCAATCACTCTTGCGAGAATTAAGTAAGTCGCCGAAGGTGCAAGAGCACACAGCAAGAGCGAAACCGCAAATCCACCGTAAAGCACAAGCAGTGCGTTTTTGCGATTGAATCGGTCAAGGTAAAATGCGCCCAAAATGCCGAACATGCTTGCACTCAAACTGTATGCGGAAACAAGTATGCCAAGCTCGCGTGTCGAGGAATCAAAGGCTTTCACAAAGGCTTGCGTCAAGGCAGGCATAATCATGTAGTCGAGCATATAAGTCAGATAGACTGCCGAGAGCAAGAGCAAAAGCGAGTGCATACTAGCAACAAAAGTTGATGTTCTTTAAAAAGTTACGCTCGTCGAAATCGTGGCTTGTCGTTGAAGAATCGTACCGCCGAAAATTTGGTAATGCCGTCGGTCAAGTGCGTTAAAGATATTAAAGCCAATTTTCCAATTTCGCATCACATAATAACTGCCGTTGAGATTTAACACTGCATATGCTGGAACGAATCCTTGTTGAACGCCCGCAAGCCAAGGGAAGCCTTCGACGTAGCGAAAGTTTACCGAGACATCGTATTTGTTTGGCACGGAGTAAGTTGCGCCAAGATTGATGCGGTGTGGCGAGGTGTTTGGGAAAATCGGTTGCGCAGGTACGGCGTTTTCCAACACGCGCGCATCGATGTAAGCGTAACTGCCTGTGAAAAGCAAGTTATCGTTGAAGTAATAATTCACACCAAGCTCAAAGCCGAATTCTTCAATCAAGCCAATGTTGATAGGCGTTTGCACCAGCATTGGGCGGTTTTCAGCAATCACAAGTTCAACGGGATTGATACGAGCGGCTTGAATCCCTTGTGCCAATCGGCGATTGACATAGTCGTTGATTTCAGGCGTTGCGCTGTTGTAGCGATACGGCGTAAAGACAAGCGGCGCATTCGTACTGAGCGGCGAAGAGATGAAATTCCGCCGACGATTCAAATACACATCAGCCGTAATGAAAAGCGATTTTGAAAGCACGCCTTTGTAACCGATTTCAAACGAGAGGGCTTCTTCGGGACGAATGTTCGGATTGCCAAGCGAGAAGCGCTCGAGCTGAGAGAATGCGAGCGTGTCTCTAATGCCAAGTAATTTGAGCGAATCGTTGATAACGCGAACTGTTGAGGCAAGGTTAATTGGTGCGCCAAGTTGCGAGCGGCGATAAAAGTCAGGATAACTTGGTCGCAAGAACGCTTGATTGACCGTGAAGCGGAACGTGTGTTGCTCAAAGGGCGAATAGACGATAGCCGCTTTCGGCGAAACCTTCGTTTCAATCAATGTTGAAAAATCCACGCGCGTTGCGGCAACGAGTTGAAGGTTCGGAAGCAAGTTGTATTCAAGTTGACCATAAACGCCGGTGAATGTGTTGTGCAAATTGTTGCGTGTGAGTGAATTGGCACTAAGCAACGGTTGTGCACCTGAGACAGCCGTCTCAATGCGTTGCCATTGATGAGAAATGCCTGCAATCACACGGAGCTGATTGTTGAAAAAGACATCATTGACTTGCAGTTCGGTGGTGATGTCGTCCGAATCTTCGGCAGAGTTTGCGGCGGGCGTGTTCAAGACAGGTTGCGGGAAGGGCGTAAAGCGGCGATTCCACACGCTTTGCACATTGAGGCGAGGCGAGTTGTAAGCCACACGCACAAAGGGCTTGTTGACAAGCGGAATCAAGATGCGTCCAATCGTATTCACATACACTTCGTTGCCGCTGTTGGAAATGCCGCCTTCGAGCGTGAGTCGTTCTTGGTCGTTGAAATCATAATCGCCGCGAATCGTGAGAATGTTATTGAAGCTATTAAGCCATTCGTCTTGGAGCGGTCTGCGGTCAGGTACGAGTCCGGGGTATTCTAATTGTCCGCCAGTTGCTGTATCGCGAGAGACAAGCGTAACGTTGCGCATACGTGCAAATCCGCCGTTGATTTTGAAGGCAAAGTTGCCGAAGGTTTGTGCATATCGGAACTCGCCGCGATAGGTGTTCCATTCGCCGAAGGTGAAAGCGGCACGAGTGCCAACGACATCGCGCGGCGCAAAGGTCGTGATGTTGATAACACCATTGTAAGCATTCGTGCCAAAGAGCGCAGACCCAGGACCTCGCACCACTTCAATTTGTTGCACATCGGAAAGCGTCGTTGCAAGCGAGTTCCACTCTTGCAAGTTCAGAAGCGGTGTTGAAGGGTCGCGTCCATCAATTAAAACGAGCATGCGCCGATTGATAGAACTATTGAACCCGCGTGCGTTAATGTTGAAGTCATTTGCACCTGATTGCACAACATCAATACCCAGCTGATGCTCCAAGACTTTACCGAGCTGACCGTGAATCGAGCTGCGCTCTAATTCGGCAGGTGTAATGACATTGACGGCAGCAGGGGCTTCAGTGAGCTTCTGCTTGCGTCGCGCCGCTCCATAGACCACAATATCTTGGGCTTTGACGGCTTCCACTTCAAGCACAAAGTCTGCAACGGTTTCTTCGTTGGGCGAAAGTTCAATTGTCTGTTCAATGCGCTTGTAGCCGATGCCTGAAACAACAATCGTTTGCGCACCAGCAGGAATTTTTTCCAAACGATATGTGCCATCGGCTTTTGAGACTGTGCCAATCTTTGTGTTTTTGATGAAAACGGAAATGCCGACGGCAACATCACCATCAACGGTTGTGATTCTGCCTTTGAGCGTAGCGGTTTGCGCAAAAAGAGGTGAAGAAAGAAAGAAAAATGCGAGAAGAAGATATGCCTGTTTCATTTTGTTTTCTTGTTGGATTTTAAGAACCATCGTTTTAAGCATTTGTCTGTTTTGGGTGAAATCATTTTGCGAAGTGCGCTGGTCATCAAACCTGCGCCGACAAGCGATTGTCGGAACTTGTAAGCATCGCGAAGTGAACATCCTTACCGTTCACAATCCATTGAAGGAAAACACCGTCCAACATTGCCAATTCAAGCCGCATGAATAATTCGATATCGACTGAGGACGAAACACTTTTTCAGGAAACCATTGTCGCACGAGCGAACTCGCAAACCACTTTGAAACATCAAGCCGAACTGGCGCGCAAGGCGTGTAGGTCTGATACAAAGGCATTTTCGCAACGAGCATTTGTCGAACTCCATCGGAATCGGGCAGAAGTGTGGCATCGAGTTGCGCTTGGAGAAAATCTTTCATCGCATCGTTTTGAGAAATCATAAGCGCACCTTCGGGATTCTGTTTCACGTTTGCGAGCGTTTTTCCTGACTTTTCAAGCAAGGGGTAAATCGTGAGGTTATCGGAGGCGAAGTATGCGCCCAAAATCCAAGGCGAGTATTCGCCGCCCGTTGTGGCAAGGCTAATGGCGTTGTTTTCTGAAAGAATGTTCAGAATCATGGATTTGATTTCAGTTTCAGAAATCATTGCACCATAAACTTTAGGGGTTTGAAAAACTGACCGACCCGTCGGTCGGCTAACAAAATGCAAACCGAACTCAAAACGTTTTTGTTTTGAGCGATTTACTTCGGAAGCCGTCGGAAATAAACCCAACCGGCTTCAATTTTGAGGACTTCTAAGTTCAGGTGTTTAAGGAACTTATCGGCGCGTGTAATTCTGGAGACAAAGTAAGCAGGTTTGTCAATCTCGCCGTTCAAGAGCCAATCAAAGGTCGGAAGATTTCGGATTTGTCGGCGGTTTCTTTCGGAAGACAACCATCTCACGCGCCGATTCCGCAAAGTTCACTTCGTCCCAATCAAAGAGCTGCCTAAAACCAAGAAACGGAATGAATGTCAGTGCCGCAATCAGCACAATCCAAAGTGCAGAGCGTGTTGCGTGATTCATAAAATTACTGGGTAATAACAACAACAGTTGTGGTAATTGCCTTTGAACCTTCAACGCCTTCTTCGCTGGCTTCAACCGTGAAAACATTTTCGCCTTTGCGCAACGGCACTTCCAGCGTTTTGCCAAACCCCAGCACTTGTCTGCCCTTTGTCCATTTGTAAATCACTTTCCACTCGTCAGGGCGATTGACACTCGGCGCTGTGAGAATGGTCGTGGGATTGGCCGGATTCCAAATCAACCTGAGAGGCGCAGGCTGCTCCAAAAACTTCAAACTTTCCCAAACGGTCAGTGGATATACTTCGGTCTTCAAAATTTCATTGCGCGGCTGCCAACCCAATTTGAGCTCTTGTTTGCCCAGCACAGTCGCTTGAAAAGTCGGCGCAATAAAGCTCGAGGAGACAAAGCCGATTTTATGTTGCTCAAAAACTTTCCGCAAATCAATTGTCGTGCCTTGAACAATATGCTTGGGAAGCGAGGTCGGAAAAGGCGGTGGCGGAAGAACTTGCACTTCCTTCAAGAGCGAATCGCGTGAGTTGAGAAGGTTGCGCTGGTCGTCGGCGTTGAGCTGAATGAGGTGTCGCCCTGCTGAAAATTGCACGAGCTCGTCCTTGTATAGCTTGCCGTCAATGAGCCACGAAAAGCGAAGCGTATCGCCATCCGCATCTTGAAGCGGTCTCGGCACAAGCGCAATGCGTTCATTTTCATAAATCGGCGAAGGCAAAACAATTTCAGGTTTGGGCGCCGCATTCGCAAACACATTGAACACTTGTGTAACGGACTTGGTGCGCGTCGGCGAATCATCCGTGATGGTTACCTCAATTTGGTGGTTACCCGGTTTCTCAAATACGTGAGCTACTTTCGGCGTGGTGCCAATCGGTTTGCCATCGGCTTTCCATTCGTATTTGGTAACGATTCCATCAGGGTCAAACGATTGAGAAGCATCGAGCAAGAAGCGCTCGCCAACGGCAACGGCTTGCGGAACATTTGCTGCTAAGGTCGGCGGCGCATTGACGCGCACAACCTTCGTGATGCTGGCTTGATTGCACGCTGTTTTGGCATCGGTCGTAACGGTGAGCGTTACAGGATAGACGCCGGGCTTTGAGAATTGGTGCGTAACTTTTGCGCCGATGCGTTCCACTTCAAGACTATCGCCTTGTTTGAGCGTATCGCCTTGAATGCGCCAGCGGTAAGCCGTGATGTTGTCGCTCGAAGTGGAAACCGTGCCGTCAAAGCGCACGGTATCGCCAACCGCAACCCATGCTTGATGCGAAAAATCAGCAATCGGACCTGCCACCACACGCACAATCGATATCGCTTGGCTCACATTGCTACACTTGCCGCGCTTTGCCACGCCTTCAGTGCCGACAACTGTTAAGGCAACGCTATAGACGCCCGGCTTTGAGTAACTATGCTGAACGGTTGGTCCTAACGCCGTTTCGCCGTCGCCAAAATCCCACGAATACGAGCCGATTGCGCCGACAGGATTCACACTACGACTGCCATCAAATGTAATCATGGCTTGCACGCAAACGGTGGTATCGGTGAAAGAAGGAATCGCAAGCGGCGAGCTACCGATGAAGACAGGGATGATGGCAACCGTTGGTTCTGGTGCGAAGCCGTCATAGAGTTTAAGCACTACGCTGTATTGACCGGGCTTTTTGTAGATATGTGCAGGGTCAGTATCGGTCGAGGTGGTGCCGTCACCGAAATCCCAAAAGAATTTGAGCGCATCGCCATCGGGGTCGTAACAACCCGAACCGTTGAAGAGAATCGTCTGCCCTGTGCAAGCCTCAACGAGTGAATCAACCACTGCAACGGGCGGGCGATTGATAAGCACTTTAATTGTTTCGCGTGCCAAACTATTCGCTACGCCTTGTCCATCATCAACCGTGAGCGTGATAAAATGCACACCATCGCTGGGTGCTTCCCAAAACACTGTGGCGCCAGTTTGTTTGCGTCCGTCAGGCAAAAGCCATTCAAACGAGAGCGCATGCTTATCAATGTCGTAACTCCTTGAAGCGTCGAGCAAAATGCGGCGCGTGTTCGAGCGAATTGAAGTTTCCGTTACAATGATAGGCGAACTATTGATGAGCACTTCGCCTTGAATGGATTGCTTGCTGTTCTCGAAGCCTTTGCCATCATCGACCGTGAGCGTAAAAGGCTGAACGCCAACGGTTGCAAATTGCTTTTTGACCACTGCGCCAGTTGCCGTTGAGCCATCGGCAAACGTCCAAACGAACTTGGAAATTTTGCCATCTTTATCAAAGGAGTTTCGTGCGTCAAAGACAACAGGTTGATTGGGCGCAACGACCGACCGAGACAGCACATACTTGGGCACAGGTGCATAATTGAGGTGAATTTTCTTTGCCGTCATGCTACGTGCTTCCTCAAAGCCTGAATCATCTTGCACAAGCAGGCTAATCGTGTGGTCGCCGGATTCACTGATGATGAGTGTGGCAGTATCACCTTCGGCAACTTCTTTGCCATCTACGAACCATTTGTAGAGCGCAATTTTTCCGTCAGGTGCGAAGCTCTTGCGCGCATCGACATAAATCGGCTTGTTGGGTTCAGCGACGGTTGGCGCGTCAAATCGAGCGGTTGGATAGCGAAACAGGCGAAATTCATGCGTCGTCTTTTGCACGCTGTTGGATTGCTTGC